>Ga0307508_10006330_pt1 | contig 11143 bp, 12 predicted proteins | sample 9_EM_MG_FD_203089 | JGI IMG/M metagenome (GOLD analysis project Ga0307508, IMG submission 203089) | Populus trichocarpa ectomycorrhiza microbial communities from riparian zone in the Pacific Northwest, United States - 9_EM | ecosystem: Host-associated > Plants > Roots > Unclassified | place...
GGCCCGAGGTCCTCGCGCACAACGTGGAGACCGTGCCGCGCATCTTCAAGCGGATCCGGCCCGCGTTCCGCTACGACCGTTCGCTCGACGTGATCAGCCAGGCCCGCGCGGCCGGCCTCGTCACCAAGTCCAACCTGATCCTGGGCCTGGGCGAGGAGCGCGCCGAGGTGTCGCAGGCGCTGCGCGACCTGCACGACGCCGGGTGCGAGCTGATCACGATCACGCAGTACCTCCGCCCGACTCCCCGGCACCACCCGGTCGAGCGCTGGGTCAAGCCCGAGGAGTTCGTGGAGCTGCGCGACGAGGCGACCGAGGTCGGCTTCTCGGGCGTGATGAGCGGCCCCCTGGTCCGCTCGTCGTACCGCGCCGGCAAGCTCTACCAGCAGGCCTTGGCGACCCGCGCGGCGGCATAAGACCAAACAAAAGATGTGACTTCCGTGGGACCGGGCTGGCGTGGGGCGCTCCCGCGCTGGCCCCGTGCCACCATGTCCACCCGCTCGGCAACCAGGTCTCACGTCGGCACCGCACGATGATCCCTGCATCAGCTGTCGGAGGCATTGACGCGAGCAAGGGCTGTCCGCAGTTCGCGCGCCGTTCGGTCAATGCCGACGAGCGCAGGTCCGCTGATCAGGGCTATCGGCAGCGTCAGGATCAAACTGTTTTCCCTTCTTTCCCCTCTTGGACGCCAACGCTGATGTGGGAGGCCGCCGGGCCGGCTACTCGGCCAGTTCCACCGCCGTGCCGCGGGTCAGGTACTCCTCCGACGAGCGGGCCTCCGCGCGGCGGACGTTGGTGAATTCGACGGTGTTGAGCACCGCCACGACCGCCGCGATCAGGGCCAGTGCCGCCACCGCCGGCAGGTGGAGCGCGGCCGGCACCAGGGCGACGGTCACGGCCGCCGCCGTCAGCCGCGGGATCGCCCAGCTGCGGAACATCCGCCACCTCGTGTAGCCGAACATCGCCAGGTAAAGGGCCGTGCCGCCGTAGAGCAGGCCGGCCACGCCGGGCGGCAGGCGGTGGGTCGGCTCCGAGACGGCCTCGTCCAGGCCCACCGCGACCGCGATGATCGCGGCGATGAAGACCAGGTGACCGTACGTCAGGATCTGGCGGATCAGATCCGTGCGGACGGCGGCGCTCGTGATGGCGTACCGCACGGCGCTCGCGGCGAACACGAAGTACACCCACCACAGGCCGCACGTGAGGACGAAGGCGAACGCGACCGCCAGGCCCCTCGCCACGCTCAGGTCGGCGCCCGAGGCCGCGTTGAGGCCGATGCCGACGACCGACTCGCCGAGCGCGATGATGACGAACAGGCCGAAGCGCTCCGGCAGGTGCGAGGGTTCGATCCGCAGCTTCGCCAGCCGGTTGCGCAGCAGCGCCGGGGTCGACAGGTCGATGAGGCCGGCGAGGCCCCAGATCGCGGTGCGCCAGCGCGGGTCCGGCACGAGCCCCCCGAGGAGCACCAGCGGCCCGGTCACCAGCAGCCCGACGCTGAACGGGCTCGGGTACAGCCGCGGGCCGCGGAACACCAGCGCCGCCAGCAGGACCCGCAACGCCAGGTACGAGAAGCCGAACAGGGCGCCCCGCGCACCGTACGCGGCGGGCACCGCCATGGCCATGAAGAGGCTGGCGAGCCCGACGGCGAAGATGCCGAGCCGGTCGAGCGCGTTGTCGACGTCGCGGGTGTTGGCGTGGACGGACGTGCCCACCCAGCCCCACCACATCGGCACGAAGACCACCAGCGCGCGCAGGATCCCGCCCGCGCTGTGGTCGTGGCGCAGCAGCGTCGACACCATCGTGACGGCGAAGACGAAGACCAGGTCGAAGAACAGCTCGGCCCAGGTCACACGCTTCTCTTGATCTTGCTGTGGGTTCTCCACCGCGGCACCCTCCCTGCCGGCGGGCAACTTCCGGTCCGGCGCTGGTATTCCACCCGCCGCCGCTGGCGCCACGCGTGCGGGTGCCCCTTAGACTCGGCGCATGGCAAAGGCTCAGGAGCCGGAAAAGGTCTCCGCATGGGGGCGTGTTAAGCAGATAGGCACCGTTTTCTCCTTCACGGCGAAGCGCGACAAGCTCTTCGTGCCGCTGGTCGCGGTCGCCGTGGCGGTGCCGCTGGTCGCGGCGCTCGTCGCGCTCCTGCTGGGCGCCGGGTGGATCTGGTTCCCGATCGCCGTGATGCTGGCGCTCCTGGGCACGATGATCCTGCTCAACCTCCGCTCGCAGAAGGCGATGATGGCGGAGGCGGAGGGTCAGCCGGGCGCGTCGGCGTCGATCGTCGAGACGATGCGCGGCGACTGGCGGGTCTCCCCCGCGATCGCGTCGACGACGCAGTTCGACATGGTGCACCTGGTGATCGGCCGGCCCGGCGTGATCCTGCTCGGCGAGGGCAACCCCAACCGGGTGCGCGGCCTCATCGCCCAGGAGAAGCGGCGCCTGGTCAAGGTGATCGGCAGCGCCGACCTGCGTGACTTCGTCATCGGCAACGAGGAGGGCCAGCTGCCGCTCGCGAAGCTGCGGGTCACCCTGATGAAGCTGCCACGCACGATCACCGGCAAGGACGTCAACGCCCTCGACCGCCGGCTCACGGCGCTGTCGGCACGGCCCGCCATGCCCAAGGGCGCGATCCCGAAGAACATGCGGCCACCCAAAATGCGCGGCGCACAGCGCCGATAGCAGGGTCTTTCTTCAAAGAAGCAGAATCTTTCTTCCAAAGCCGCCCAGCCAGGCCCCGTGAGGCGCTCCCGCGACAGTCCAGCCCGACGGCCGAGACGACCGCGCCTGCGCGACGTCACATCACGACGGCCCGGCGGCGCGACTTCACGGCGGCGCGACTTCACGGCGGGCATCGGGACGTCGAGCGGGACGTCGTCCTTCGCGGTCGGATCCGACGCCGGCCGATGAAAGCGACGTTGCGGCGCCGTCGCGGCCGGCGTGACGTCCCGACGGCACATCGGCGCAGCGGCTGATCGGCGCAGCGGCTGATCGGCGCAGCGGCTGATCGGCGCGACGGCCTGCCGGCACGGCGCTGTGGCGGCCGGCGGCGCGGCGCCCGAGGGCTTGGTGTCACGGGACCAGCGCGGGAGCGCCGCACTCCAGCCCGGTCATCGGGGAGTCATATCGGTCTTTTGTTCTTCAGATCTTGTCTTGGTTCTCAGATCTTGACGACCACGGAGCCGGCGGCGCGGTCGTGCCAGCCGCGCTGTTCCTTGTCCATGACCAGGGCGGGGATCAGCAGGGCCAGCAGGACGCCGCGCACGAAGGCGCGCGGGACGCCGATCGGGCCGCCGTCGGCGATCGACACGCACCGCAGGCGTAGCAGGAACATCCCCGGGGTCTGCGCGAAGAGGCCGATGAACAGCGTGTATTCGAGCGCGAGAACGGCCGGCGCCTGCCACGGCTGGGGGCCCATCAGCCTGCCGACCAACGTGCCGATCAACAGGCAGAGGATCCAGTCGATCAGCAGCGCCAGGAATCGCCGGCTCAGTGCCGCGGACTCGACGGGCGCGGTCGCGGAATCGGCTGTTCGGATGGGAACGTCCACCGGGTCGAGGCTACCCTTGTGAGCTCCGATACCCGACGCCGGCCGCCACTGCGCCCCTGGCCAGGGCACAAATGTGCCGTCCTGTCCACAACCCGGCATCGGGCCCCGAAACACAGTGGAAACAATTGGGACACGCCGGGGCAATCGCTCAGTCTTACCGTCGCGACCAACCAGTCACCTTCACACTGAAGTGATCCACATACGAACTGGTTTGTCTGCGACCTGGAGGCCGTGTGTTCGCGAATTCTGACGAGCTTCTGCGATATGTGAAGGATGAGGGCGTCCGGTTCGTCGACGTGCGCTTCTGCGACCTGCCCGGCGTCATGCAGCACTTCACCGTGCCGAGCGAGTCCTTCGACGAGGCCATCTTCACCGACGGGCTCGCCTTCGACGGATCCTCCATCCGGGGCTTCCAGTCGATCCACGAGTCCGACATGATGCTGCTGCCGGATGCGTCGAGTGCCTTCGTCGACCCGTTCCGCGTCGAGAAGACCCTGGCTCTGAACTTCTTCGTGCACGACCCGTTCACGCGTGAGCCCTACAGCCGTGACCCGCGCAACGTCGCGAAGAAGGCCGAGGCCTACCTGGCGGCCAGCGGCGTCGCCGACACGGCGTATTTCGGTGCGGAGGCCGAGTTCTACATCTTCGACTCGATCCGCCACGAGACCTCGGCCAACCAGTCCTTCTACCACATCGACTCGATCGAGGGCTGGTGGAACTCCGGCAAGGACGAGGCCGGCGGCAACCGCGGTTACAAGACCGCCTACAAGGGCGGCTACTTCCCCGTCCCGCCGCTCGACCACTACTCCGACCTGCGCGACCAGATGGTGCAGAAGCTGCTCGGCGCCGGTTTCACGGTCGAGCGCGCGCACCACGAGGTGGGCACGGCCGGCCAGGCCGAGATCAACTACAAGTTCGGCACGCTGCTGCAGGCCGGCGACCAGATGCAGCTGTTCAAATACCTGGTGAAGAACACCGCGTGGGCTGCGGGCAAGACCGCGACGTTCATGCCCAAGCCGCTCTTCGGTGACAACGGCTCCGGCATGCACACCCACCAGAGCCTGTGGCTGGGTGGCGAGCCGCTGTTCTACGACGAGGCGGGCTACGGCGGCCTGTCCGACATCGCCCGCTGGTACATCGGCGGCCTGCTGCACCACGCTCCGTCGCTGCTGGCGTTCACCAACCCGACCGTCAACTCCTACCGGCGCCTCGTGCCCGGCTACGAGGCCCCGGTCAACCTGGTGTACTCGGCCCGCAACCGCTCGGCCTGCACGCGCATCCCGGTCACGGGCACCAACGCGAAGGCCAAGCGCGTCGAGTTCCGCGTGCCCGACCCGTCGGCCAACGTCTACTTCGCGTTCGCCGCGATGATGATGGCCGGCCTCGACGGCATCAAGAACAAGATGGAGCCCCCGGCCCCGATCGACAAGGACCTCTACGACCTGCCGCCGGAAGAGGTGGCCAACGTCAAGCAGGTCCCCGGCTCGCTCGACGCCGTGCTCGACTCCCTCGAGGCCGACCACAGCTACCTGACCGAGGGCGGCGTGTTCACCGGCGACCTGGTGGAAACCTGGATCTCCTACAAGCGGGCCAACGAGATCGACCCGGTCCGCCTGCGCCCGACCCCGCACGAGTTCGCGATGTACTACGACGTGTAAGCAGCCCTGACCAGATCGCCCGACGGCGGTCATGCTCGGCCCTCGGCCGGCATGACCGCCGTCGTGTTTCTGCTGGGATTCGGGTCGTATACGGTCCCGAGCATGGGAACCGACGGTCCTGGGCTGTTCTCCGACGACACGGCGGCCGACGTCCGCGACGCATACCGTGAGGCGCTGGAGGACGGCGCCGGTGATGTCGAGGCAGAGGCCGTGGTGCTACGGGATTTCGCGGACGCCCTCGCCGATCCCGACGACGCCGTGATTGTGTGGCTCGCGTTGGCGTACACCCAGTCGAAGCTCGGCCGCCTCAGCGCCCCGGTTCGTCAGCGGGCCTTGGCAACGCTCGCCGCCGGTGGCGATCTGCAGCGGTGGCAGGAGGCGGGCGCTCGCGCCGTGCGGCAGCGCGCCGCGGTGCTGCAGAAGGTGCGCGCACAGGTGGTCGGGCCGCAACCGGCGCCGAAGAAGGTGCGCCGGCCACCGCGGCCAGTGTCGACGCTCGTGATCGGCCAGGTGCTCGGCTATCGGGCACGCAGCGGACGGCTGCACCTGATGAGGGTCGCCGACGTGGTCGACACCAGGTACTACGTGGCCCCCGTCATCCGCTATCTCGTCCATGCGGAGCCGTCGACATCCATCCCGGACGAACTGGCCGACATCCCCGATCGGGTTTTCCACCCGTCTCGATGGCCCGTGACCGAAATCATGGTGATCGGCGCCAACAGCCGGGACCGCCCCGAGAACCATGGCATCGTCGTGGTGGGCTCGACCCCGCCGCTCGGGGAGGAGGCGCCGGAACCGAACAGCTCCACCACATGGCCCGACATCGCCAGTTACCTGGACCACCGCGACCGGGACATGGACAGCCCCGACTATTGAGGTTGTCATGTTCTGATGCGACACCCGAACATCCGGACCCGGCGTACGACCGACCTGGACAAGTGCGTCGATGCCCTGCGGGCGGTGCACGACGCCGACGCATACCCGCTGAACTGGCCGGAGGACCCGCACGGGTGGCTCACCCCACCGCGGTTGCTCCGGGCCTGGATCGCCGAAGAACCCGACGGCACTGTCGTCGGCCACGTCGCGGTCCAAAGCCTCCCGAGCGCGCCGGACAGTCTTGCCGAACTGTCACGGCTCTACATCGCTCCCGCAGCCCGCCGCCGCTCGCTCGCCGGCACGCTCGTCAGCCACGCCCGGGCGTGGGCCGCCGAGCGGGGCTACGACCTGACGCTGGACGTCGCGGACGACCATCGCTCGGCCGCCATCGCCTTCTACGAAGCCACCGGCTGGCAGCATTCCCACACCACCGGCGCCGACTGGACCGGCCACGACGGCAGACCCGTGAACCTGCGCCACTATGTCCTCGGTCGCCAGGACACCTGACACGGGCGGACACGACAGTCAGGCGTGCGCGTCACAGATCTCGCGTAGTTGCTCGGCCAGCGCGGTTGCGGCGGTGACGAATCGGCCGAGACCGGCGATCGCCTGCTCGGCGCGACCGCCGGCGCCCTGTTCGAGCGAGACGAGCACCTCGCCATCGTCCAGGATGAGGACCAGGTCGCCGTCGCGGTCCTCGACCCGGACGTCAAGGCCGCGCAGGACCAGCTCGGCGAGTGGTTCGCGATCGGACACGGCCGCCTCCCGGGGCATCGTCGGTGGACCAGCCCGGGGAGGTGTCCGACGAGCCGTACGACGGACCGTAGCCGGATCAGCACGCCGGGCGCGGCGTCACCGGGGGCGTCATTTCGGCGACATGCGGCGCTAGGCTGGTGGCCATGACAGACCCGAACAGCGCGCTCCGCGCGGTGCGGACGAGCCTGCTGATGTCCCAGGACGAGTTCGCCCGGGCGATCCGCGACGCCGGCGACCGCGCGGGTGTGCCCAACGACGCGAACAAGCGGCTCGTCCAGCGCTGGGAGGCCGGAGTCATCGCGGCGCCGCGCCCGGTCTATGCCCGCGCACTCGAGGTCGTCACCGGCCTGCCGATCGCCTCGCTGGGCTTCTCGGTGTCCGTGCCGCAGGCGCGGGTCTCCGGCGACGGCCGGGGCGGGCATGACCTTGAGCCGGCCGGTCCGGTGGCCACATCGGCTTCGACGTCGCCCGCGCCGCAGGCCGGGCTCCGAGGCAACTACGCAGGCGTCTGGCTGTCGCGGTACGAGTACTTCTCCAGCGGGCGGGACGCGTCGTTGGTCGGCCTGCACTACGTGGTGGTCCTGCAGCACGGCGATCGGCTCACCGTCCGGAGCCTGCCGGGCTCGTCGGACTCACCGCTGACGATGGACCTCACCGTCGACGGGAACGTCGTGACCGGCACCTGGGTCGAGCAGACCGCCGCCGAGAGCTACTACCGGGGCGCCCGGTATCACGGGGCCATCCAGCTGCTGGTCGAACCGACCGGGCACCGCATGGCCGGGAAGTGGGTCGGCTTCGGCCGGGAGATGGATGTCAACACCGGACCGTGGGAGCTGGTGCTGCAGAGCGCCGACAGCACCAAGGCCGGCCTCGACCGGTACAACCACCGGCCGCCTGCGTAGCGGTTTGCGAAAAAGGACTCAGCCGAAGCGCTCCGTCCTGATGTGCCTGGCGTCGTGGCCCAGCGCGACGAGCATGTCGGAGACCTTCTCCACGAAGCCGGTCGGGCCGCAGACGTAGGTTTCCGGGGCGAACTCGGCCGGCCACAGGTGGGTGTTGACGTCGGCGACGCCGATGCGTTTCGCGGGTCTTCTGAAGGCTTCGGGGGTACTGCGCGTGAAGGCGTAGGCGACGTCGAGTCCCCCGTCGTCGCGGGCCCGGCGGCGTAGTTCGTCCGCGTAGATGACGTCGTCCGGGGTGCGGGCCGAGTAGAGCAGGCGGAACGGGGCGCGGCTGCCCGCCGCGCGGCGGGCCCGGATCATCGCCATCAGCGGGACCACGCCGGAGCCGCCGGCCACCAGGTTGACGCTGGTCGGGGACGGGCGCCAGACGAACCAGCCGCCGATGGGGCCGCGCAGCTCCACCTGGGCGCCGACCGCCAGGACGTCGGTCAGGTAGGACGAGACCTCGCCGTCCTCCACGCGCTGCACGGTGAGCTCGACCCCGCCGGAGGACGCGATTGAGTAGCTTCGCTGTGCCGTGTAGCCGTCCTCGGCGGTGAGGCGGACGTCGACGTGCTGTCCCGCGAGGTGGCCCGGCCAGTCCGGTACCAGGAAAGCAATTGTCTTGGCACTTGTCGTCTCCGGACGGATTGCCGTCACGGTGGCCACCCGCCATTCCAGGCGGCTCAATCGCCCTGGTGGCGCGAGGAACTCATACCCGCCAAGCTATCGTGCGCGGCGTGGAACTCTATGCCGCGGTCGACGTCCATTACCCGGACGCCGGTGGGGCGCTGGCGGCGCTGGTGGCCACCGCCGACCGGCGGTTCGCGGACATCACCGTGGAGCGGACCGTCTTCCTGGACCAGGTCGCGGCGTACCAGCCGGGTGCCTTCTTCACCCGCGAGCTGCCTGCGCTCAAAGCCGTAATGGCCGGCCAGGGCCCCTTCGCGCTGCTGATCGTCGACGGGTACGTCCACCTCGACCCGGCCGGGAAAAATGGGCTGGGCGCACACGCCCACGAGGAGTTCGGCATCCCGGTCATCGGGGTGGCCAAGACGTTCTTCCACAGCGCCACGCACGCGGTCGAGGTGCGACGAGGAGAGGCGGTCAAGCCGTTGTACGTGACGTCGGTCGGCATTCCCGCAGGCGAGGCGGCCGACCTGGTGCGGGCGATGGCCGGGCCGTTCCGGATGCCGGACGCGTTGCGCCGGGTCGATGCACTCACCCGCGGGCGTTGACCGGCAGAATCGACGGCATGGCCATTGAGGTACAGGTCGTCATCGACTGCGAGGACACCGCCCGACTCGCCGCGTTCTGGGCGAAGGCGCTCGGCTACCGGATCCAGGAGGAAAACTCGGCCGCTGCCGCCGTCGTGGATCCGAAGGGCGCCGGTCCCCGGTTCTACTTCCAGCGGGTCCCCGAGCCGAAACAGGTCAAGAACCGCCTGCACGTCGACCTGACCGTCGCGGGCGGCCAGCGGGTCCGGATCGAGGAGCGCAAGGCGCCGCTGCAGGCCGAGGTCGAGCGGCTCACCGCGCTCGGCGCGAGTCTCGTCGAACCCGTCGAGGAGGACGGTCAGTACTGGATCGTCATGCACGACCCGGAAGGCAACGAGTTCTGCATCCACTAGCGTTGGACCGTGACATCCGACCCCTTCCCGGCGTTGCCGGGGACGCCTCCGCAAGCGGCGCCGACCGGCGACCCCCCGCGGGGGCGTCGCGCGCTCGTCGTCGAGAACGACCCCTCCGACGATGCCCGGCGGCTCGGCGACTGGCTCGCCGGCGCCGGGCTGGAGCTCGTCGTCGTCCGGCCGTACGCGGATGACCCGCTGCCGGGCGACCTCGACGGCTTCGCGGCCCTCGTGGTGCTCGGCGGCGAGCAGGACGCCTTCCCCGACGAGCACGGCGAGCTGGCGTCGCCGTGGTTCGCCGCGCTGCAGTCGCTGATGCGCAAGGCGACCCGCGGCAAGGTGCCGACGCTCGCCATCTGTCTCGGCGCGCAGCTGCTCGCCGAGGCACACGGCGGCACGGTCGAGCGCAGCCCGTCCGGCCCGGAGATCGGCGCCACGCTGGTGGCGCGGCGCGACGTCGCCGACCGCGACCCGGTGTTCGCCGACGTGCCGTTCGCACCCGACGTGTTGCAGTGGCACCGCGACGAGATCACCGAGCTGCCGCTGGGCGCCGTGCTGCTGGCGGCGTCGACGCGCTATCCCGTGCAGGCGTTCCGGATCGGGCCGTCGGCGTGGGGCGTGCAGTTCCACATCGAGTGCGACACCGAGATGTTCGCCGACTGGGCGATCGGTGCCGTCGCCACGCTCCAGGAGCTCGGCCTCGACGGCGTCGAGCTGCTGGCCGGCGTCGACGAGGTGATGGACGAGGTCGAGGCGGTGTGGCAGCCGTTCGCCGCGCGCTTCGCCGCGGTCGCGCTGGGCACGCTGGCGGTGCGGGAGGGCGAGCCGCGCTCGCTGCCGTTGCTGGGCTGACCGACGGACGGGAATCTGCATGCGTCTCGCGCGATACGGCTTCATCGACCAGGAGCGCGCCGCCGCGCTCGCCGGCGTCGACGGGCTCGGGCTCTGGGACGACGCCGCCCAGCAGCCGGTGGACGAACGCGCCTCGGCGCTGCTGGACACGCTCGCCATCACCGCCGATCCGGACCTGGCGCTGCGCACGCTCGACCGGCTCGTCGAGGCGTGCAGGCGCACCGCCGGCGCGGGCGACCCGCTCGAGGCGATGCTCGACGATCCTCGGCTGCGGCGGCGCCTGATCGAGGTGCTCGGCGTCTCCGCGAACCTCGGCGACCTGCTCGTCGCGAACCCCGACGAGTGGCAGGAACTGCGGGGCGAGCAGAACAAGCGCCCAGCCGGCTACTCGACCCGGGTCGTCGACACCGTGCCGGCGCTGCGCGTCGGGTACCGTCGCGAACTGCTCCGGATCGTCGCCGCCGACCTGACCAGGGCGGTCGACGTCGACCGGGCGATGGAGCGGCTGTCCGAGCTCGCCGACGCCACCCTGCAGGCGGGGCTGGACATCGCCACCGCCGAGCAGCCGCGGCACGCGCGGGCCTGCACCCTCGCGGTGATCGCGATGGGCAAGTGCGGCGGCCGCGAGCTCAACTACGTCAGCGACGTCGACGTCGTGTTCGTCTGCGAGCCCGCGGAGGGCGTCGACACGGTTGACGCGATGCGCGCCGGCAGCACCCTCGCGGCCCGGATGATGGAGATCTGCGGGCAGGTGGCCTGGCCCGTCGACGCGGCGCTGCGGCCCGAGGGCAGCAGCGGCGCGCTGGTGCGGACGGTGGCCTCGCACGTCGCGTACTACACGAAGTGGGCGAAGACGTGGGAGTTCCAGGCGCTGCTCAAGGCCCGCCCG
>Ga0307508_10006331_pt1 | contig 11141 bp, 12 predicted proteins | sample 9_EM_MG_FD_203089 | JGI IMG/M metagenome (GOLD analysis project Ga0307508, IMG submission 203089) | Populus trichocarpa ectomycorrhiza microbial communities from riparian zone in the Pacific Northwest, United States - 9_EM | ecosystem: Host-associated > Plants > Roots > Unclassified | place...
CAGATCCTCAAGGTGGCTGCGGTCTCTTGGGCTACAAGTCAAATGCGCATGGCGTGCCTATCACCACACATGATGCCGACCATCAGATTAGCATTGTCTGTGGTGGCCGAGTTTTCCATCTAGCCAAGAAACCTCACTAAGTAATCTTGACCAGCGCTTCGCGTGTTCGGAAGGCGATGCGTGCGGATGACGCTATCTGGACTTTTTAGACAGATGCACACTCTCGCGTATAGATTTTGTTCGACTCTGATCAGTGACATACACTCTCAGTGACTGTCGCAGCGTCTGTTACCGAATCTGGCCTTCCAACTCTAGATCTACGCCGAACGCCATGAGTTATCCTTTATCGCCCGTCGGGATCAAACGGCCACGCAGGCTCAGACTGCGTCCCCGGGGTGTGTATGGGGTGCTAGAATACCTCAACTGTCAATTGCTCCAAGTCTCTTTGGCTTTGGTTTCAATCTCTGTTGTTGCTTCGCTTCAGTCAGCCTTGTATGCCACCCTTACGTGGCCCAGTGAAGCCTGTGGGCACAATAACCGACTAGTTGTCTAACTCCTCGCCTTGATTATTTGATAGTAGGGAAAGCCAGCACGGCTACGTCGGTGGGGCCTTAGCGGCTTCATTTGTGAAACGACAACGTCCAAAGCCTCGGACAACAAAGCACAAATGACGAAGCTCGCCGCTATCCTTGCCACAGTTACGCTGGCCGTTAATTTTGCTCCCACTGGCACGGCCGTCACGATCTGCGAAGACGGAGAAATCGGAACCGGTCATGCAGTATGTTATGAGCCTGAATATCGCAATATACAACCCCGTACAACGGGAAAGTGGAGGTTGCCATGAGAGTATGTCCTAGCGAGGTGTAGTCACCAGATCGAATTCGGCGAGATTCATGCTCAAGTATGAGTCCATTGACCAACGCTTCGGGGACCTGGCTATCGGTAGCTGGCGGCACAACCTGAACGGAAGCATACCGTCGAGGATGATGCCCCCTGCATATCTGATATCCGATAACCGCCGGCCTATACGGTGAAAAGAATCAGCCGAAGATATTTGGCTACGTGGTTTCATCTTGCAGTGACTTACACACCTACATCTGCTACTCTCCTGAATGCTGAGTGTCGCCCCACCGACCGCAACGGGAGTGCTCGACTTCTTACCGTCTCCCAGCCAGCGATGTCCGGTCAGAAACGTCTGCCTGGCACGGTCGACGAAACCAACTGTATTTACACTCTTCTGCACCCATCCATCCGGCTCGATTAGTATCACGCAACTCATCGACAAAACTGCAACCATCAATGCCGTGCTTAAACAGCATGAAAGAATGCAAATGGGTCCATCTTGCTTGCCATGGTACACAAGACACGGCTAGCCCGACCAACAGCGCTTTGTCCAACAATTTTGCGCCCGAGTCTTAGGAGAGGATATGTATTCTGACATTACTCAATAGTCTCCCAAATTCTCCGACAACTCCGTTACTAGAATTTCATGGGAGTTATATTGGTAGTTGTATTAGCAAAGAGATAGCAAAAGGACAGGGATGTCGGAGTCGCGAGACTCAGGAGGCTACGAGATAAGAGATTATCGATTGATAGATTGGAAATTAGATCTAACGAGATCTTAAGTACAGCGGCGAGAACAAAAGATAGCGATTAGACAAGATAAGCTTTTATGTGCGCCGGACGAGATTAATCAAGAATAAGCGTAAGACAATACATGTACGCGCGTAATTATACAAAGCGAGAACATTGTTCTCAACAAGTTGTGTGCTACAATTCTTGAAGCCTCCACCGAAATTACCTGGTGGCCTTGCCTCCCTGTTTCGAAATTGAACGGTTTTGCTGCTGCCCTTTTCCGTTGTTGCAAGTCCAGCCACGTGTTGGAATCATGATCACGTGCCATTTCAATTTCTGGCGTTCACCGTCACACGCGACTACATAAGCACACTGTGATGTCGACGAACCCGTTCTTATCTCCTCAACCGACGGGTCAACGAACTTTGTCGCCTCGCCCTACGTATGCTCCACCTCCGGGACCACCTCCGTCACAATTACCATTTTTATCCTCCTCATTATCATCATCATCGCCGCCTTCGTCATCTTATGCATCGCCTCTGAGTGCTGCTACTGCGCCCACGAGCACGCCAGCTTTGACTTCATCGTCGACAAACCCGTTCGTATCGCCGCAACCGACTAGTGTTGGGCGAGGCAGTACTAGTAGCCCCCCTCGAGTTACTTATGCTCCACCGCCGGGACCACCGCCGCCTTCATCATTGCCATCTCTCGCGGTGCCGTCCACTGCTGCTTCTATTGCACCAACAGACATACCAACGCCCAACGTCTCAGTAACCCCAGCCGATGGAGCTGGAACTGGAAATGGAGAATCAGGAAATGATGCCAGTAGGGACCAACGTGATCTCGATAGCGACATATATCAGGAACAGACGCAGACGACGCCGAGCGAGCCCCCTCCTCCTTACACCTTTGCACCTGATGCTTATAGGGGGGAAGAAACTATACAGTATGGGCCTCGCCGACCATTTCAACCTGCTCCTCCGCCTTTACGTCCGGTCCTACCGCCTCGGTTGAGCCCATCACCACAAACACAACAGCCCCAGCTATATAATCCACCACCTGGATCACGTCCTATTCCTGCTCCAAATAGTTATACTAATGGCATAAACACCTCCCCAAACTTTCCGGGACCATCCGATATTCCTGGACAAAGACCACCTCCACCTCGACACCCGAGCACACAATTATCTCCTAATTATGCGTCCCATCCGGCGAGGAGACCAGCGTCATATTCTGGTCCTTCGCCGACGACGGAAAACTGGACGTCCATGCCTGGCAGTTATGCGCCTCCACCTGGGCCACTACCGCGTCCTCAGACCCAACAGCAATCACAATCCCCCCCTCCAGTTCCTCGAAGGCGCAGCCAGGATGGATCAGCAAGATCATTTTCACCTCCTGTTCCAGACGACGGGAAACCAACTCGAAAGGCGATTCCGGGTCATCCATACATGTTGAATGGACAGGTTCTTGTGTATCCACCAAGGCATACATGTCATAAATGTATGTGAGATTTAGTTCAGTTCTGAATTGCGACGGCACGAGAACGAGACCCAATGAATGAATGAATTTGTCATGTAGGTTTGAATATTGGGTACAAAAATCTGGACATTACGCATCCATGTCGCAAGGCGAGCAAGCAGCAACCTTAATTCTTGGGCTTATTTGCTCCTATTTATTATCTCGAAAATTGACAATTTCTGTAGTGCTGGGAGAAATATGGGCGGCCTTATGAAGGATCGGCTCTTGCGTATGCAGATTGGACGGACCGAACGTCAAACTTCCAACGCCCTCTTCCGCAGGGTATCAAGATCCCGTCAATAACGTCATCCAACATGAAACGTTCCCCCTCCTTCGGGTCAGATTATCCCGGCGCACATGCTCGGGCGGCATCTCAATCTTATGGATCGGGGTCATCATCGCTGTCTCCACCAGCACCACTAGTTAGCGTGAATGGACCGCCGCCTCCAGGTGCATTGGTCGTTATGCCAGGAGACCCTCGTATCGGCGGACGGTTGTGTTATAATTGCGGGGGAGATGGACTTATACCTGCGTTTTTGTTTTTCTCCGAGGAGACATGTCCTGTGTGCAGCGGAACGGGCCGCATCTTATGAGGCTGTCATTGGATTGTCAGGCAGACTTGAATCATATAGATTGATAGATAAGTGGCAAAAGCATGGAAAAACTGCGGCGGTTCAAGAGCACTCTGTACAAACGAATAAATCATCAATTGATTCTTCGCGGCTTCCTACGAAAATGTTTGTGAGCACCGCGGTGGAAAAATATTTCAATCACACCCACTGCGTATTTATAACTAATCTCCTCCACAGTCCAACGTAGCCATCCGTTAATTCACTGTCGTTTGCACGCACACGTAGAAGTTCTACAAAGATCACGCATGGGGGACATAATCAAAGGTTCGAGTTTCCGGATATAGCACTTGTCATATTGTGCAAATTCACCAGGTTGGATTTGCCTCGGAGTCGATTGACGGAAGTCCGAGTTAAGACCTGGTAATTCGAGGTGCATGCATCGCCAAAGATAAAAAACATCAGTCAACAATGTAGAAGAGCAAAGCTTATGGCAAATGAGGTCACTGAAATGATTTGGTGAGAACGAGAACTCTGAGAGTTTTACCGCTATATTCGATGGCCAAATAACATCGCTGGATCATCTAGTCTAGACTCTTGCAAAGGCTCGCCAATTGGTGCACTGCACACAAAGTTCAACAAACCCAGAATCATAAGCAATGACCCAATAACAGGCTGAGGGAATTAGGGTCGTGAGCTGATCTCGCCAGTGATGTTCACCGAGGAATATGTCACCATATTCTTGTAAGCAATTCCAGTCTGAGCGCGGAATATCAGCTTTGCACTGGGCGAAAGAGGCCTTGTCTCATCGAACTACTCCTTGGACTGGACGATACCAGATGCGTCATTAAATCGTTAATCTCGACCTAGTCTGCTTGCTCAATGATTTTGAAAGTGTTTTGAAAATCCGAGAAGCGGCCGTGGTACAAGAAAGATTGATGACGGACTGACATCGCGTAACACCTGCCCAGTGACGGGCAGTCTTGGCAGCGTCACATAAAAATTCGATCAAGGGGCAGAGGAAAACGTGTACGCGGTTGATTTTTTCTATCACCAACTGAGTATCACTACAGCACAGCATATGCTTCATTTGGCGGGTTCCTCCCTATGACTCACAGGGTCGTTCAGACGCCTGCAAGGGATTACGCTGGGCAAGAATGTGTATCTTCTTATGCGTCAATAGAAAAATTCATTGCGTGCCCCGGAGGCGCCGCCAGTGATCAGGTTCAAAATATGTGATTGGTAGTTATATTCATATGTGAAGACCTCAATCGGTCGTTTTCTCCAATCCCTTTATCGTATACTTGAGGGCATACACAATACGTCGAGAGCCACCTTCATCGGGTGCCCGAAGTAGGCAAGATTCCCTCCTCAACAGTACGATCGGGAACGGATATTTGAAGAAACGGAGTATGAAGCTGAGCGTCGCGGGTGGCGAGGACTAATGTGGTAATGCCGAAAAAAACACTATGCGATCGAATGAAGAAGTCTTCGTTGAAGGAATTAGGGTAGGACAGCCTGTCGCGCGCTCGATTGCATTGCCGGAGCCAAATAAAGCACAACAAACACGCAACACGTTCACTCATCTCATCTCATTCTGGCAGCATCAACTCGGACTCTCCTCTTTTCTCATTTCCTACCACTACTTCCCCGCCCCTTATGTCAGGGCCGCTAATACAGCAGCAGCCGATCGCATCTACGTCAACTGCGCCAAGCGGATTCTCCTTCAAGAACAGCACTCTCGAGGAGGTGCTGGAAGATCTTTCCAGGTCCGTCCCGCTTCAATCGCGACCCCTCTCGCTATTTTATTCTAACTTCGCCGCCTGCCTATTAGTCGTTTTATCCTTAATTTGCCCGAAGAAGAGCTTGTCTCTGTACCGCGCATATGCTTTCAAGTTGAGCAAGCGTACGTATGACGGGCAGCATAGTCTTGGAACCGAATCGCCAGCTGACTCCTCCTAGTCACTGGTACTATGAAGACTTCATTCGAGAAGAAGAGCCTCAGTTTCCCTCCATGGCGCTCAAGACGTTCTCTCGTCACCTCTTCCATGCTTGCCCTTTATTACGGGGCAGGGATCATGACCAGGCATTCCAGGACTTCCTTGAATATAAGACATCCGTGCCTGTCTGTGGCGTGATTATGCTGAACCCCTCGTGGTCCAAAGTGAGTAACCAACAGACGCGCGGTTGCGCCCGCGCCTTACAGTCCGGCATAGTGCGTGCTTGTAAAAGGTTGGAAATCCTCCTCCTCGTGGAGCTTTCCTCGTGGCAAAATCAATGCCGATGAACCGGAACACGAGTGTGCTGCCCGAGAGGCCTTGGAAGAAACCGGTTGCGATGTATCCGATAAGATTATCATGGATGCAGTCATCAGAATAACGGTCAAGGACCAAAAGACCACCCTTTTTGTCGTCCCAAATATCCCCGAAGACACCGCATTTGCCGCGCGAACCCGGAAGGAGATCAGTGTTCGTCCTTCAATCTGATCCGTGCGGTCATGCTTCCTTATACCATGTCCTTCCACAGAAAATTGATTGGTTTTCTCTCGCAGATCTTCCTACGTGGAAGAAAAGCGGTACAAGAGACACCCCAAATCACAAATTCTATGGTATCGCCCCGTTCATCGCGTATGTTTGCATGTTGCGATATCTAATCCTATGACTGATGGGCTGCGGTGCTTAGACCTCTCAAAGCAATTATGAAGGGCTTGAGGAAGGCGGAGCGGGAGAGAAACATCTCGCAACGTGCAGCACAAACAAATGATACCTCTCAACACACTCGTCGCCCAGATCTTCCGGACGATCCTGCCATTCTATCCATACAATCCAAGCCTGAGGCGGATCATATGAATCGCTTATTGGGTGGCTTAGATATCTCCAACCAGTCAACGCTTATGCAACCCTCGACCCCAGCAATAACATCATTACGAACTGCAAACAGTGGTGCGCTGCCTACTCCTCAGGCAACTCCGTCAGCACCTGCTGCGACAAAAGTCAATCTACCTGCTAGCCTCGAGCGTCCGGCCAAGCCAAAGCGGGCCGGGCCTCCTATATTTGCATCACCAACACCTCCACACTCTGGCGACTCCATTAAATCCTGCAATAATAGCCAGCCTCCCAAGTCGAAGTTTGAGTTCTTCTCTCCCTTCGACGCTCTGACCACTCCTCCGAAAAAACGCACAGAAGCCTGCCATTCAACCGAGAAGCTCCCTGTGGCGGAAGTCGTTACTTCTGCGCTGACCTCGATTCCAAACGATAGCACTGCCCCACCCTCGGAATCCCTATCTATCACGAAGCCTGGCCGATCACGAGCTCCATCCGCCGCCGAACACTTCGCTCCTGCATCCATTGCGCGTGCTCGTATCCGCTCACGGCAACCCTCACAAAGCAGCACCGCTTCGATCATTAGTCCGATTAACAGTGTTGCGAATCCTTCACCCCTGCCTAAAAGGGTAGCAGACATCCAGCCCAAGGTGCTGCCTCCCAGTAGGCATGCCAAACATGCTGCGTTACTGCAATCTCTCGCGCATGACTTGTTTTCCAAGTCATCCAACTCGACTCCGGCCCCCGGGTTTGGAAGCAAGCCGGTATTTATGGATCATGGATCGGGCACAGCTTCCCACCACTCGTTGCTTCCCAGCATGCCCCAGCCGAATGGCAGTTTGCCAAACCTGGCCCAAGCGAATGGCAAAGAGTGTGGTGTATTCTTCCCGTCTGCCTTGTCCTCGATCTCGAACGGAACGAACCCATACGTCAATCCTGACCCTATTCATTCCGTTTCTCCACCCAAGATGAACGGAAATAACATCTCTTACATTTCCAACTCTCGTTCGGTCACCCCCAAAGTAGCGTATCCGCCACGCGACGGAGGTGGACCTGGATCGCCAATTCCTGTAGTTCTGCCCGCCAATCCTCTCCAACGCGACCAACTTCTCGTACTTCTCAATAGCGAGAGTAGTAAGAGTGCCTCGTCGCAGCAGCAGGCGCTGTTCACACCCCGCCCGGAGATGGTCCCCCCTCAGCTAGCTCGTAAACATTATCGACATCAACACTCCCTCCGCCCCGTCCCAGGAGGCGGCTCGACTCTGCAAGGAGTGCCCACTGTTCCACCCCCCGCCCAAGCAGCGGCCAGCGATGGTGGACCATTACCCGCGGCAGCACCCGTCGTCGCACCAGCGGGTTCTGACCTAGACAGCCTTTTCCATATCGATTGATGAATGCAGCATCAATTTATGGGCCGGCAACACCCGTCTTCTCTTACTCTATTACACCATTATTATCCATCTGGCCTGTATACTGATGTTCAAACGACCTCGAATATTCTAGTGCTCATCCTCCTCTGCTCATCATTGCAATTGTTGTCTGTGCCTCTTGTAACTACTACTACCCAGCAGGCCCCAAAACCTTTTGTATCAGGGTTGCATACAATATGTCATGGTTGCTCGTGATTGAATTTGGCACTTTGTTTGATCGTGAATTTTTTACGCCCGATTCCCTCGAATTTCGCCCTCCTTGACCGATGGACGTCCCCTCATCATCCTAGACTATTCCAAGCATATCATAACCCCTCGCCTTCTCGCGGATTTGCGCAAATATGCTTGGTGGAACGAGCATTAAAGTCTTTTCTGGTTCGCTGCTGTCTAAGCCTCACCCTCACCCCGCTCTAAAGTCACATATCCCCAGGAACAAGCCACCCCGAGATAGCAGAGTTGATTGCCAAGAGGTCAGTGACTCCTTTCCGACCCGCACCACGACGTTTGCTGTAACGGTTTTGTTGGAGCAGGATTGGCATCCATGTCTCAAAGGCGGATATCACTCGGAATGGCGTCGGCGAAACGAGCGTCAGTCTCGAAGAGTCCGTTCGCGAAACCGACGTTTACATCGTCAATACGGGCTGTGGACCGGGTAACAGCCTCTCTGTGAATGTTTCACTTATGGAACTTTGTATCATGGTTCACGCTTGTAAAATCGCCAGCGCAAAACGTATCACGGCCGTCATCCCTCTTTTCCCTTATTCACGCCAGGACAAAAAAGATAAAAGTCGTGCACCTATTACTGCTAAGCTCGTTGCCAATATGCTACAAATTAGCGGATGTGACCACATCGTTGTAAGTTATAAGTTTATCTGCGTTTTTTCTCCGCTGTGCAAAGACCGCGCCGCAAACCAGCGCATTCCAACCCTATGATAATCCCCCGGGTCTTCCGGTTTGTTCTTCCAGACCATGGATCTCCACGCTTCTCAAATACAAGGGTTTTTCGATGTCCCCGTGGACAAGTGCGTCTCCATTTCCTAATTGAGGCCATTCCACCCTAACGACATGTAATGTTTTTGCAGTGTGAGTCTTTTTGTGTGACGTGTCGCTCTCTTTGACCTGGGTTCGCATTTCACCTTTTGCCGATGCCCGTTTTCTCGATATATGCAACGACACGTAGCTTTACGCCGAACCCTCAGTCCTCCATTATATTCGTCAAAACTTTGAAATCCCAGGTGTGGTGATCGTCTCACCTGATGCTGGAGGTACAAAACGGTGCGTTCGAATGAATCTAGTCATTTCCGACCTATTCCCGTGCTTAATCCGTCGCAAAACAACTGTGTTTGTATAGTGCAACTTCAATTGCCGACCGTCTCGGAGTCGATTTCGCTCTCTTCCATAAAGAACGCCAACGTGCGAATGAAGTATCACGCATGGTACTTGTTGGCCGCGTCCAAGATAAAATTGCCATCCTTGTGGATGACATGGCAGATACGTGTGGCACTATCAGCCTCGCTGCCTCCCACTTGGTTGATGCAGGTGCCACCCGAGTTTTCGCCATTGTCACTCATGGTATTCTCTCTGGCAAGGCCCTTGAAAAAGTCGAGGCGAGCGCACTCGAAAAGCTTGTGGTCACGAATACCATTCCCCAAACTGAAAACTGCCGCAAGTGTTCTAAAATCGAAGTGATTGATATTTCTGCTGTACTAGGCGAAGTGATTCGAAGAAGCCATTACGGCGAAAGTGTGTCAAAATTGTTCCACGATGTGCCGTATTAGACTTTACACACAAATGTACGATATCATGTACGATATCATGGAAGGGGTACAGTTAAAGTCTTGTTGCGCGATTCAACATCGGAGCTACCATCCGAGCTTTGAAGACTGGGAAGAACAATTGCCAAATTGAGCGCAGGTGTGAAGAAGCAGGATACGTAGCATCGGGCATACATCTCTTGGACACCAGAGCAAACGAAACCCGTTGCGTTAGGAGGAAGGGAAAGGTAAAAAAAATCATACAAAGCATCACCAGGCCACCAGACGTCGACTATATATACGCAGTGCATAACGTTCCACTACTTCGTTTCAAAATGTTTGTGCCCTACAGGGAATCCCCGGCTGCCTACAGTACAGCGGAAAAGTGGGCTACTGGAGGACAGCAAATGGATGTGACACAGTGCGTCCGTGCAAAGTACATATAGAAAAAAAGTCCACTCGCCAGTCCCCACGGACTCGGGAATCAAGTTTTTGATCCCCCAATCCCGTGATATATTTACGGCCTCGGCGTTGGCACCGCACTGGACGACGACGTAACTTTCGGAGCACGGCACCATATTCTCGAAGGCAATCTGCAAGCTCGTTCCTGTATTTCCCTGGATTACCTTGGCAGAGTTTGCGGGTGAGATTGGCGGCCTCGGCTGTGACACAGCGTGCAGCTCTATACCACTTCCTGGAGCAGAGCGAGACGCCATATTTCTGAAGGCAGCGTACGAACCCGGTCGTGTGCTTGACCGGGCGAAGTTGACAGGGTTTGCGGGTTATCTTCACAGCCGTGGCCCTTGCGGCCTCGTGTATCTTCCTAGAATGAAGCGAGCGACCATATTCTAGAGGCCGATAAGTCTCGTAATCATTGGGAGAGGTGCAAACCTGACGACCTCGTACATCCTCAAACAATCGAGCAAGACATATCCTCCAGGGCAACCTGCGGGATCAACTTTGTATTCTCCCGGACGAAGTGGGCAAAGCTCGCGTGTAGCACTGATGGCATCAGCCGAGGCATCCATGCGGGAGCATACATCTCCCTAGTGCGGAGCCAGGTGGCATATTTTTCAAGGTGAGCAAGCTTATGTCCATCATGTGTGCGGAGCTTGCGGGTGATATCCACTGCCTCAAAACGAACGTAACATGCGGCGGCATACATCTTCCTTGCATGGAGGGAAAAAGCATACTGCTGAAGACACACAACAAGCAAGAACCTGAATCTGTCTGCATGAACTTTGCGGAGTTTGCGGGTGAGTTTGACAGCTTCGACCAACGGATTGCATGCGGCTTCGTATCTTTCTCCGGTATTGAGTATGGATCCGTAGATCCATAATGTCATCGGCACTGACTCTTCGTGATCTTCTGGAGAAACCCGGAAGAGGTCTCATGCACATTGAACAGCTGCTGCTCGGGTCGCGATGTGGCGTTCCATGTTTCGATCATCCGCCCGCCAATATCTCTCAAAGT
>Ga0307508_10006332_pt1 | contig 11141 bp, 11 predicted proteins | sample 9_EM_MG_FD_203089 | JGI IMG/M metagenome (GOLD analysis project Ga0307508, IMG submission 203089) | Populus trichocarpa ectomycorrhiza microbial communities from riparian zone in the Pacific Northwest, United States - 9_EM | ecosystem: Host-associated > Plants > Roots > Unclassified | place...
TCGATTTGCCCGTGGCGGGATCGACGCTGATCATGTCGAGCGTCTTCTGGTCGCGGCTCTCGCGCTGAACGAGCAGGGTCTTGCCGTCGGGCGTCCAGTTGACCCGGGCGAGATAGATGTCCGGGTTGCTGCCCAGATCGACCTTCACCTGACCGGAGCCATCGGGGTTCATCACGTAAAGCTCGACCAGCACGTTGGGCGTGCCAGCGGACGGATAGCGCTGGTCATAGACCTTGGTGCCGTCAGCGCCGATCGCAGCGCGGGTGACGATTCCGACCGGGGCTTCGTCGAACTTCTCCACCGCGATCCTTGTGTCGCCCGGCGACCACCAATAGCCGGTGCGGCGATCCATTTCCTCCTGTGCGACGAACTCGGCCTCGCCCCAATGGACGGTGCCGGCGCCGGTGGTGGTCAGCGCCCGGGCTTCACCGCCGCCAAGCGGCTGAACGAAGAGGTTCTGGTCGCGCACGAAGCTGACGAACCCGCCGCGCGGGCTGATCACCGGGTTGAGCTCGCCGCCCGGCATGTTGGTAAGCCGGGTGGTCTTGCCGTCGAGCGTGGCGAGGTAGAGATCGCCATCGAGCGGCACGAGGATCGACTTGCCGTCGGGCGCCCAGTCATAGGCGATGATCCCTTTCGAGCCGCCGACCCGGGCGCGCTCACGCTGCATCTTTTCCGCCTCGGAAAGCTCGGCGCCGGTGCCGACCTTCTTCGAATCGACCAGCATCCATGCCTTGCCGGTCTTCGTGTCGAGCGCCCAGAGATCGAGCCGATCGCGCTCGTCGGGCCGCGGGCGGAGCGAAGTGAGCAGCTTACCGTCGGGCGAGAGCCTGAGCGCCCGGGGCTGTGCGCCGGCGAGATCGGGGCTGGCGAACAGTCGCTTGAGGGTCAGCGGCTGGCTTGTCGCTTCGGCGGCGGCCACGGGCGCCGTGCCCAACTCAGCGGCCATTGCAGGTGTCACCAAAGCGGCGAGCATCACGCCCGCCAGCAGCCAGGATTTTGGCATCTTTCATCTCCGTTCCCGATTGTCTTGCGCCGCGCGAATGGCGGTGGATGGCATGGGTTATCGCGGGGTGTGGCGGCGAGGTAAAGGGCGCAGCGGACGGTGCGATTCCGAGCGGCGTTCGAGGAAGAAGTTGGCCATCTTGCGCCTCCCCTCCCGCTAGCGGGAGGGGAGGAAGAAGGTCGTAAAATAGAGAAACAATCAAAGCGGTTACACTCCCCGTCCCCTTCTCTCGACAGGCCCGCGAGCCTCGCGCAGAAGCTCGGCAGGCACGGGCGGATGGCCCGGCATGTGGGGGAATTCCATGTCACGATACCGGTCGCTCCTGTCTCTCGCCTTTGCCACACCGTTGCTCGCCTGGGGCGGCCCGGTCTCGGCGCAAACGGCCGAACGCGAGATCGGCAATCCGCGGGAACTCGGCGCGGCGCCGGCGCCCCCTGCACCGCCGATGCTGGTCGATACGGTGCCGGGCCGGCCGCCATTGCCGCATGAGCGCATCCTCAATCTCAACATCGTCTATACCGACGGCCAGATCTTCAATCCGGCGACCGGCAAATACGACAAGGTCCGCTTGCGCAGCTATGACGGCACCGATGTCGATCCCAAGGTCCCTTATGTCTCGCCGACCATCGTGGTGCGGCCCGGCGACACGATCCGCGTCAACCTCGACAATAAGCTGCCGTTCGATCCGAGCTGCCTGCCGGGCAAGATGGCGGACAGCATGGAGGACATGCCGCACGACAACAGCCCGCATTGCTTCAACGGCACCAACCTCCATACCCATGGCCTGTGGGTGAACCCGGCCGGCAATGGCGACAATGTGCTGCTGTCGATCAACCCCGGCGTCGCCTTCGAATATGAATACAACATCCCGAGCGACCATCCCGCGGGCACCTTCTGGTACCATACACACCGCCACGGCTCGACCGCGCTTCAGGTATCGAGCGGGATGGCGGGCGCGCTGATCGTCCGCGGCAACCGCTTGCCGACGCCGGACGAGCATGGCGATGTCGATACGCTGCTCAAGGGGCTCAAGGAGCGCGTCCTCGTGTTCCAGCAGATCCAATATGCCTGTCGCGAGCCGGCGGCACCCGGCAAACTCGGCCCGATCAAGCGCAACAAGGACGGCACCTATCGCTGCGATCCGGGCGATGTCGGGGGCGTGGAGAGCTATGACGATTTCGGCTTCAGCGCCTGGGGCAAATCGGGTCGCTATACTTCGATCAACGGCAATGTCCTGCCGACCTTCAAGGCCGTCCAGGGCCAGATCGAGCGCTGGCGGATGATCCATGCCGGCATACGCGACACCATCAGCCTGAAGCTGGTCAAGCTGGCCCCGAAAGCCCAGCTTGCCTCCATCATGAGCCAGGCCCAGGAGCGCAACTTCCTCGACCATAGCTGCACCGGCGCCACACTTTCCTATGCGGTGGTCGCCGCCGACGGGATCACGATGGGCGCGGCGCAGCAGAAGCAGGTAACGGCATTCCAGCCTGGCTACCGCTTCGACGCGCTGATGACCTTCCCCGAAGCCGGGCGCTATTGCGTTATCGACGCGTCCTCGCCGGGGGCCGGTTCAGTCAATGGCGACACGCCCGGGCCGCAATTGCTCGGGATCGTCGAGGTAGCGCCGGGCACCCCGGTCCGCGATGTCAGCGCCTATGTGAGGGACGGCCTCGTCGCCAGCGCGAGGCAGGTGATGCCGCAGGATGTGCAACCGATCGTGGTGGCCGACCTTCAGGCCGGCCTGAAGCTCACCAGCTTCACCCCGCATGAGGATATTAAACCGGGCGACGTGACTGGCCACCAGGACCTGACCTTCTTCATCAAGAAGCGGGACGAGACCCATACCGACTTCATGGTCGGCAACACGCTCAATCCCGACAACGCCCATCCCTATGATCCCAAGCGGATCGACCGGAAACTGTATCTCGGTGATGTCGACCAATGGACGCTGACCTCGCAAGTGGGCGGCCATCCCTTCCATATCCATATCAACCCGTTCCAGGTCGTCTCGATCATCGCCCCCGATGGCACCGACGTCAGCGCGCCCAACGCAGTCGACAGGGATTCCACGGGAGCGGTCGATCCGCAATATCCGGGTCTGAAGGGCGTCTGGAAGGACACGCTCTGGGTGAAGAGCCTCGTGTCGGGCCCGACCGGCGTCTACAAGGTCACGGTCCGGACGCGGTACGAGCGCTATATCGGCGAGTTCGTGCTCCACTGCCATATCCTCGATCATGAGGACCAGGGCATGATGCAGAATGTGTCGATCATTGTGCCGCCACGCCCTCGGACAAAGCCGACTGACGGCGCGGCACCGATGGGCGATATGCAGCATTGATCGTTTGCGGGCGAAGGTGGGAATGGCTCCACCTTCGCCGCTTTGCCACCGACGCTATCAGGGGTTTCGCCTGAAACAGTCCTTGCTGTGATCATCGACCACGCCAGTCGCCTGCAGCCAGGCATAGACGATCACCGGCCCGACGAACTTGAAGCCCCGCTTTTTGAGTGCGACTGACATCGCTTCGGACAGCGGTGTCTTTGTGGGGAAATGTATCCCGTCGCCGACGATCGGCTCCCCACCCGCCATGCCCCAGACGAACGCCGAGAAATCCTCGCCGGCCTCAAGCATCGCGAGATAAGCGCGCGCATTGCCGATCGTCGCTTCGATCTTCGAACGCGAGCGGATGATCCGCGCGTCGCCGAGCAGGCGTTCTATATCGGCGTCGTCGAAGCGCGCGACGATCTCCGGCTCGAAGCCTTTGAACGTCTCGCGAAAGGCATCGCGTTTGCGCAGGATGGTAATCCAGGCGAGCCCGGCCTGGAAGCCGTCAAGCATCAGCTTTTCCCATAGCGCGCGGCTGTCACGCTCGGGCACGCCCCATTCCGCATCATGATAGGCGCGCATCAGCGGGTCGTTGTCGGCCCAGGGACAGCGATGGAAGGTCATGAGTGCTCCAAAGCAAAGGCAGCGCGTTCGCGGATCGAGGCGTTGGCGTCGCGTGCAAGCCCGGCAGCGATTTTGCGGCGATCGGCGAAAAGCAGAGGCTCGCGGATCAGCTGGTCAATCGCGACTTTCCTAACGGCAACGAATGGATCAACCGCAGCTGCCGCCATCATGTCGTCGGGAGATATGGTTCGCACAATCTGTCGCGCCGCCTGCCTGGGCACACGGTGTCGCACACCAAACGCCTTGTCGATCCATTTCCATTCATATCCGTCTACCCATGTAGCGATGCCCGAGAGCACGGTTCGAGCCGCCAAAGCGCGAACTGCCGGTTGAACGGCGGTTCGCGCAATCGCTTCCAGATGAGGATCGAGACCGTCCCGCCGTAGCGCTTCCCTGAAAATTCTGGAGAGAGGCCCAGTCGGGCCCGTCGCCAACAGTGCGGCCAGGCTCTCCGAGACCCCCGGACGGCCAAGCGCCTGTTCGAGAATTTCACGTTCACCGCCCCATCGTCCCAAACTGAAGCGTTGAAGGTGCAAGCCCAACCCCGCCCGGGCGATGACATCATCCGACGTCTCCGGGAAAGTGCGCGCGCCGCATCTAGCCGCTGCGCGCCGTACCGGCTCGACCCAGTCGTTCAGACGCCACGCGATCGCAACGACAAAGAACGGGGCATCAAGGCTCCCCGTCATCTTGTTCAACGCCGCTTCTCGAAGATAACCATCATTATGGAAAATAAAGAGATATTTCAGGGCATCGTGCCGATCGAGTTGCTCGCGCTGAGTCAGCTTGACCCGGAACAGCGTTCCCAAACCCTTTTCTGGTGGCGCCCATCTCCAGAGGCGGGCAGCGTTGGCGATCTCGGTCGCAACGCGCGCAATGGCGGTAACGGGGAGCGACCCAAGCAAGCGCGGGACTGGCTCGAAAGTCTCCCCGACATCCCGTCCTGCGGCCAGTTTCGATCCGACATCGTCGAGGAGTCTGGTAAGCTCTTCCGACAGGGCTGGCACAGAAACAGGCATGGCATCGACGCTAACTGCAATGCATGCCGGTGACCAGCGCGTGTCAGCGGGCCGTTATCAACTCAAGGCAGCGGTGGATGGTCGTCCGGCCATGATCCGCGCGTAGAAGGCGCGCCTCGCCGACCAGGTCAGATGGCTATCCGTTCGATGAACGACGTCGTCTCGGCCTCCAGCGCGATCAGCCGCTCGTCGACGAGGCGAAAGCCGTTCTCGACCTCCTCGATTTCGGTCGCCATATGCTGCGTTCCCGACCGGATGACCGCGACATTTTCCGCCATTGACCTCGCCGCGAGCGCGGTCTCGTCGACTGCGCTGGTGATCGCCGTAACCGTTTCCGTCTGGCGGTTCATGGCCTCCTGGATTCGGCCGGCATGTGCCTGGACCTCGTCGATCGTGTGGTGGATCGAACCATTGGCATCCACCACCTCCTCGGTCGCCGCCTGGATCGCCGCGATCTTGAGCGCGATGTCGTCAGTCGCGCGGGCGCTCTGCCCGGCCAGCATCTTCACTTCCTGCGCCACCACGGCAAAGCCGCGGCCCGCATCGCCGGCGCGCGCCGCCTCGATGGTGGCGTTGAGCGCCAGCAAATTGGTCTGCCCGGCTATATCGCGGATCAGGCCAAGGATGGATTCGATCGATTCTGCGTGATCGGACAGGAGTTTCGACGCGCCGACCGCGCGCATCGACTTGTCGGCCGCCCGCGCGGCAACCTCGGTGGCTGCCGCGACTTCCTTCTCGGTCACCGCGATCGTCTCGATGAGGATCGCGGCGGTGCGCGCGGCGTCGTTCATCGCTTCCGCTGACTGGTCCGCCGCCGCAGCGACATCGGCAGTATGGCCGAGCATGCGCCGCGCTGACGCCGCGGTGGCGGTCGCCCGCTTGTGCAGGTCCTGCGCGTCGGACACCGTCGCGGTCAGCAGGCCACGCGACATGGCGTGGAACTTGTCGCCGATGGTGGAGAGCAACGCGTTCGCCCCGGCGCGCTCGGTCGCGGCGACTTCGGCCACCGTCACCTCGGTCTCGATAATGCCGAATTTGCCGATCGCGCTGGCGACCCGCTCACCCCTGGCCGGATCATCGGCGAAAAGGGTGCGGGCCAGATTGGCCAGATCACGGTAGAGATCGGCAAGCTGGATCATGGATTGCATCAGCGAGAGGCCCAGCACGCGGACGCGATGGGCTCGCTCAGCCGAATATTTCACCCACGCGTTGTCGATCGGCCCGCCGAGCAGGCGGTCGAAGCGCGCCAGGGCACGGTTCGTCACGCCGTCGGGGGTTAGGTCCGGATTGTCCCGCCAGACTTCCGGGCGGATCTTCGCGCAGACCTTGTCGTGCCAATAGGCGCGGATGATATCCTCCGCCGCCGGCCTGCCCTGCGACCAGAAACTACGCAGATCAGCCGCGAAATCGGGATCCGAATTATACAGGGCCGCCCGCGTGCTGATCTCGTCGTCGGAGAGACTCAGCCCCCCTTGCCCGACTGCCACCTGGTGTTCGGCCTGCATCCCGTTTTCTCCCCCGGCGCCGCTCTGCCACGGGGAGTTGATCATATGGTTAATATCGTTTCGGCAATGAAACCATTATGGTGCGAACGACTGCAATGCCCATAACGCGACGGTGCCGTCGTCGTTGCCGGCCGCCAGCCAGCGCGAATCCGGGCTGATCGCAACCGCGACGACATCGTCGCTCTGGCGATCGAAAGCCGCGATCATCGCGCCGTCCGAAACGCGCCACAGACGCGAACTCACGCCATAGCCTGACGCGAGCCGGTGCCCGAAGACCTGCTTGACGACCGCGTTGATGCCGTGGCTCTCGCGGCCCCCGCTGGCGAGCCATTTGCCGTCGGCGCTGAAGGTAACGGCGTCGACATATTGGCCCGCCGCAAATGTGCGGACTGGTGTGCCGTCGCCGCGCCACAGGCGGATCGTCGCGTCATCGGCGCCGGTTGCGATCATGCCATCGGTGGAGCGGATCGCCACGCCGACAATACCCTGTTCATGGCCGTGCATCGTACGGATCGGGCGGCCGCTCGCGACCTCCCAAAGCCTGAGGTCCCGGTCGAAGCCGCCGCTTGCGAGCGTCCGTCCGTCGGGGCTGAACGCTATATGCCAGACATTGCGGAGATGGCCGGCGAGGATGCGGGTTGGGCCATGGCCCGTGGCGGGCCAGAGGTGGATGCGCGTGTCTTCGCCTGCCGCGGCGAGAATGGTGCCGTCCGGGCTCCAGGCGATTGTCCATAAAGGCTGACCCGAGACCCTGAAGACGCGCGATGCACCGTCGGAAATCCGCCACAGGCGCACCATGCCGTCATAGCCGGCCGTTGCGACCAGACGGCCATCGGGGGAGAAGACGAGCGCGGTGGCGCCGCCGGGGTGATCGAAGTCGCGCAGCGGCCGGCGCGCGGGCATTGCCACCAGCCGGATTTTGCCATCGACGCCCGTCGTGGCGAGGACCGTTCCGTCCGGGCTGAACGCAACGTCGCGCATTGGTGCCGGAAAGGATGTGACGATGCCGGCGAAGTGCGCGGTGAGTCTTGGCCCGGTCTTGACCAGCGGCGGCTGCGCAGGCTCGCCGCCGATCAGGAATGCGACGAGGCCGAGCAGGGCGAGAATCGCAAATAGGGCATAGCCGAGCCTGCGCTTCATACCTCGTCCTTTCCCTTTTTCCCGCCCTTCGCCGGAGCGAGGTGATTGTGTATTATTTTACTAACACAGCTGAACGTGAGCGCAAGCCCATGGCCCGGACGCGAAAAAGGGCGCGGAGATCATCGTCCCCGCGCCCTTTTCCGAATTCTCGGCGAGAACCGCCTGCCCGATTACTCGGCGGCAACGGTTCCCTTGGCCGGACGGTTGTCGCGGCGCTCGGCGATACGGGCCGACTTGCCGGTGCGGCCACGCAGATAATAGAGCTTCGCGCGACGCACGGCGCCCTTGCGGACCACTTCGATCGAATCGATGTTCGGCGAATAAAGCGGGAAGACGCGCTCGACGCCCTCACCGAACGAAATCTTCCGCACGGTGAAGTTGGAGCCCATGCCCTTGTTCGAACGTGCGATGCACACGCCTTCATAGTTCTGAACGCGGGTGCGCTCGCCTTCCACGACCTTCACACCGACCTTCAGCGTGTCGCCGGGGCGGAATTCGGGAATCTTCTTGGTCTCGAGAAACTTGGCAATGTTCTCGGCTTCAATCGTCTGGATGAGATTCATCTCATTCGTCCTTCGTCTGTCGCCGCGCGCCAGAGGGCGACTGAACCCGAGCGCCCTCATGGCGCTCCCAAAGGTCCGGCCGCCTTAGCCGTGTTTCGGTCTCGGCCATGTGCTTTCGCCATGCCGCGATCCTCGCATGATCCCCCGATCGCAGCACTTCGGGGATCGTGCGCCCTTCCCATATCGCAGGTCGGGTATATTGCGGATATTCGAGTAGCCCCGTTTCGAAGCTCTCGTCCACGCCGCTTGAAGCCGCGCCCATTACGCCGGGAAGCAGCCGAATGCAAGCATCGAGCAGCACCAGCGCGCCCATCTCGCCGCCCGAGAGGATATAGTCGCCGATCGACACCTCCTCCACCGCGCGCGCGGCGAAGATGCGCTCGTCGAAACCCTCGAACCGGCCGCAGACGATGGTGACGCCGGGGCCGCCTGCCAGCGCGCGGATACGGGCCTGATCGAGCGGTTTGCCGCGCGGGGTCATGGCGAGGACGGGGCGGTCGTCAGCGACACTGTCGATCGCCGCGGCGAGCACATCGGCGCGGAGCACCATCCCAGCCCCACCGCCGGCCGGCGTGTCGTCGACGGTGCGGTGCTTGTCGATCGCGAAATCGCGGATGTTGACCGCACCCAGCGACCAGGTTCCTTCCGCCAGCGCTCGCCCGGCAAGCGACATGCCGAGCGGGCCGGGGAACATCTCCGGGTAGAGCGTCAGGATGGTGGCGGCGAAGGTCATTTCGTGCGGCGCATGAAGCGCAGGCTGTACCAGGCGACCGGAAGGCCGACCAGAAGGCTGGCGAGCATCACCATGCCGGCCATGAGGAAGACAATCACCAGCAACATGCCCCCGGAATCGATATCGTGTGGACCAGACGGGCCGAAATTGCCGAAGATCAGCAGTCCGACAAGCGTGACCACGATGGTGACCGGCAAGACCGCGGTCGCGATGGCGAACTGGTTGCGAAAACTCATCTGCGGCCAGACCAGATTCACGATCAGGCAGATGAAATAGACCAATATGGCGACCACGCCGCAGGTGGCGATCAGGATGCCCATTCATTTCCTCCTGAAAAGTGGGGTGCACCCCGGCAACGGCACGGTCGCACCAGCCGAGATGGCGGCGGGCGGAATCACGACATACATCAGCAGGGCGAGGAAAATCATGACGATCATGCCGCCTGCCTATCGGGGAACCTTCGCCATCGCCAGCATTTGGGCTGATCATGGAAGATTGCATCATCATCGGGGCCGGCCCCGCAGGGCTGACCGCGGCGATCTATCTCGCGCGCTTTCATCTTTCGATCCGGCTGTTCGACTGCGGCAGCAGCCGTGCGGCGCTGATCCCGCGCACGCGTAATCATGCCGGTTATCCGGGCGGGATCTCGGGCAAGGATCTGCTCGCCTTGATGCTGGATCAGGCGGAGAGCTTCGGCGCAGTGCGAGAGTTGGCCGAGGTTTCCGCGATCGTGCCGCGAGACGACAGGTTCGATGTCCATGTCGGCCAGGGCGATCATGTCTTCAGCGCCCGCACCGTCCTGCTGGCGACGGGTGTCGTGAATAACCCGCCTGGCATGCCCCGCGAGGAGCATGATGCGGCGCTCGCGCGCGGGCTGATCCGTTATTGCCCGATCTGCGACGGCTATGAGGTGACCGACAAGCGCGTCGGCGTGATCGGCACCGGCGACCATGGCATGCGCGAGGCCCTGTTCCTGCGCGGCTTCACCCGCGACGTGACGCTGATCGCACCAGGCGCGACGCATGATCTCGACGCGGCGTGCCGGGCAAAGCTCGACGAAGCCGGCATCGTGCATGTCGATGGACCATGCTCGCCGATCCGGATCGATGGCGATCGGATCATGGCGGCGACGCCGGGCGGGGAACTGGCGTTCGACAGCATCTATCCTGCGCTCGGCTCGCGAATACGCTCGAAACTGGCGGTCGAGGCCGGCGCACGCGCGTCCGACGATGGCTGCCTCGAGGTGGATGCGCATCAGCGCACCTCCCTGCCCGGCCTCTTCGCGGCGGGAGACGTGACAAAGGGCCTGGACCAGATCAGCCATGCGATGGGCGAAGCCGGCGTGGCCGCGACGACGATCCGCAATCTGCTTGACGAGAGGCGCCCGCTCAGGCGCTGACGAATGCGGTGGTGACGACCAGGCGCTCAGCGTCCCATTCGGGCACGGCGTCGGCGTTCATCGGCACCATGAAGCGTTTGCCGCCGGGCCGCTCGATCTCGATCACGTCGCCAGCGCCGAAATCGTCGATCGCGACCACGGTACCGAGCGCTTCCCCATCAGTGGAGAATGCGGGGAGGCCGAGCAGATCGGCATGGTAATATTCGCCCTCGGCAAGCGGCGGCAGCGCTGACCGGGGCACGGTCAGCTCAGTGCCGCGCAACGCCTCGGCGGCATTGCGGTCATTGACCTCGGCGATGCGCGCAATGGCGCCGTTGCCGCCGGGGCGCACCGATTTGAGCGTGAGGGTGCCGTTGTTGAAGCTCTTGTAGGGCTTCAGGTCCTCGGCGAAGACCTTGAGGCGGACCTCCCCCGCCACGCCATGCGCGCCGATGATGACGGCGAGCGTCACTTCTCCCCTCCCCTTCAGGCGCGGCGGGTCGACCATGCCCCCGGCATGGTCTGAAGAGCGCGGGGCGCTCTTCACCCGCCGCGGGGCTGGGGGTGGGGGAGTCGGGGGCGGAACGTCAGACGCTAAATGCGCATCTGAGTCCCCCACCCCAACCCCTCCCCTGAAGGGGAGGGGCTTTTTAGGCATCAACCCTCGGCCGGAGCCTGGGCGCTCTCGCCCTCGGCGGCTTCGGCGGTGTCGCCTGCGTCGCTGTCGGGGGTCGAGACATTTGCCTCGGCAGGCGCTTCCTCGGCAACCGCCTCGGCAGCCGCTTCGACCGGCGGGGTCTCTTCGGCAACCGCCTCGGCGACGGCTTCGGCCTCAGGGGTCGGCTCTTCA
>Ga0307508_10006333_pt1 | contig 11140 bp, 9 predicted proteins | sample 9_EM_MG_FD_203089 | JGI IMG/M metagenome (GOLD analysis project Ga0307508, IMG submission 203089) | Populus trichocarpa ectomycorrhiza microbial communities from riparian zone in the Pacific Northwest, United States - 9_EM | ecosystem: Host-associated > Plants > Roots > Unclassified | place...
GGACATGGATGAATGTGCATCGTGGTGATGCTTATGACCTCAAGATGCTGATGCATGAGGGGACAGTACGTGTGTCGTCCCTGGCGATCTCCGGGCGATGCCCATTTGGTGATGCTTGTGAGGACTATTGCAAGATATGATCGTGCCATGTCCAAGTCTCCTGGAGACACTGTATCATACCACCTAGTTGTACAGAAGACGGCTATCGCCACCATTGTCAATAATGTATATCAGTTACTAGTCTGGTGATGGTTACCTCCTATACAGCCGGCACTGCTTGTGACATGTCCACCCACTGGTCACTCGTAAGCATTGTTGCCTCCAACGCCAGCCTGTCCCACTGCGCCGCCATCACCCACACTGGCCATTGGATGGCATTCTAATCCCCCGCTCAACAGCGCACACTCGATCCTTCCCCTACCCACATCCCTGAAGCCTGTGTTGGCGCACCTGCCATTCATGACCCCCACACCAATAGTCTCTACATGTGGGGCAGTTGTGGTGGCATCGACAATATGACCCCACTCGATCGCTTCCAACTGCCAGAAAGCCTCACTTGATGGCCTGACACTGCTGACATGAGTCAACAATCCCCATCTCCATCGATCTGCTCTAGCTGTGCTGGGCGACGAGTGCAGTGTGCTTCTTGTCAAAGTGCCCCTTGCTGGACTTGTCAAAAAATGATCCAGGTTCATTTGAGAAGAATGGTGGAGAGCTTACTACATACCTCGATCAGTTGGACTTACTCAGATCCCCTGACGTCGTTTGAAATTGGCATCACATCACTGCTCACACTGCACCACAGATGGCTAGAAGCAGCTGGCACCTCCTAGCATGCCTCATCTCCCGAGAAGAACCAGTCTGTGAAATTAATGCAGCTCTCGTCATCACCTCGGAACACCTCAAAGCAGAATCAACCCACACAAATGCGGCAAAACATCGTGCCCTTGATTACTTTCATAGTCTGAATGCCTGTTTTTGCTTGGCCCGACCAAGCCAACTGCTCCAGGTCGAGTACATGCATGTCAAGTTCAGGGGCTGAAACTCCCCCACTTTCTATTTTGGGCGGTTACTCCTTGCTCTCAGAGGGATCATTGTTGAGTATCAACCCGTCACACTTGAATGTTTTGCTTTCAAACTCCATGCACCCATTGTCTAATGCGGCCTTCAATGATCATGCCCTTCCTCATGCACACGGTCATGTCGGTGTATATTCCAAGCTCACATGTCACAGACTTCCATTTATGAAACAATTGAGGAGGAACTGCCCTCATCACCATTGCCCACAAGCTGTTCTGAATCCTCCATCCCAGGTTTTTATTCTAATACCCTCAGGCTCACTGAAACCACAATGAAAACAATATGTCCTCCTCCAGTGTATGTTGTAGATTCCGAAATGTCATCTGTGGATTTCATATTCATTGTGGGACGACGAACAAGGGATCACTGCGCTTCAAAGATATTATGCTCTCCAGGATGAAGCAGAGGACGTGGGTACAGAGAGTAAGCTTATGTGATTGGATATGCTGTTTTCGACTTTCGTGATGCAGTGTGAGTGATGTGCGCACACATACTTCCCTGGTATTAACACCTTTCTCAGTGTTTGACCCTCTGCGCAATCCATCCAGAATGCAAGCGGTGTTAGAACATTCCCTGCAGAATTATGGCCCACTTCTGTCTGACCTTCGACCTCATCGGGCGCGATCGCAGGTCAATAATGGTCCCTCGCCATACTCCCGAACCGTGGAAACCTCGTTCACATCATCCGTCAAAATTGTCATACATGTGACAGATACATACATGTGACTGTTTACAGAATGTATTGTATGGCATGAACAACGCTGAGGTTTGGCTGTGAGGCTTGAGTCTTAGCATGGATACAACACATATGAGACATCAAGGATATGTACATTTGTGAACCTGATACCTTCTACCTACCCCCCCCCCTCCGCTTCTGAATCCTGCTCCCTGGACCTGAATCATATGTTTGTTAGCAAGATAATTTGTTGGCTATAGCTCTCTCTTACCTGAATAAGCCCAGCGACTGAAGCAAATGTGCGAAAAAACCCACTTGGCTCTCCTCCATTCTACCTACCCCATCTTCCACTGTCTTCAGCCTTGTAGATAGCCTTTCCTCCATGTTCCGAAGGTCCTCTCGGAGATTCATCGCCTGCTCACCCATAGACTGCTGAGATTTGGCATCGTTTCCACAGTGCACCGTTCGCACAGCTTCGCTCATCACACCTCCGTCGTTCCCCCCTCCTTCAAAAAGGACACGCACCACGAAGAGTTTTTACAAGGGAAAAGAAAAGAGTGTTACAGAGCACGACATCGACTGGCTGCACGAGAACGATTCAGAAAATGATATGACTTGCGGTGGACAAAGGCAGCAAACCAAAGAAGGCGGTTCCATTGAAGGACTGAGCACTGGCACCTAGTAGTCCCCTATTTCTTGATGAGCTCATTGCTTCAAGTTGTTCTCTATGTACTTGTATCTCCGCAGAATCAACGTTTGATTCATTAGCGCTTCTTATCTACGCTGTCTACACGAAGCAACACTACTGCCACGCTACTTTCTTCCACGAACAAGCAAGGTCCAGCATCGGCTTTCTGAAGCGGGCTTTGGGATGAGCTGCGCTCGTTTCTTTTTTGGAAGGACCCTTAATTCCCATTTTTGCCCACCTGTCGTCCAATCACGGCTCTCGAATGGCCTACGAAACTGTCGTCAAACAGTAACGTTATAGGATGTCTTTGCAGATGCAAGTCGTCAACAGACCCTACTAAGTATTTAACGATCGTGACTGACTTTGGATGCATTAACCGCCCACGTGATTTAGGGTCACGGTGTTCCACCGTTCCTTTATCCCATTTTTGCACGCCTCTGGCTCTGTTGCTTCCTTCCCACCTCATCGCGCTCCGTTCATCCTTTGCCACGCGTCCATTCGTACCTCTTTGGGTCATCTCAGCGTTTCACGCTTAGAACCCGTCCCACAGTTTTTCTGCCACTCGGGCACGCAAACCTCAGCCCGTCACCTCTCTTTCGGCCGTGCTTTTGCTACCACCCTTTTAAACGCGTCCATTCGTACCTCGGGTCATCTCAGCGTTTCACGCGTAGAACCCGCCGCACAGTTTTTCTCCCACCAGGGCACGCAAACCTCAACCCTCTGTCCACTCTTTTATCGTCGTCAATATGTCCGAGGTATGTGCAAAATACCCAGCCCTGCAGCTTGAAGCTCTACTCATGCGGAATAGGCCCCAGGTCCTAATTTAGATTTCATCCGCATACAATCTCTTTCCATGCGCAACTCCATCGAGACGGCTCTCACCCAAGAGTATGACCATGCGGCTTCTGGAGCCGGTGATTGTGAGGGCGCCACGTTAGACACCACCCCACCTCTTCTTCCCCCTCTCAGCGACACCATTGCGCCCAGACCCTCGCAGTCTCCCTCCACCCACAAAAACCCCTCAGGCTCCAAGGCCTTCCAGCGTAAAGGGGGTGCCAAGAAGGATGCAGACAAAGCTCGGAGGCAAATAAAACGCGCCGCGGTGAAGTTGACGCAGCCAGGCCGACCCCGTCCCTCGCTGTCCAAAAAGCATCCGAAACCAGGCGCTATCCCTGTCTATTTCAACGCCAACAGCCTCCCTGCGGCAAAGGGTGCGTTCGTAAGCCTACGGCAAAAGACTTCTTCGGGAAAAGAGTGTACTCTTCAGGAGTTGGTCGATGAGGGTCTCAAAGTTGTTGAATGGGATGGGTGGTAGGCTGCGCATCTGTCAGAGTGCTTCCACTGATCCACTCTGGTTTAAGCACGCCGGTGGCAATCCTGGATGCTGACGACCGGATTATCGCTGTGCTGGCGGGTAGACCCTCTGCCAACGATTGGGATCAAGTACATACCCATATGAGCAGCCTGCTGGAGCAAGCGGGTGCCAAGGCTGTTCCCACTCGCTGTGAGCGCAGGGGTAAATTTACCTCCCTATCAGTTGGGGTGTCGTATGGAGGGGGCCAATCGGTAGGTGGATATCCAAGTTTCTCCCCAAGTGCCCTCATTTCGTCAATATAGGCCCCCGGAAATCTAGCGCATACCCCACGAAATTGTGCCGTGATTGAAGATCTTGTCAATGACAAAGCTGTTCAACGGGCAGCCGGTTTTATGAACAGTCAGTGGTCAAGCTGAATGTTGAGGTTGGGTTCCGCCAACAAATTTCTAGATTGCTTCGCCACCTATGCGCCTAAGCTCTGGCAGGACTATGGTCGTCACCTTGATCCCCTCTTCGCCCACGACCCTAAGCTGAAGCGTGTCTTCAGCAACAGCATCTTTCCGGCCGCGACATTCAACTGTGGTCTTCGGGTGGTCACCCTGGACCACGTAGATAGCACCAACGTCCCTTTTGGGCTTTGTGCCATATTCGCATGCGGTTCCTACGACCCCATAAAAGGTGGCCACCTCATTCTGTTCGACCTGGGGCTGGTGATTCAGTTCCCCCCTGGCTCCACCATCCTGGTTCCATCCGGAACGATTCGCCATGGAAACGTCCCCATTCAGCCCCACGAAACCAGGCAGTCGTTTACTCAGTATTGCCCTGGTGGATTGTTTCGCTGGGTTGAGTTTGGCTTCAAACCTAGCTACAAGAAGCCGGAGATGCAGGTTTTTTTTCGGGAAAGGCACGAAGAACGTTGTCAGCGTGCTGCCAACCTATACTCCCGCTTGGATGAGCTGCAGCAGGATCGTGACCACGTCTTCAACTCTACCACCCGTTATTAGCAGCTAATCACCCTTTGTAAATACAGCTCTGAATCAACTATGCTCAATCAATCGTGGAATTTTCCTTTCTGCCAATGGGTTAAAAAACGTGCTGTACCCAGCTACCAACTATGATGTGTGACACCGACCATGACTGACCGTGGTATCAACCTGGTGCTTGACTAGTCTTTTGCGTGACTAACCACTGGTGGTGGTACCTTATACACCACCTGCCTGCCCTCTGACCCCACCACCCCGCCTCACATCGTTGCATGCTCCCACCGCGGTTGGCTTCACTGTGCTTTAATCAGATCCGAGTTACGTAACTCCGCTGTCCCCACCGTGACGGTTCCAACATCCTGGTCGCCTCAGCAATGGATCGCTGTACAACATTACCCTCATTCTCCACCACGCTGTCTCACAGCGTTGTTGATCGTATGCTGCTTGAAAAAGTGCTACTTTTGATTGACCATACCGCTCGCCGAACGGGTTCATTGCGTGTACCTTACACCTGCCAGGTTCAGCACCCTCCTGTAGAGCCCAAGTCGTACATCTGCATTGGCCCGTCCGCCGTCACCACTGGCCTGCTGCGTTCTCCCCTCTGCTCCCCATAGAGCCATTTCCCGGCCCCCTTCCCCCTTTGCGCTCCTGTTCAACCCTAACCTTTTGTGGAAGCTCCGCCTCTTGTCGCACCGTAAGCAGATAGAACATCTTGGCTATCTAGAGGCATCCGCTGCCCCCTGTATTTTCTGCTGGTAGAATAGCCCATCCCTTTAATCCCTATACCCTTTCGTTCGTGCACATGCCCACCCTGGCGTCCTTTCTCACCCTCATCCGGCATGCAGCGTTCCGCCTTGGCTTCTGCCGTCCCACCCTACTATGGGTGGTCACGCTGCTGTCCGAAGCTTATCAGGCGGAGCACTTGATCAACGTTGCACAGAAGACAGCTGTGAATCCTGTCTGCATATCCAAACGGGAACCAGGGTAACTCCCTGATAGGTAAGCGTTACCAGCGCAGCTTCTTTTCTTTTTAAGCCCGCAGGTCGCTTCGTGAGCATGATGCTTGGTAGGTAGCGAGCTATAAAGGCTCGCTCTTGCTTTCGTTTGCTATCGCGTAACCTTTGTTTCTACAACCCCCCACCGCTGCCAGCCACGGTCCATGTCCCTACAGAGCTCTGTTTCCATGATACCCTCTCCTCCCTCCTCCCAGACATCTCCACCTATAAATGGGATCAGCGATGTTCCTCCTGACCCTTTGAATCACACGTTCTACATGTCCCTCCCCCTCCCAGATCACATCCCATCAGTTTCATTGGCCATTGGTCCGCTCGCATTCGCACTTAACACCTACCTGGGTTATCTGCAAACCGTTTGCAAGGCGTGCTATTTTTTGAGGGCGTCCCGACCTATCCAGGTAGTCCTAACCCACCCACGAGGTGGTCGGTGGGATGAAGTCGACTACCATCGTGCGCTGCCCTTGGCGCTGCCTCTCCACCCCTCCACCCCATACAAAGACTTTTCGCACGAAGCCCACCGCTCCTTGCGTGGCAGCCGCTCTGGCGGTGACGGGTGGTCCGTATGTACCATCTGCGGAGAACCGTGGGACATAACCGACCTGCATGAGCGCTGTGTCTTTGGGGATAGTATTTTTATGCCGGCGTTCATGGTTTGGGAGGACAGGCCTACCCGAGACCATGTCTTTTCTTTTATCCAGGCCAAGACAGCTTTGGATTTTCCTAACCTTCCCACTCGATCACACTATGCTGATTGGTTAGGGTGCAGCATTTCTCCCTCCTTGCCAACCCTCAACAACATCCACGCCCTAGCGATTGCGTATCGAACCCTGCGACACACACGGCAGGTACCCCAGTAAGTCTCCTCGCTGAATTAAGCCCACTCACCGAACGCTTCCTCCTTTGTAGGCCCCCGCTGCCCGACGTCGAAGATGTTGTTCTTTACAGGGAGAAGAGGCTGCTGTGAAGCAAATCCGAGGTGTGGTTCACGGGTGCTTGTGTCTTATAGACGTAACGGCGTACTCGAGGAGCGCCGACTTGTCTAATGCGTGACTAACCAACCCATGTATAGACTGTAGCATGAGGTTAAAATCGTATGACTGACATCCACTTCTGCGTGACTGACTAACAACTTTGTGACTGACTTTTATTACGTTGTACTCTTTCGTCAGTCACAGTAAGATTGGGTCACACTGAATGCAAACTCTGCCACAAAAACATAACCCGCTCTGACGACCTACTAGTAGCGCAGCAATCAGATCTCCAACATCCCCCCAAAGACGCTCAGTCCAATTTGCCGCAGTGCCACTCAACGATGAGGTCTGGAAAATGCTGTCAACGTTGACTGGCCGTACGGCCTAAGACCATGCGCCGTCTGTTGGTTAGCTGTGGAATGATCGACCGTTGAGGCTGTGGACGACCGCGAGGCACGTCGCTTTACCGGTGGGCAATAGCTGCTGCGCCACAGCCTGAGGCTTTGGCGAAGTGCCTCGCTTTCAGTGACCCACCGCGTCGCGTCGCGTCGCGGTTGGCCCTACAGCTTCGGTCTTACCTTCGTCCTCCCAAACCCTCCCGTTGCCCTTGCCCATAGCAGCGTATCTCTCACGCTGCTATCGGTCTTTGATTAGTCCTCGTTCTCATCTTTGCCGCAACCGCGCTCCTGCCACACCGTTTCTCGCTGTGGCCTACCCTATAGCCTCGCGTCTGCTCTTTCGCCCTCCTGCCTCCCACCCACTCCTCTGGCCCATAGCCGCGTATCTCACGCTGCTGTCGGCCTTTGACCGTGCCAGTCGTTCACGAGCCTACACCTCTCTACCGTAGCCGCTTTTCACGTCGCTCCCAAGGTAGCTTCCGTCACCATTTCTGTAACCTCTGACCTCTGACGCCTCCCCTAGCATGTCCAGCACTATAAACAGCGCGGATTTCTACCATAACCCCCCCAACCATGTCATCGTCCGCAACGATGGCGCCGTTTTCACCTCCCCGATCGAACCTTACGACCCTCCCCTACCTCATGACGATCTCGACCGGGATCCGGACTTCATTTTCTCCTTCGAACCGTTCGCCTTTCGGTTCAACCTTCAAAAGTACCCGCAGTTTGCGTTTATTCCAAAAAACGCGCAGTTCGTTGGCCCCTTGCTTGGGCGATTGGCCCAGAACAAGGTGGTGCAAGGAAGCGATGGTCGATACGGCCTGGAACCGCAGCTATTGGCGTCTTGGAAATGGCTGGAGGACACGCTCGCTGCGGCCATTTCGTGCCTTTCAGCTGGTCTCCTCCTGCCGATGGAGGTCAACTTTTACCCGTACCCCCGGGAATACCAATACCGTCGCACTTTCAAGGGCAAAGGTCGCGCCATCAAATCCGTAACCACAGCGAGGGAGGCCTTTGTCGTAATGCTCGGCCTTTTCTCTATGTTTTATTCCTTCCGTGCCGAGAGGCACTTTCATTCTACTGCCGTCCCTCTCTCCGACCCTCACCCGGGCGTGCAAGGCTTGCTTAGAGGCGGCACCGCACTCACTGACCCGATTATACAGGACCTTATTGACATGGAGTCTGCGCTTGGAACGCGCTTGGGTCTCATCGTGGTACCTGGACGATGCGAATGGTTCAAACACCTACAGTTCGCACTGGCATACGCTGGCGTTGGCTTTTGGGTGTTTTGGGGCAAGGCAGAGGTTACCCTAGTTGCGAGATGGAAGGCCAAGCTGCCGTTGTACATGCTCAGATACGTTCCGGACCACCAGGTTCTTGGCCGCTGCGTCACCTTCCTGGCTCAGCACGATTGGCCCAGCATTGGGAGCCAGCAGCTTCTCATGCTGGATAGGAGGGTTGCCGAGCCATCGCAAAGCTCGGGTGACACACTCGACGGCGACGTCCACCTCCAAGATACCACGGAAGCTCCCCAGCCCCAGCCTGCAAAGCGTGTCTCGTTGGAGACGCCGTTGGGTTTCATCACCCGCCGCAGCGAAGAGGAAAAGACGCGCAGGGAGAAGGCATCCCCAGACGAATTGCTCAAATGGCGCCACAGGCAACGGCAGGCTGACAGGAACACCTGGACCAACAAGTCCAAGGTATACCACTGGCCCAGTGTAGCGGGGGTGCGCAGGAGGACACGCGTGGAGAAAAATCAAATCGAAGATGCTTGGGCCTATACCCAAGACTGGGAGGAAAGGACCAAAAAACAGCGCAAGTACAGCGCTGTTCACGACGAATGGGATATCTGCACTGACTTTGATGCTTCCGAAGTTCGACCCCAGGACGATGAGGAGCCGGAACCTCCCCTCGACAAAGGCAGCACCGATCCACCCAAGCCCTCCTCAGGCAGTGCTGTACCTCCGCTCCCCCCCCCTCAAAACCTGCCCTCCGACCATAACGAGCAGGGTCTTTTATTTGCCCATGCACTGGGGCTCGACGACGAGGAGGTCAATACGCCGCAGCTTGACGTCCTCATGCTTCATCGATACGGCTTTAGGGTGGCGGCCTTAGCGTCCGACATCGCTCGAGGCTTATATACGCCTGCGGTCGAGCCCATTTCCCTTGACACTGTGGCGCTAACCTTGATGGAAAAGAACGCCGTGTCCACCCCCCACTGCGAGCTTGCAGCGCGTCACATTGTGACGCTCATCAACAGCGGCTTTCCCGTCCCTGACCAGTGCTGGGACTTGAAGAATGACCAGCTCCGCCAGAGCAACCCGCGATACTTTACGTTCCTTCCGCTCGCGCTGGCCTCCCTGGCGTCCGAAGCCACTTTGAACGGCTACACAGTGAACCCGACGTCCAGCAGGTATCTCAGACCATGGGTGGTCTTCTTCGAGTCGTCGATCGCCGTCGCCCAATGCATTCGGGAGCACTGGGGTCCTTCCTTGGAAGACGTCATCAGCAAGGCTTGCGAAACTGGGTTTCGCATTCACCTTTTCCTCGTCAAATTCAAGCGTGATCTTCCCCCCCGCTCTAACCCTTGGCCCGCGTTTCGACCCAGGGAGCGGGAGCAGAGCTTCCTTCCCTCGCATTTTGACTTCCATGCGCACCAACGCATGGTACAATCGTTGCTGGAACAGCCTCGCCTGAGAGCTGCGGTGCTGCGAGGAGGGATATTGAGCCGAATTTGCTCCCCTTATGTTAGTCTTGACAAGGTTGCTGAGGGCCCGTCGGCGGACGCACTGTGCCATGGTCTCCGCTGGAGAGGCAGCGACGAGAGCATCATCTTTGTGGAAGATTTTGTCTCTGACGCCGAGATTGAGCTTCTCTGCGGTTATTTCTATGTGGATAACTGTGAGTTCCTGCCGCTTCATACCGCTCGCTGTCGCTCATTCATAGCAGCTCACGCAGCAAGCGGCCGGGCCGGGCAGCGCAGGGTTGTGTCCTTCTTCCCAGCGCCTGACGTGTGGGAGCATTCTGGGATCCACACCTTGGCGTGGTCGAACTCTGCAGAGGAGAAGTTCCGGGGTCTGATCCGAAAGCTGAAACCACCGTCAGATCCCTCCGATCCTACAGCCAGGCCAGTCCCTGTCAAAAACAAGCAGGCTTGGAAGAGTCACCTTCGCCTGCATTATGCTTCGACGAAGCGGTTTCTTGATTGTGTCGAGGAGGCCTGTACGGCTTTCGTGGAGTCCCTGTTAGTATAGCATGCATCAGCCCCATCTCGCACCTTTTGTAACACACTCTGTAGCTTAATTTTTCCAACGCTGTATATAAATCTTACCCCGTCTGGCCGTTGCATCCGTGGATTTATGCCTCTCTGCCCTCGCCGCGCTTTGTCCTTTTTGCTTCTCTACGGTGCTCACCCGACAATCTTTGAGCTTTGCGTCAGACCTTCCGGCAAATGGGTTAGTTAAACTAGAACGACAATGCTGGGGCCCGGGTGCCCCAGCTCAGCGATTTCTGAAGGCTGCCGTGGCTATCCTTAGCGACCAGGGGTTCAAACCGTACAGGCGTGCAGGATTGCTGTACCGTACCAATGCCCTAAGGCTGCGTGACTGACTGATATGGCTGACTGAAACCCTTGGTGTGACTGACTATTGACTTTGGATGGCCAGTAATTTTTATCTTATATTACATTATAGCGTTTTTTTTTCACCGCTTGCCAGTGTATCACGCGGGCAATAAAACGACCCCCCATCGGCTACAGCTCTTTCTCTATGTTCTTTTTGCTATCTATCATGGCAGCCTGGGGCGGGTTTCCCTTTCCTGCCCTCTTTCCTCGCCCACCCTCGTCCAGCCACCTGCTCACGTTGCGTGGATATCTTTCCGACCCACCCTGGTCGAGTCGAACCGCGGCACGCCCGGGTAGGGTTTTCCCCCTTCCTCCCCTACCCCTGTCGAGTCGAACTGCGGCACGCCCGGGTGGAGTTTCCCCCCCTCCTCTCCCACCCTCGTCGAGTCGA
>Ga0307508_10006334_pt1 | contig 11137 bp, 7 predicted proteins | sample 9_EM_MG_FD_203089 | JGI IMG/M metagenome (GOLD analysis project Ga0307508, IMG submission 203089) | Populus trichocarpa ectomycorrhiza microbial communities from riparian zone in the Pacific Northwest, United States - 9_EM | ecosystem: Host-associated > Plants > Roots > Unclassified | place...
GCACGCCTGCGGCCTGCATCGCCGCGAAGTACTCCAGCGCCTCGGGGTCATCCGATCCGTTGTCGACGAGGATGATCTCGTAGTGGCCGTAGGTCGTGCGCTCGACGATACTGCCGACGCACTGCCGTACCAGCTCGACCGCGTTGCGGGTCGGGATGACGAGCGAGACCAGCGGCAGCGTCGTCGGCAGTTCGTAGCGCACCCGGTAGCCGATGCCGACGTGCTCGACCCGAGCGTGGATCCCCGTGCGCTGAAAGTGCTCGTTCAGCGCACGCTCGCCCGCGAGCTGCGCGTAGGGCTTGGCATCGCCCGAGCTGGCCGTGCTTTGCGCATGCGCGCGCCAGTGGTAGAGCACCTTGGGCACATGGTGGACCTGGTCCGTCGACACGTGCTCCAGGCAACGCAGCACCAGGTCGTAGTCCTGCGAGCCCTCCAGGCCCACTTGGAAGCCGCCCACCTTGTGCACCAGCTCGGCCTGGTAGGCACCGAGGTGCGAGAACAGGTTGTAGGAATAGAACAGATCCACATTCCAGTCGGATTTGAAGTGCGGGTCCGATCGAACGCCGGCTTCGCTGATCTTGTCCTCGTCGGAATAGATCAGCTGGACATGCGGGTGCTTCGCGATGGCGTCTGCGATCCAGAACAGCGCGTGCTCCGACAGCAAGTCGTCGTGGTCCATCAACACGATCCATTCGCCGGTCGCGAGCGTGAGCGCGCTGTTCGACGCCGCGGAGATGTGCCCGTTCTCGGGCCGGAACACGACCTTGATGCGGGCATCGCTGTCGGCATAGGCCTTCAGCGCTTCGTGTGCTTCGGTCGAGGTCGAAGCATCGTCTGCGATGCACAGTTCCCAGTGCGGGTAGATCTGGGCCTGGACCGAATCGATCGCCGCGCGCAACCAGGTCGGGTCTGCGTTGTAGGTCGGCATCACCACCGAGATGAGTGGGGGGGTCGGCAGGGCAGCGATGCGCTGGCGCATGCGTGCCCGTGCGTCGTCGTCGATGACGTCGTAAAGCCTGATCCAGGCACCATAGTCGGCCGCACGCGTTGCGTCATTGGCCGCCGCCGGCAGGGCGGTGTCTGCGACTTCGCGGCCCATGCGCCGGCGGCGCGCAGCCCGCCGCGCGCGATTCCAGTCCTGCAGCCATCGAACCGGCTTGGTCAAGCGCCAACTGGTCGATGACAGCGCCTGCTGCAGACGTGCTTGCGCGGCGGCCGACTGCCTGGCCAGGTCGGCCAGCCGTGCTTCGGTCGCCACACGCGATTGCCGCTCGCGTTCGTGGTCTGCCTTCGACGCGGAGATCCGCGACTGGGCGGCGCGCAGACGGTCTTCGAGCACAAGGGCCTTCGAAGTGCCGCGCTCGAGACTTGTGTTCAGCGATGCCAGCTCGGCCCGAGCCGCTGACAATTCGGCCTGAGCCGCCGCCAGCGCCTTCTCGAGTACGGGGGCTGGCGTCGACCACCGGTTGGTGCGCTCGTCGGCCAGCACAGGGAGCGAGCGATGCAACTCGGCGTGCCGCCCAGCGATGGCGCCGTCGGTACCCGCGACGACGCGTTCACCGAGCAGATTGGCCGACGGCGCGTTCTTTCGAATCACGCACAGGGAATTGACGAACTCGATCGAATGGATGTGGCTGAGCAGCACCTCGCTGATGTCGACGCCGTATTCGTGCGCAAAGCTGTCGAGAACGCTCTTGCGCGACGCTGCCAGGCCCCAGTGCTGGTGGTTGATCACGTCGGTCAGTCGCCTGAAGAACGCCATCGATGACGTGGGGTCGAACAGGCCGCCCTTGAAGTCACCCCAATAGCTGCAGTGCAGGTCTTCAACGATGAAGAGCCCGCCATCCGACAGGCGCGGGAAGTAGCGGGCAAACGAGTGCACGATGTCGTCGGAACGATGCGACCCGTCGTCGAGGATGAGATCGAACACAGGACAGATCGCGGCGATCCCGGCTTCGACCTCGTCGGTGTTGGCGTCTCCCACGACGACCGAAATGCGTTGATCGTCGTAGCGGAGTCGGGTGCAATCCGGGTTGATGTCGCACCCGACGATCTGCAGGGCGTTTGGAAAGTACGTGCTCCAGATTTCCAGTGAGCCGCCGTTCTGGACACCGATCTCGAGGAGGCGAACAGGCCGTTGGCGATGGTCTGTGAGGAGCCGGTCGTATTCGCTCAGATAGAGCGACCACTTGTCTGATTCCTTGCCCTGATGCTGTTGGTAGAGGACTTGCAGTGATGTCATCGTTTCGGGGTTCATTGGGGCACCCTGCGGCCTTTGGCCGGCCCCCGCCGAGTGTGGACGAGCAGCTTCGGGCGGGCGGTCGGTGCTCACGCGGCCAAGGCCTCGGCGGCGTTCGCCGGCATCGCCTGCGCCGACACCATGCCGGCGTACAGGCCGCCACGCGCGATCAGCTCGTCATGGCGCCCGCTCTCGACGACGCGCCCGTCGGCGAGCACGTAGATGCGGTCGGCGTTGCGGATCGTGCTCAGCCGGTGGGCGATCAGGATCAGCGTCTTCTGGCCCTGCCATTGGTCGATGGACTGCTGCACGATGCGTTCGGACTCGGTGTCCAGCGCCGAGGTCGCCTCGTCGAATACCCAGATCGGCGAGTCCTTGTAGAGCGCCCGCGCGATCGCCAGCCGCTGCCGCTGGCCGCCGGACAGGCGGCTGCCGTTGGTGCCGATGGTGGTCTGCATGCCCTCGGGCAGCGTCTGGACGAAGTCCCAGAGATTCGCGGCGCGCAGCGCGGCTTCGACGCGCGCCAGGTCCAGCGGCTGTGCGTAGACCACGTTCGCGGCGATCGTTTCGTCGAACAGCACGATCTCCTGCGAGACCACCGCGAACTGCTTGCGCAGCGACGTCTTGCGCAGGGTCTGGATGTCGACACCGTCGAGCGTGATCAGCCCCGACGCGGGCGCGACGAATCCGAGCAATGCGCTCACCGTCGTCGTCTTGCCCGAGCCGGACGGGCCGACCAGTGCGATCGTCTTGCCGGCCGGGATGTCGACGCTCAGCCCGGCCAGCGCGGCGTGCTCGCTGCCGGGGTATTGGATGCGCACGTTCTCGAAACAGATGTCGCCGCGGCAATCCGACATCTCGTGGGTTCCGGTGTCCGGTTCCGGCGGCGTGTCGATCAGGGCGAAGCACGCATTCGCACCGATCAGGCCGCCGATCACCGGCTGCGTGATGTCGGCCAGGTGGCGCATCGGCGAGATCGTCATCAGCAGGGCCGTGATGAACGCGACGAACTCGCCGACCGATGTCGCGCCCGAGTGGGCCTGGACCAGCCCGAGCGTGAGGATCAGGGCCACGCCGGTGCTCGCCACGATCTGCGTGAGCGGCGTCATCAGCGCGCCGGCGGCGAGTGTCTTCATCTGCGCGCTGCGCAGCCGGCTCGCCTCGGCGTCGAAGCGTTTGCGCTCGAAGTCGGCGGCGTCGAAGGTGCGCACCACGCGCCAGGCGCGGGTGAAGTCGTCGACGATGCCGACCAGCCGGTTCTGCGACTCGTACGACCGCGAGCCGACCCGCAGCGTGCGCGCCTGCACCTTGCGCACGACCAGCCCGAGCAGCGGCAGGGTGACGAACGACAACAGCGACAGCTTCCAGTTCAGGTAGAAGAGGTAGCCGAGCAGCGCGATCAGCGTGGTGCCGTCACGCAACACCGTCGTGATCGCCCCGGACAACGAGGCCGTCGTCGCTTGCGGGTCGTTGATCACCCGGCTCGCCGCGACGCCGGGGCTCAAGGTCGAGTACAGGCTGGCATCGGCACGCAGGATCGCGCCGACCAGGTCGGAGCGCAGGGCCAGCACGATGCGCGAGGTGGCCCAGCCGAGCAGGTAGGTGCCCGCGAAGGCGAGCGTGCCGCGCGCAGCGAACAGGCCGATGATCACCACCGGCACCAGCCAGACGGGGTAGCCCAACTGGCCCTTGAAGCCGTTGTCGAGCATCGTCTTCAACATCGCCGGCAGCACCGGCTCGATGGCCGCCGACAGGAAGAACGCGCCAATGCCGAGCAACGCGCCCCATTTGTGAGGGTGGACGTAGGTGAACAGTCGCTTGGCGGTGAGTTTCAGGTTCATGCATTGAGCGCGGAGCGCATGCTCGGCGCGACCGGCCGGCTGTCAGGCGGTCATTCTAGGGCGCCGACACGGGGAACTGCCCGACGTGGTGACGGGCGTCCGGCCGACGACCGCCCGGGCCCGGCGAGCAGAATCCGTGCAGGGACGGATCAGCAAATGTGTGAATTTGTACTTTGGCCGGTTGCGAGAGGACACATTGGCGGCCGGTAGCGTGTCGCGGCGGCCCGGTATCATCGGCTCGTCGCTAACCTGCATCGGTGCGTGACGCATCAGGACGAACCCGCGATGCCTCTCGATGCCGGCTGCGATTGTTGTTGTGCTGTTATTTAGCAACCTCTAGATCATCGAAGCCGATTCATGACGCCAGCGTTCATCATCATCCCGACCTGGGCCACGAGGCGCCCGGTCGGGGGCGGGCGCCCGGTGTTCGGTCAGGCGGCAGAATCAGGCGCCTGCATTTCGATCACCAGGGAGGTGACAAGATGACATCCATTTCGCAGTTCTCGACCCTGAACGGCCTGTTCAGGCAGGGGCGTGGCGCCGAGAGCGCCGCCTACCGCGGAGCGCGTGACGCGATCGCGATGCGCCCCGACGCGGCGGCATCGACGATCCCGCCGGACGACTTCACGGTCGTGATTCCGGTGCTTAACCAGCTCGACTACACGCGCGGCTGCGTGGCCAGCCTGATCGAGGGCGGCACCGAGCCGGCGTCCATCCTCGTCATCGACAATGGCAGCAGCGACGAGACGCCGCATTGGCTCGACGCCCAGCCGGCGATGGGCCACATCCGCAACCGGGTCAACCTCGGCTGCGGCGGCGCCTGGACGCAGGGGGCGTTGCAGACCGACTCCGAATGGGTCGTGCTGCTCAACAACGACGTGATCGTCTGCCCGCAGGGCATGGCCGACCTGCTGGCCGCTGCCGACCTGCACGGCCTCGATGTCGTCAGCCCGTCGCTCGTCGAGGGGCCGCTCGACTACGACTTCGGCGAACACGCGGTCGCGTTCCGGCAAGCGATGCGGGGGCGGGTGCGGCGCGGCTGGTTCCACGGTGTGTGCTTTGCGGTGCGGCGTCAAGTCTTCGAGACGATTGGTTTCCCGGACACCGACCGCCAGCTCGGCGGCCGCGAAGACGTCGAGTTCCTGGTGCGCTGCCAGCGCAACGACGTGCCGTTCGGCACGGTGGGCGACGTGGTCCTCCATCACTTCGGGTCGGTGACGCAGCGCGAGCTCAAGCGCCAGATGGGCGTGGGCGAGCTGGGCGACCGGCACCACTTCTATTGCAAGCTGGGCATGGGCTGGCTGGCCCGCAAGGAATTCAAGCGGGCCCGAAAAGAGCAGGCCCGCGTCTGGGCCGCGATCGAGCGAGGCTGTGGTTACTCGATGCACATGCTGCGGCGCGACGGCGCGTGGGCGCATGCCGAGTACCTTTGACGCGCGCCTGGGCCGCTGGTGGAGTGAGCTCAGGCACACGATGCGCAGATGGCGCCGCGCCGCGAAGGCGCAGCTGCCCTATGTGCGCCGGCGCCAGTACGCCAAGCTGACGCGCCGGTTCGACGCGCTGGCCGACGACGTCGGCCTGGGCGCGCGCCGCGCCGACAGTGCGCGCATCCGCAGCGTGCGCGTGTTGACCACGCCACTCAGCGGCGAGGTGTGTTTGTTCCTGTGCCATCAGCGCGGGCCGGCGCTGGCGAGCCACGTGCTGCGGCATGTCGAACACTTTCTCGCCGAAGGCGTGCAGGTGGTACTGGTGCTGAACGCAGACGATGTCGACGCCGAGGTCCGCGTCGACGACGCGCCGATGGGCCGCTTGTCCGCGATCTACGTGCGCGAAAACGTCGGGTTCGACTTTGCCGGTTGGGCGCATGTCCACGCGCTGATCCGGCCGATGCTGCAGCAGGCGACGCGGCTGTTCTTCGTCAACGACAGCATCGTCGGTCCGACCGACAGTCAGCGTTTCAGCGCGCTGTTGCAGCGCGTGCGCGGGTCGGCGGCCGACATGGTCGGGCTCACCGAGGCGCTGACGCCGATCCCGCACCTGCAGAGTTTCTTTCTGGTGTTTCACCGGCGTCTCGCCGATGGCGTGGAGCTGGGCCGATTTTTGGATGGCGTGCTGTGCTTTCGCGACAAGAGCACGGTGATCGATGTCTACGAGACCCGGTTCACGCGCCGCATGCATAACGCCGGTTATGCCTGCGAGGCACTGTTTCCGGCCCTCTCGGACGACCCGCACGCGTCGAACGACACCTACTTCCGCTGGACCGAGCTGCTGGAGCTGGGCTTTCCATATGTGAAGGCGAGCGTGATCCGCGAGGTCGGTGCGCCTGCAGGCTTGGGCCAGATCGCTCCGAACTAGCCGATCTCAGGTTCGACGAGTTCGGCCGGGGCTGGCGCTTCGGGCATCGGCCCGCCACAGCGGCGGAACTCGCTCGGCGTGGTGCCGGTGTCGGCCTTGAAGGCGCGGTTGAACGGCCCGAACGACTGGAAGCCGGCCTCCATCGCGATCGTCAGGATGGGCGTGTCGGCCTGCTCGCGGTCGGCCAGCCAGCGATGCGCATCGGTCAACCGGTAGGTGTTCAAGAAGGCGCTGAAGTTGCGGTGTCCCAGGCCCTGGTTGATCAGGTGGCGGAGTTGACGTTCGGGCATGGCCAGGCGCGCAGCAAGCATCATCGACCCGGCAGCGCCCGGATCACCTCGCGCGTTAGCCGGGCCACTGCATCCAGGTCGTCGCGTGGTGTCCACGCCGGGCCGAGGCGCACGACCACGAGTTGCTGTGACGGGACGATCACGACGTACTGACCATAGCTACCGCGTGCCATGAACGCGTCCGCCGGCATGCCGGCCGCGATGCGGTAGCTCGCGCCGTAGCCGCTGCCGCGATTGGTCCAGAAGCCGGCAGCGTAGCCGACGTACTCGGCGCCGGGTGTCTGGCGTGCCGAATAGTCGACCCATCCCGGAGGCAGGAGGCGCTCGCCGCCGACCACGCCGTCGTTCAGGTACAGCAGCCCGAGCCGCGCCCAGTCGCGCGCCGGCGCCCACACGTGGCTGGAGCCGATCGGCGTGCCCGCGGCATCGAACTCCAGGGTCGCGTGCTGCATGCCGAGCTTGTCGAACAGCTCACGGTGCACAAAGGCCAGCGTGCTGCCTGGGGCGCCGCCGGCCAGGTCGCGCACGATGCGCGAGAGCAGCAGCGTGTTCGGGTCGGTGTAGTTCCAGTGCGTGCCTGGCACGTGCGCCAGCGGCGCGCGCGCGGCGAACGCGGCCATGTCGTGCTCGACGAACAGCATTTGCGCGGACGGGTCGAACGCGCTCACGTCATGCAGCGACTGGCCGGCGTCCAGCCCACTCGTCATGCGCAGCAGCTGGTCCGGCGTGATCGCGTGGCGCGGGTCCCGCGGGTCGGACCAGGCCGGGATCGGTGCCGGTGCATTCATGTCGAGCTGGCCTTGCCGGACCAGCACGCCCAGCAGCGCATTCGTCACCGACTTGGTCGCCGACCAGCCGGGCAGCGGCGTGTCGACGCCGATGCCGGACGCGTAGCGCTCGGCGATGATGCGGTCGCGGTGCACGACAACGACGGCTTGCGTGTGGCGCCGCGGGCCTGACGGCGCTTCGTCGAACGCGTGATCCAGCGCCAGGCGCAGCGCCGGATCGCCAGCCTGAATCGGCTCGGGGCCGGCGATCGGTGCGAGCAACGCGGGGGCAGAGGCGGTGGGAATGGCCAGCGGTGCGGCCGCCGCGGTCAGCGTCGTGCCGGTCGCGTTGAGGCAGCCGAACGGCGGCCGATGCACCGCGCGGCTCTCGGCCAGGCCGGCGATCGTGGCCCGCACCTCGGCTTGTTCGCGGTCGACGTCGTAGCGCATCAGGAACGCGAACGAGCCGGCGAGCGGTTCGATCGCCTCGTGAAAGTTGCGCTCCGGGTCCTGCTTCGCGACGAAGACGGCCGAGCAGAGCTGGTGGCTGACGTAGCCGGTCGCAGTCGCCGCCGCGCGGCCGGGCGACCAATGGCCGCATGCGGTCAGCAGCGGCAGCGCGCCGAGCAATGCGGCGGCGAGCGTGGTGGTGTGTTTCATGGGCGGTCTGTGCGGAGTGTTTCGGTCCGCCCAGATTGCCGACCGCGCGCGCTGCGGTCTGGCCGAGTTTCGAATTCGGCTAGGCGGATTCGGTTTCGGCGACGGTTTTCGGCGCGTCGAGCGGCGATTGCGGCGGCGCCACTCCGCGCCGGTAGTCGGTCGGCGTCACGCCGGTATCGGCCTTGAACGCGCGGTTGAACGGGCCGATCGACTGGAAGCCGACGTCCATCGCGATCGTCAGCACCGGCACGTCGGCGCGTGCCGGATCGCGCAGTGCGCGTTTCGCCTCTTCGATCCGGTAGGCGTTCAGGAACGCGTTGACGTTGCGGTGCCCGAGGGCCTGGTTGATGAGCTTGCGCAGCCGGTGCTCGGGCAGGCCCATGCGCATCGCCAGCGCGCCGATCGTCAGGCTGGGTTCGCGGTAGACGCGCTCGACCGTCATCAGGCGCTCCAGCGTCGCGAGCTGGCGCGCGTCGGGCCGCGCCGCCTCGACCGCGACCGCCCCCGCCGCGCGGGCGGGCGGTGCGAACAGCTCGCCGAGCCGTGGCTGCAGCAGGCGCCCCGCGACGAACAGCGTCAGCATCGCGGTGCCTGCGGCGTTCAGCGCGCTTTCGACGACGGTCTTCAGATCCAGCCCCGAGGCGAGCGCGGCGAGCAGTTGTGCGATGGTGTAGAGCGCGGTCGCCGCGACGATCAGCGTGCGCAGCTGCCGCCGTCCCTCGACCAGGTCGTCGCGCCAGCTGGTGATCGATTGCGCGATCACGAGCAGCGCCCACGCGACCGGCATCAGTCCCGTGAACCAGGCCAGCGCCGGCGCGGCCGCGGGGTGCTGCGAACCGAGGCCCAGGCAACTCAGCGCACCGATGCCGCCGAGCCCCGCCCACACGGCGAGCTGCCAGGCCCGCGGCCTGAACTCGTCGTCGAGCAGGGCGCGCGTGAACAGCCAGAACACGAACATGCTGCCGGCCGCGAGTGCGCTGACGATGGCACGCCAGCCAACCGGCATCGCGGCGAAGCCGGGCATCGCGGACAGCGTGGCCGCGGCGAGGCCGATTGCGAAGGCCGTCCCGAGTGGGGCTGCCACGTGCACGCGTCGATCGCGCCACAGTGCGACCGCGACCAGCGCGAGCACGCCGACCGTGCCGCCGCGCAGCAGCAGGTTCAGCGTCAGCGCGGTGTCGGGCTCCACCTGCGGCGGCTCAGTGCACGGGGGCCGGCCCCGGATTCAGCAGCTTGTCGGTGTACGCGATCGCGATCGCCGACAGCAGGAACGCGATGTGGATGATGGTCTGCCACATCAGCACCTCGGGTTTCATGTTGGCGGCGCTGATGAAGCTCTTCAGCAGATGGATCGAGCTGATGCCGATGATCGCCGTGCCGAGCTTGACCTTGAGCACCGAGGCGTTCACGTGGCTCAGCCACTCGGGTTCGTCCGGATGGCCTTCGAGGTGCATGCGGCTGACGAAGGTCTCGTAGCCGCCGACGATCACCATGATCAGCAGATTGGAGATCATCACCACGTCGATCAGCGCCAGCACCGCCAGCATGATCACTGTCTCGGTGAGCTTGGGGCCTTGGCCGTTGGGGAAGACATAGCCCATGCCGTCGGTCAGCGCCTGCAGCGCCGGCGCATTGCCGAACGCCGCCTCGATCAGGTGGACCAGTTCGACCCAGAAGTGGAAGACGTAGACGCACTGCGCCAGGATCAGCCCGAGGTACAGCGGCAGCTGCAGCCAGCGGCTCATGAAGATGAACGCGGGCAGCGGGCGCAGCTTGGACGTCTTGGGGGGATGGGGATCGGGGAGCATGATTCGGGTTGGGGCTCGCGGCGGAGCAGCGTGATGGCTCAAAATTGTAGTGGTGAGACCGCGAGTAAGGCCTTCGTAAGAGGCCGGCCCTATGGTCGCAACCAAAGATCGATCGAGCACAGGAGACTTTGATGAGCGCATCCGACACCCCCATCTACCCCCCGTCCGCGGCCGCCATGAAGGACGCGTTCGTCTCGGGCATGGACGCCTACCAGCGGCTCGTCGCCGAGGCCGACGCCGACCACGAGGCCTTCTGGGGCGCCCGCGCACGCGAGCTGCTGAGCTGGAAGACGCCGTTCACCAAGCTGCTCGACGCCAGCGACGCGCCGTTCTTCAAGTGGTTCGAGGACGGCACGCTGAACGCGTCGTACAACTGCCTGGACCGGCAGGTCGAGGCCGGCCTGGGCGACAAGGTCGCGATCATCTTCGAGGCCGACGATGGCCAGGTGACGAGGGCGACCTACAGCGATCTGCTGGCGCGCACCTGCCGGCTCGCCAACGCGCTGAAGAAGCGCGGCGTGAAGAAGGGCGATCGCGTCGCGATCTATCTCGGCATGTCGATCGAAGGCGTGGGCGCGATGCAGGCCTGCGCGCGCATCGGCGCGACCCACCCGGTGATCTTCGGCGGCTTCTCGGCGCAGAGCCTGCGCGACCGCATCGCCGACACCGGCGCGGTGCTGGTCATCACCGCCGACGAGCAATTGCGCGGCGGTAAGCAGCTGCCGCTGAAGGCGATCGTCGACGACGCGCTCGCGCTCGACGGCTGCGAATCGGTCAAGGACGTGATCGTCTACCGGCGCACCGGAGGCCAGATCGCCTGGGACTCCGCGCGCGACCATTGGCTGCACGACGAAGTGAAGGACCAGCCTGCGACCTGCGAGCCCGAATGGGTCGGCGCCGAGCACCCGCTGTTCCTGCTCTACACCTCGGGCTCGACCGGCAAGCCCAAGGGCGTGCAGCACTCGACCGGCGGCTACCTGCTGCACGCCGCGCTGACGACCAAGTGGACCTTCGACCTGAAGCCCGACGATGTGTTCTGGTGCACCGCCGACATCGGCTGGGTCACCGGCCACACCTACATCACCTACGGGCCGCTTGCGCTCGGCGGCACCGAGATCGTGTTCGAGAGCATCCCGACCTACCCGGACGCGGGCCGCTTCTGGAAGATGATCCAGGA
>Ga0307508_10006335_pt1 | contig 11137 bp, 8 predicted proteins | sample 9_EM_MG_FD_203089 | JGI IMG/M metagenome (GOLD analysis project Ga0307508, IMG submission 203089) | Populus trichocarpa ectomycorrhiza microbial communities from riparian zone in the Pacific Northwest, United States - 9_EM | ecosystem: Host-associated > Plants > Roots > Unclassified | place...
GGTCGCGGCGGTGGCGCGCGGGGAGGGCGGGCGCAGTCTGACGGTGCGTCTGTCGCAGCCGGGGTGGGACGGTTCGCTGCGGGTGACGCTGGCGGCCCTGCGCCCGCCGGGCGAGCCACAGCCCGCGGTGCTGGCCGCCTTCCAGCCCGACCGCGGCGCCCCGGTGGCCGCCTCCTCGGCCACGCTCCCGGTGCCGAGGACCGCGGAAAAGGACGACAGGGGCGGCAGGGAGGGGAGGGAGGCCCTGGACGGGGCGTTCGCGCAACCGGATCTGGCCGAGGTGACGCGCCACGCCGAACTGCTGGACCTGGTCGACGACATGGCGACCGCGCTGCTGCGGGTCACCCTCGCGGGCAGCGGCCCGGAGGAGGTGCTCGGACGGGCGGCGGAGCTGCTGCACGCCCGGTTCGCGGACTGGGTGATCGCCGACCTGGCCACGGACGGAACCGGAGCGCCGCACCGGATGGTGGTGCTCGGCCCGGCCGAGGCGGCCGGGGAGCGTACGGCGTCGCTGGCCGGCCAGGACCCGGCCGACTGCCCGCTGGTGGCCGACGCGCTGGACGACGGGGTCTCGGCGCTGCGGGTGAGCCCGCCCGACGCGAACGCCTTCGGCCGGGACGCCACGGGCGCGCCCGTGCTCGTCCGGGAGGAGGTCACCTCGCTGCTCTGCATCCCGCTGCGGGTCTCGCCCACGTCCCCGGTGGTCGGCGCGCTCACGCTGTTCCGTACGGGCGGGCGGAGCGCCTTCGAGATGGCGGAGGCGGGGGCGGCGGACCGCCTCTCCCGCCACATCGCGCTCGCCCTCAGCCGCCCCCGGGTCCGGGACGCCTGAGCGGCGGACGGCGTCAGGCGGCTTCCGCCTCGGCCTGTGCGGCCTGTGCGGCCTGGTCAACTTCGTCGGCCTGTGCGGCCTGGTCAGCATCGTCAACCTGGTCGACATCGTCGACCTCGTCGCACAGGCGCTCGCAGGTGCGGCTGATCAGCCGGGAGACATGCATCTGGGAGATGCCCATCCGGTCGGCGATGCGGCCCTGCGTCTCGTCGCAGAAGAACCGCAGGTAGAGGATGCGCCGTTCGCGTTCGGGCAGGGCCGCCAGGCACGGCTTGAGCGCCTCGCGCTGGACGACGCGGTCGTAGGAGGGCTCGGGCGAGCCGAGGGTGTCGACGAGCGCGTATCCGTCGTCGGCGCCGCGCAGTTCGGCGTCCAGGGACAGCGTGCTGTAGCTCTCCAGCGCCTCCATTCCGGCCCGGACGTCGTCCTCGCTCATCCCGGTGTGCGCGGCGACCTCCGCGACGCCCGGTGTGCGGCCGTCCGGGGTGCGGGTCAGCTCCTGGACGGCCGTACGGACCCGGTTGCGCAGTTCCTGGACCCGGCGCGGGACGTGCAGGCCCCACAGGTGGTCGCGGAAGTGGCGCTTGACCTCGCCGACCACCGTCGGCACGGCGTAGCTCTCGAAGGCCGTGCCGCGGTCCGGGTCGTACCCCTTGACGGCCTTCACCAGGCCGAGCATGGCGACCTGGCGCAGATCCTCGGCGGCCTCGCCACGGTTGCGGAACTGCCCGGCCAGCCGTTCGGCCATCGGCATCCAGGCGCGGACGACGTCCTGGCGCAGGGCTTCCTTCGACGGGCCGTCCGGCAGGGCGGTGATGCGGCGGAACCGGTCGGTGGTGTCGGGGGCGTCGTCGTGCGAATGCCTGGGCTTGCGGGAATGTGCCTGGCGGGGGTGTACCTGCCGCGGGTGTGTCTGCCGCGGGTGCGTTCGTACGGCTGTCATGCGCCCGTGCCTCCCTTGGGCTAAGATGTGTCACCGTGGGAGCAAAACGGGCAAATGGGGCGACACTGAGGACACGCCCCGCGCAGCCGTGCTGCTCCCGTGGCGTGCCTCCGGTCCGAAGCACTGATTAGTCGCGTGCCCGTCCGAGACCCTGCCAAACAAGGCCGACCAAGCCTTCCCGCTGCGTTTTCTTCCCTGCGCGCCGGTTACCCGTGGCTTCGCATCCGCGCTCAAGGAGGGTCCGATGACCGAGTACGGCTATTTCCTGGCCGCCGAGGAACACGGTCCCGCCGAGCTGATCGAGCAGGCGCGGATGGCGGAACAGGCGGGGTTCACCTCGCTGTGGATCTCCGACCACTACCACCCCTGGAACGAGGCGCAGGGGCAGTGTTCGTTCGTCTGGTCGGTGATCGGCGCGCTGGCCCAGGCCACCTCGCTGCCCGTGCAGACGGCCGTCACCTGCCCGACGTTCCGCATCCACCCCGCCATCGTCGCCCAGGCGGCGGCCACCAGCGCGGTCCTGCTGGAGGGCCGGTTCCGGCTGGGCGTGGGCAGCGGTGAGGCCCTCAACGAGCATGTGCTCGGCGACCGCTGGCCCCCGGCCCCGATCCGGCTGGAGATGCTGGAAGAGGCCGTGATGGTGATGCGCCAGCTGTTCGAGGGGCGCCGGGTCGACCACCACGGCAAGCACTACACGGTGGAGAACGCCCGGCTGTTCACCGTTCCCGACGAGCCGGTGCCCATCGACATCGCCGCGTCCGGGGAGGCCGCCAGCGCGCTGGCCGGGCGGGTCGGCGACGGCTTCATCACCATGTCCCCCGACGCGGAGCTGGTGGAGCGGTTCCGGCGCGGCAGCGGTGCGAGCGGCAACCACAAATCCGTACGCGGCGGTCTGAAGGTGTGCTGGGGCCCGGACGCCGACGAGGCGCTGCGCACCGCACACCGGCTGTGGGCGGTCGAGTCGCTGCCCCGCCGGCTGCTGACGACGCTGCCCACCCCGGCCCACTTCGAGCAGGCCGCCGAACTCGTCACGCCCGAGCGGACGGCGTCCAAGTTGACCTGCGGCGACGACGTGGACGCCCATATCGGCGCGCTGTCCGCGTACGCCGAGGCCGGATTCGACACCGTCCACGTCAACCAGATCGGCCCCGACCAGCGCGGCTTCTTCGACTTCTACCGCACCAAGGTGCTGCCGCAGCTGGCCGGTTGACCCCGTGAGCCATTCCCCGGGGGCGTCCCGCGCCCCCGGGCACGCCCACATCCCCGAGCCACCCCATAGGAGTGAGTGACCGACATGACCACCACAGTCGCCGACTACGTCCTCGCCCGGCTGCGCGAGTGGGGCGTCGAGCATGTCTACGGATACCCCGGCGACGGCATCAACGGACTGCTCGCCGCCTGGGGGCGGGCGGAGAACGAACCCCGCTTCATCCAGGCCCGGCACGAGGAGATGGCCGCGTTCCAGGCGGTCGGCTACGCCAAGTTCAGCGGCCGCCTCGGCGTCTGCGCGGCGACCTCGGGACCGGGCGCCATCCACCTGCTCAACGGGCTCTACGACGCCAAGCTGGACCACGTCCCCGTGGTGGCGCTGGTGGGCCAGACCCACCGCAGCGCGATGGGCGGTTCGTACCAGCAGGAAGTCGACCTGCACAGCCTGTACAAGGACGTCGCCTCCGACTTCCTGGAGACCGTCACCGTCCCCGAGCAGCTGCCGAACGTCCTGGACCGGGCCATCCGCACCGCCTACGCCCGGCGCGCCCCCACCGCCGTGATCATCCCGGCGGACGTCCAGGAGCTGGAGTACACTCCGCCCACTCACGAGTTCAAGATGGTGCCCTCCAGCCTGGACCGCAGCGGCTGGTCCGCGGTGCCCTCCAGCAGCGCGCTGGAGCGCGCCGCCGAGGTGCTGAACGCGGGCGAGCGGGTCGCCATCCTGATCGGCCAGGGCGCCGCCGGGGCGCGCGCCGAGGTGCGGCAGGTGGCCGACACGCTCGGCGCGGGCATCGCCAAGGCGCTCCTCGGGCTGGATGTGCTCAGCGACGACCTGCCGTATGTCACCGGGCCCATCGGGCTGCTGGGCACCCGCCCCTCGTACGAGCTGATGCGCGACTGCGACACCCTGCTGACGATCGGCTCCAGCTTCCCCTACGCCCAGTTCCTGCCGGAGTTCGGCAAGGTCCGCGGGGTGCAGGTCGACCTCGACCCGCACATGATCGGGATGCGCTACCCGTACGAGGTCAACCTGGTCGGCGACGCGCGCGAGACGCTGCTGCGGCTGCTGCCCATGCTGCGCCGCAAGGAGTCCCGCGACTGGCAGGACAAGATCACGGCGGGCGTACGGCGCTGGGACGAGGTGATGGAGCGGCGCGCCGAGGTGTCCGCCGAGCCCATCAACCCCGAGTACGTGGCCCACTGCCTGAGCCCGCTGCTGCCCGACGACGCGATCCTCACCTGCGACTCCGGCTCCGTCGCCAACTGGTACGCCCGCCATGTGCGGATGCGCGGCCGGATGCGCGGCTCCCTGTCCGGGACCCTGGCCACCATGGGCAGCGGGGTACCGTACGCGATCGGCGCCAAGTTCGCGCAGCCGGACCGGCCCGTGGTGGCGCTCGTCGGGGACGGCGCGATGCAGATGAACGGCATGGCGGAGCTGATCACCGCGGCCAAGTACCGCCACGCGTGGGACGATCCGCGGCTGATCGTCGCCGTCTGGAACAACCAGGACCTCAACCAGGTCACCTGGGAGATGCGGGCGATGGGCGGCGCGCCCCAGTTCCTGCCCTCGCAGGAGATCCCCGACGTGTCCTCGGCGCGGTTCGCCGAATCACTCGGCCTGCGGGGCATCCGGGTGGAGAAGCCCGAACAGGTCGAGCCGGCGTGGCGCGAGGCGCTGGCCGCGGACGGCCCGGTGTGCGTCGAGTTCCTGACCGACCCGGCCGTGCCACCGATCCCGCCGCACGCGACCTGGGAGCAGATGGAGGCCACGCTCGAATCGATGGTCAAGGGCGACCCGGACCGCACCGGCATGGTGCGCCAGGGGCTGAAGGCGAAGGTGCAGGAGTACCTGCCGCACCGGGGCAAGAAGACCGACGGCGACCACACATGAGTGCGGGCACAGCGTGAAGGCGGGCACAGCGTGAAAGTCGACCGGCTGGACGTCACGGCCTACACGGTGCCGACCGACGCCCCCGAGGCGGACGGCACGTACGCCTGGGACGAGACCACCGTCGTGGTGGTCGAGGCGCGCAGCGGGACGACCACCGGCCTCGGCTGGACGTACGCCCCGGCCGGCGCCGGGTCGGTGGTCCGCGACCTGCTCCGCGACCGGGTCCTGGGCCGCTCCCCCATGGACGTGGCGGGAACGAACGAGACCATGGGCCGCGCCGTGCGCAACGCGGGGCGGCCGGGGCTGGTGTCCTGCGCGATCTCCGCGGTGGACATCGCGCTGTGGGACCTCAAGGCGCGGCTGCTGGAGCTGCCGCTGACGCGGCTGATCGGCGCGGTGCACGAGACCGTGCCGGTCTACGGCTCCGGCGGCTTCACCACCTACCACGACACCCATCTGGCCACCCAGCTGACCGGCTGGGTGCACGGCCAGGGCATCGAACGCGTCAAGATCAAGATCGGTGAGGCCTGGGGCCGGGCCTTCGAACGCGACCTCGCCCGGGTGCGCCACGCACGCGACGCGATCGGCCCGCACGCCGAGCTGTACGTGGACGCGAACGGCGCGTACAACCGCAAGCAGGCGGTGCGGATGGGCCACGCGCTCGCCGAGAGTGGGGTGGGCTGGTTCGAGGAGCCGGTCTCCTCCGACGACCCGGACGGCCTGCGGATCGTCCGTGACCTGGTGGTCTGCGACGTCACGGCGGGCGAGTACGGCTACCTGCTGCCGTACTTCGCGCGGCTGGCGCCGGTCGTGGACTGCCTCCAGGCCGACGCCACCCGCTGCGGCGGGCTCACCGTCTGGCTGCGCGCCGCCGCCCTCGCCGAGGCCATGGGGCTGGAGATCTCCGCGCACGGCGCGCCGCACGCCCACGCACACGCGGGCGCGTGCGTACCGAACCTGCGCCACCTCGAATGGTTCCACGACCACGCGCGCATCGAGTCCACCCTCTTCACCGGCGCCCTCGACCCCACCGGCGGCGCGGTGCGGCCCGGGGCGAGCGGCGCCCCGGGACACGGCATGTCGTTCCGCCATGAGACGGCGACGCCGTACCGGGTGCTGTGAGCGGTTTCGGCGCCGTCCTGCTGGCTACCCGCCGGGCGGACCCCGGATGCCGTGCGGACGACAGATGACACCGGACCGGAAGGACGTGAACGCGATGAAGGTCGCCTTTCTCGTCGCCCACGAAGGCGTTGAGCAGGTCGAACTCACCGATCCCTGGCAGGCGGTCCGCGACGCCGGCGGCACGCCCCGACTGGTGTCCCCCGCGTCCGGCCGCATCCAGGCGTTCCACCGCCTCGACAAGGCCGACACCTTCGAGGTCGACCAGACGGTGAAGGACGCGACCGTCGAGGAGTACGACGCTCTGGTGCTGCCCGGCGGGGTCGCCAACCCCGACTTCCTGCGCCTGGACCAGCGGGCCGTCGCCTTCGTCAAGGGCTTCTTCGACGCGGGCAAGCCGGTCGCCGCCATCTGCCACGCCCCCTGGACGCTGGTCGAGGCCGACGTCGTACGCGGCCGCACCCTCACCTCGTGGCCCTCTCTGCGCACCGACATCACCAACGCGGGCGGTGTCTGGGTGGACGAGCAGGTCAAGGTCTGCGAGGGCGGCCGGGGCGCCCTGATCACCAGCCGTAAACCGGACGACCTCAAGGCGTTCGACGAGGCCTTTGTGGAGGAGTTCGCGAAGGCCGCGGGCTCGGCGCGGAAGGGAGCGGCGTGATGACGGAACAGCCGGACCGCAAGGAGCGGCAGCGCGAGGCGCACCTGGCCCCCGACCCCGCCGAAGGGCCGCTGACCACCGACCAGGGAGTGGCGGTCGACCACACCGACGACTCCCTCGCGGCGGGCGAGCGCGGGCCCACGCTGATGGAGGACTTCCACTTCCGCGAGAAGCTCACGCACTTCGACCATGAGCGCATCCCGGAGCGGGTGGTGCACGCGCGCGGCGCGGGCGCCTACGGGTACTTCGAGCCGTACGAGTCCTGCGCGGGGTTCACCAAGGCCGCCTTCCTCCAGGACCCCTCCGTGCGCACCCCCGTCTTCGTACGGTTCTCCACCGTGCAGGGGCCGCGCGGCTCGGCCGACACGGTGCGCGACGTACGCGGCTTCGCCACGAAGTTCTACACCTCGGAGGGGAACTACGACCTGGTCGGCAACAACATGCCGGTGTTCTTCATCCAGGACGGCGTCAAGTTCCCCGACTTCGTGCACGCGGTCAAGCCCGAGCCGCAGAACGACATCCCCACCGGCGCCTCCGCGCACGACACCCTGTGGGACTTCGTCTCGCTCCAGCCCGAGACCATGCACATGATGATGTGGATGATGTCGGACCGGGCGATCCCGCGCAGCTACCGGATGATGCAGGGCTTCGGCGTGCACACCTTCCGCTTCGTGGACGCGCGCGGCAAGGGCACCTTTGTGAAGTTCCACTGGAAGCCCAAGCTCGGCGTCCACTCCCTGGTGTGGGACGAGGCCCAGGAGTGCCAGGGCCGGGACCCCGACTTCAACCGGCGCGACCTGTGGGCCGCGATCGAGGCGGGCGAGTACCCGGAGTGGGAGCTCGGCGTCCAACTGGTGCCGGAGGAGGACGAGTTCAACTTCGACTTCGACCTGCTCGACGCCACGAAGCTCATCCCGGAGGAGCAGGTGCCCGTCCGGCCCATCGGCCGCATGGTCCTGGACCGCAACCCGCACAACTTCTTCGCCGAGACCGAACAGGTCGCCTTCCACACGGCCAACGTCGTCCCCGGCATCGACTTCACCAACGACCCGCTGCTCCAGGCCCGCAACTTCTCCTACCTGGACACCCAGCTGATCCGGCTCGGCGGCCCCAACTTCGCCCACATCCCGGTCAACCAGCCCGTGGCCCCCGTCCGCACCAACCACCGCGACGGCTACCACCAGAGCGAGATCCACACCGGCACCAACTACTCCCCCAACTCGCTCGGCGGCGGCTGCCCCGCCATCGCCGGAGCGGACGGCTACGCCTACTCGCACTACGCGGAACGCGTCGACGGCGACAAGATCCGCAAGCGCAGCCCCAGCTTCAAGGACTTCTACAGCCAGGCCGCCATGTTCTGGAACAGCATGAGCGACTGGGAGCGCGAGCACATCGTCGACGCCTTCCGCTTCGAGCTGGGCAAGGTCGGCGCGGTGCGGGTGCGGGAACGCACGGTCGAGGAACTGGCCCATATCGACTACGGCCTGGCCACGTCGGTCGCCGAGGGCATAGGCATCGCCAACCCTGCGCCGCCCGGCGGCAACCACAAACCCGTCGCCTCCCCTGCTCTCAGCCTGGACAACCTGCGCGGCGACCACTCCATCCGCACCCGCACCGTCGCGGTGCTCGTCACGGACGGCGTGGACATCGAACAGCTCACCCAGGCCCACGAGGCGCTGACCGCCGAGGGCGCCGTCGTCGAGGCGCTCGCGGGCCACGACGGCAAGGTGCGCGGCAGCGACGGCAACGGCTACCCGGTCGCCCGCGCCCTGCCGACCGTCGCGTCCGTCCTGTACGACGCCGTCCTGCTGCCCGGCGGGCCTCCCGGCACCCCCGACCTGGCCTCCAGCGAGGCCGCCATGCGCTTCGTCCGCGACGCCTACCGCCACGGCAAGCCCATCGGCGCCCTCGGCTCCGGCGTCGGCCTCCTCGCCGCCCTCGCCCCCGACGGCCTGCACCTGTCCGCCGGGCACGGGCACGTGTGCGCGGACCGGGGCGTCGTCACCGACACGACGACGGGCGCGGCGAGCGAGGAGTTCACCCGGGCGTTCGCCGAAGCGATAGCCGCCCACCGCCACCAGCCCCGCCCTCCGGCCCGCCCCTGACCAAGGGTTGTCCCTACCGATGTCGATCCCGGGAGAGACGGACCGTCTCTCCCGGGATCAGTAAGGCCGCTCAGGCGCAGGCCATTCGGGAGTTCACCCGAGGAAGGCCCGTACGGCGGCGGCTTCCTCCTCGGAGAGGGTGATGCGGAAGCCGTCGCGCAGCTCCTCCACCGCCTGGTCCGCGGTGAGATCGTATGCGTCGGTGGAGCCGTCCGGACGCTGTATTCGCAGCGTGCGGTCACGGAGGACGTGGCGGGACTTGTCGTCGCCGCGCTGGGCCACGATGTGGCCGGTGAAGACGGACTTGGGGTGGGTGGCGGTGTAGTGGAAGGACGCCACGAAGTCGCTCGGGGCCTGGGTTTCCAGTCCGAAGGCGTAGACGTCGAACCAGCTCTCCACCTGGAGCGAGCGGAGCACCCAGGTCTCCTCGCACTCGCTGACCAGCTGCCACGTCCAGTCGCCGACGGTGGTCCGGCCCCCGTGCGCGAAGGGGACGGGGTGGAGCGGCCCCGCGTCCCCGAAGCCGACGTCCACGAGGTAGGTGCGCCCCTCGGCCTCCGCGGTCAGCATGGTGTGGGAGCGGAAGCGGACGTCCGTGGTGTTGCCGCGGCGGACACGGCCCAAGTGCCGGTGAACGGTGAAGCCCAGGGTCTCCAGGACGGCCGCGAACAGCAGATTGTGTTCCAGGCACATGCCTCCTCGGCCACGGTGGACAAGCTTGTCCTGGATGCCCGCGACGCTGGTCGGTATGGGTATGTCGAGCCCCACGTCGATCGACTCGAAGCAGATGGTGCCGACATGGCGCCGGTGCAGTTCGGTGAGTGTCGCCAGGGTCGCCTCGCGCGGGCCGGAGTAGCCGATCCGCGTGAAGTAGGCGGCCAGGTCCGGGGTTTCGTCCTCCCACAGCGATCGCGGAGCGGTACTGCCGGAGGTGGGGAGAGAGACGGTCATCGCAGATCTCCTCGACGTTCTGTGGCGTGACTCAGCTGTGCCGGGTCAGGGCTTCGGCTTTTTCGCCGGGTGCGCCGCGTGCCGCGACCTTGTGCGGCCGGGCGCTTGCCGGTCCGAGCAGGGTGACGATGAGGGCCGCGGCCAGGTACACCGCGGCGAGACAGAGGGCCGTGGGCACGAATTCCCCGAAGAGCGCCGGTACTTGGGCGCCCAGCCCGGCGCACAGGTTGAGGACGAAGCTGAAGACGGCGAGCGCGGTGCCGGCGGCGGGCCCTGCCGCTTGGCCGGTCGACTGCACCAGGGCGGGTGTGGCGCTGGACGAGGCGAGCATAGTGACGAACATGGCGGCGCCGAGCCCGATCACGCTGTCGCTCATGAGCGCGGCGGCGCCCAGGCCGATACCGCAGAGCCCGAGGGCCCCGGCGGCACGCCATTTGGCGACGATCCGGGCGAGCAGGGGCGACAGCAGCATCGAGGCGGCCAGGGCGGGCAGTGCGCTGGCGCGCAGCCCCAGCATGGCCTGGTGGTCACCGGCCAGGCCGGAGGGTCCGTAGAGCTGGATCGCGGTGTAGGCGGAGGTGATGCCGCCGAGTGAGATCACGCCGCCCAGCAGGAAGGGGACGATGCGCGGCAGACCGGAGCGCGGCGCGGTGGACGATGGTTCGGCATTCCGGGGCGAGCCCTTGGCCGGGGAACCGGGGAGGTCGGGCAGCATCACCTTGCGCACCGCCACGGCCGACAGGGCCAGGAGCGGGCCGGAGACCCAGAAGAGCGACTGCCAGCCGAATGCCGGTTCCAGCAGCTGGGCGGCGACCTGTCCGACGACCAGGCAACCGCCCAGAGAACAGGAGATGACGGTGATCGCGGTGGCGAGCCGGGAGGCGGGCAGCCGCTCACCGAAGTAGGCGTAGACCACAGGAGAGAAGACGCCCGCCGCGATGCCCTGCACCGCGCGGACCAAGGAGCCGGACAGGAGCGATTCCGTGAACGGAACCAGCATCGTGATCACGGCCATCGCGGAGAGCGACCACACCAGAGCGCCCCTCCGGCCGAGCCGGTGGCTGAGGGGCGCGGCCAGCAGCGAGCCGAAGGCGAAGGCGATGGCGAAGGATGTGGTGGCCCAGGCGGCCGACTCCTCGGTGGTGTGCCAGGCGGAAGCGAAGCTGGGTATGAGCGGGATCGTGGCGTACGCCTGGCTGGCCAGGATGATCGCGATCGGGGCCAGAGTCCCCACGGTACGGGCGAACGGCACTTCGAGCGCTTTCGTCCCGGTGTCGGTTGTCATGATGGTTGCGCCTCTCCGGGGGCAGTGGTGGTGATTCTCAAGCGGTGCACGGCCCGGATGCGGACCGTGCGGGGACCGTGGCCCGCGGTCCGGTACACGCCGTCGTGACGTCCCGCGGGCCACGGGACTCCGAGG
>Ga0307508_10006336_pt1 | contig 11137 bp, 12 predicted proteins | sample 9_EM_MG_FD_203089 | JGI IMG/M metagenome (GOLD analysis project Ga0307508, IMG submission 203089) | Populus trichocarpa ectomycorrhiza microbial communities from riparian zone in the Pacific Northwest, United States - 9_EM | ecosystem: Host-associated > Plants > Roots > Unclassified | place...
AGTTAGGCATGGCATCGGCGCGCATTCCACGGAGCCGCGGCGGGCCGCGTTTGACTGAATAGTGGCGTAGGGCCTTGAGTGCAAAAGAGTGAGCTCTTGAGCCTTTGGGATCAACAGTCATCGACGACCACACTACCATGCGATGCGACGACGCAATAATGACGCGGGAGCGTCGCCTTTCGTCGGACGAAGATAACCCGACCACACCGGCGTTTACGCGCAGCACGCGTGACGTTTGTGGGTGATTTGCATGCACGAGAAGTGGTAATCGGGTAATCGGGTTACACGTCGTGGATCAAAATCAGCACTAGTGCTCTCATCTTGTCCTTCTCGTGATGAAGTGTCGTATCGTTCTCCGAGCAGGCGATTGAGATCGACGGTGATCGTCACGCGCCAAACAGCGTTGCCCAATACTGATGTGTTGCCTCTCATCGCCTGCACAATAACCTGATCACAGTGTAACCGAGCATTCAACGTATACACTTGCAGCGCACGGAGGATTGCGAACAAGTGATCACGTGCGTTCTAAGAGGCGACATTTTGCGCAGCGTTGGCCATCGATAGCCGTCCCTCGGTGAGCAGGCACACATTTGACGGGAAGAGCGACGATCGAACGAAAAATGATAAGGGTGATCAGGTGACCTGGTCATCTGCTATCTAAGCTGGGACAATATAAATAAGGTATCTCGCCCCTCGCGTTAGAGAAAGGAAAGGTGCACGATGTAGACGTACCCCTGAACAAGCAATTGAAGCATGCACGACGACCGAGAAGGCTTAAAATGAGAATATTCGGGCGCGCGTCTCAAATATGTAATAACCCCCACGATTTGACGCTGAATGCTGTGTGGAAATCTAATCTTGAGATACCGCAACAATCACCTAATGCCGGGGGCGCCATATATTCTGCATTGCGAGTACATATCCGCCGTTCGGGCCCGCGGCTGGACACAGCCGCAGCTTGGGCATCGTGGAGAGTGGAGACACGCACCAGTATAGCACAGCATCGCAAGATTTCGTCATACATGTATGCCCAGGCCCGCTGGAAATGCCAAGCCTGTGCTTTGTCCGGCGAAACGCGGGAAACATTCACAAGAAACGCACGGTGCACATGAGGATCAGGGGCGCGAGGTGTTCGGATGGTGTGGTTTGACAATGGGAAAGTCGATTCTCCGAAAACGAGCGCGCATGAACACTTTGACGCCAAGGCACGTCAGCCTTTTCCCGTGTTTGCCAGGAAGAGAACGAAACACAGGCGGCAGCGAGCAGGCAAGAGTACTAGTGGCGTCGGAAGGGGGGGGATTCGCGCGGAAGGCGGTGCAATAAATTGAAATTGAAATTACGCGAATTCATCGATCAATATATTTGTGACAAATTCAAATTCAAAATCATTTCCCTTTCTGAACGCCTACAAAAGGCAGATCGGGTTCCCTCCCATCTGTTGTCACCTGTCCTCAACAAGACCCCCTTGCCTCTCGCAACCTTCCTCCATCGACGAGACACGCTTGCTGAGCTGCTGAGATACCATGCATCCTAATATTCCTGCTCTCGTTCGTCTCCCTGTCTTTGGTGAGCATCGCCTGCAGACCGCCCGCGCCGCGGCCATCTGATTTCTCTTCCCCAGTCTTCCTCATCGTGTGCACACTCGTCGTTCTCGGCACGTACCAAACCAAACTCACTCTGAGTATACCCTGACCTCGTTGCTGCTCATTGTTTGTCGTCCCTTTGTCTTGGTCCTTGGCATTTGGCATTGGCGCTTGCGTGCCGTCGTGCAGGCCTCGATGCCCATTTCGTGAACGTAGGCAGCAAGCCACACACAGTGAGCGACGGCTTTGGGGACAGCTTCGCCGCCCCCAGCTCTGCACCAGATTTCGCAAAGCTCGGCGTCGCCACCGCTGTCCTCACCCTTGTCTCGGTTGTTCCTATGTCTGCGGACGTCTTACCTGCCTTCTTCATCTCCCAGACTTAAATCATTGTGTTTCGCAGGTTCGTGATTGAATTTTTGCGCAAGGGTGCCGCGACCTCGTTCGTTGTTGTTGAACTCGCCGTGCTTGGCTTCCTTTGGATTCTCTGGCTCGGTACGTCCCGTTCTCTTCGCCTATGTCATCCAACAATATTCTAATCTCTCTACCTCCTCCGCAATTCATCCATCCGTCCCCTAACAGCCACCGCCGCCGACACAGCAAACTTTGGAAGCTGCTCAAGCGCATCCAACGGGTGCTCTCAATTCCAAGCGGCAGAAGCCTTCTCTTTCCTCGCATGGATGGCTCTCATGGCATATTGGATCATTTTACTCGTCTTTGCCATTATCGCTGCAAACAATGGACATAGCCAAATTTGGACCACGGGCGTTACGGAGGCGGATTTCAGCGCTGGTGGAGGCCCAGCGGGTGGTATTCCACAGGGCGGTGCGGCGTATCCCGCCCAGCAGCCGCAGATGACGGGCGCGACGGCCCCAGTGGCGTATCCCCCCCAACCTAATGTCTGACGTTGACGCTTGGCTCCGCCTGATCCTCGGTCGGGTTTTATATCAGATGATTTTCCGTGACGTTCATGCCTATCACTTAGTGGGAATCTCATTTCCTGTCTTTTTGTTTCCCGTCTTTTTCCCCGCATTTTCTTGTTTGTTCACATCATTTCATGGGTCCCAATGAAACAATACCAGCGACGTAATCCCGCCCTCGAGCGGTTGCCCTTGTCATTCGTTTACAAACGAACATGTGCAGCGTCGATTGCAGAGTATCAGGACGTGCATCGGTTTTTGCTTTTTAGTTAGTAGCTAGTTTACCCGTTCCCAAATCGCAATTGGAAGTCACGAATGATACCATCACTGAAGTAGGACAACTGAGTATCCTATTAGGCGGTGCCCTCGATTGAGCTGCGTCGTTTTGCTTGGCGAGACAAGGGAGCGCAATCGGAAACGAACGGCGTGTTCCGAATTCGGCACAGTGCACGTGGTTAAACTGGGGGATTTCTGTGACTTTCGTAACGCTTTTCACCTGGACCTGGCTGAGAACGCTGAGTCACATTCAAGTTGACTGAGCTTTGCACATGTGCGAGCGAGCAACGTTGCAACATGCATGTTTGGTCATTCGTCCTCATCCCCTTAACATAGTATGCATTTGGTTCTGATGTCACAAGGACTCAGTGAATGCGCGCGCACGAGGCAATATCTCATGATGATAAATAGATTAACGCGTGCCGAGGTTGATGCGAGCGAGTGAAACAGGTGCGCTGAAAAGGGAAGAGAAGAGATAAGACGCTAGTACTCTAACAAGAGTCTATCTCTCTTCTCACTTAACGTGACTCCTGGCACAGGTGGAATGAATCTTCTGGGTGCTGTGCTGGGTGAAAGAAGTCGCGGTGTTTCATGGATCGAAGCAGCGACGAGGCGTAGTCGACGTCACTCGCATGCAGCTGCAGGTTCAAGGGTCGCGCGGTGCATTCTATCCTGCACCCTATTTATTGTCTGCGAGCAGCAACGGGAGACGGGAGACGGCGGATGCGACGATGGTCCTTGACCTAATAACATATCTGCCCTCCGGTATGGTATGACCGGTATGACGCCGCGTCTGACATCTGACCCTCAGTCGTTAGTTGTCCTTGCCGTTCTAGTGCGTTCATGCCTTCACCTCTGCATACCCTTGGCTGCGATCTCGTTTCTATTTTTGCTCTGGTTCTTCTCGTTTGGCTCCCTACTACGGTCCTTTGTGCTCAACTTTTCTATGGTTATCACTCGATGGAGTCAAGCGTGCAATGCCCGGATGTATTCCCTCCTAGAAGACTCCGTCTGGTTGACGCAGTCATTCACTTATATATAAATGTGGGTGCCGTAATTGTCGACCTCAGACGGAATGAATCGCGTTCTGCTCGTTACTACGACACCCAATTGTAGCTTGCAGGTCACCAATATACCATCATCGATAATCGATCATATCCATACCTGGCATTGGTTACCTCAAAGCCTATAGATCCGCATGCGGACGAACGATTCGATTAGGGCTTGAATCACCGTGTCTCCGCCGGCGCGGCGTTGATATATAGGTAACTTTGGTGAGCCCGAGAATGACACAGCGGACATGAGGAGATGTTAATTAATCTGCTAGTGCAATGTGTATCGATGAAGCATAGGCTTCAGCACCAGGTGTCTGAGATGAGGTGACTGCACGCAATACAACACAGCCTTTTAGTTATCCCACATGTTTCGAGAGATCTTTGATGCCGATAAGGAAGATGAAGCTTTAATTCCGTCGGATTTGCCATGCACAAATATGTATGACGCCGCTGGCAGCGTGGCGGAAAACTGGTGCGACCAAGCACACTGAACCCAGCGGTAATCGCAAGGACATCGATGCTGCGTTAATGCGTTGTAAATTACCGGGGGTCCTAATATTAAATGGAACCATGCCGATGAGCCCACAGCACAGGACCGGGCACCGCATTAACGACTATGAGCTGACTGATAGGTTCGATAAGTGTCGTAGACTTCTTTTATCGGAAGTGCATGCAGTGTAATGTTTGGGCGGTCATCTTCGTGAAAATGTTGATCCCAGCACGATCCGGTGCTGGCCGAGATTCGTTCTCATGAGGATATAGACAAGCGCGGGCTGCGGGCTGAAATCGGAACTTTTTCTTTTTTTTTACCCCGGCCGGAGCTGGTTCACGCCTCGTGCCTTGTTATGCGATTTGTGACAGACGTGAAGAGCAAGCCCCCTGTGTCCAATCAGATGCATTGCATAACATTGAAATTATCAGCGATTTTCTGGGATTTGTTATTTTGGTTCACTTGGGACCTACAGGCAGGTGCTAAAAATCAGGTCGTGGAGGGTAGATACACGGTGGCACTAGGTTCGAATGTAGGGTTGTCATAGGGCAGTCATAGTCCCTTGTTCGAGTTGTTGTCATGAGCATTGATGCCAAGCCAACGCAAGCGAGGCTGTGCTGCTGTGCTAAGCGAGCCGAAGACACTTAGACGCCGATAAGGCACAATGGAACGGCACCAGCCGCTCTGTCTTTTATTGTACAGCCCCCCGTCGAAGCTTTGTTCCTTAAAGCCTCTTTCCCCCCATCACCACCTCCCAACCGCACCTGTCGTTGCGTTGACCTGACTTAAAACCAACTGCTCCCTTCTCTTTCCTTCAACCTTGACTTGACACCCTCTGTCGTACCACAATGCATCCCAATATTCCTGCTGTCCTCCGTATCCCTGTGTTTGGTGAGTGCGAAAACATCCTGCTCGAGTGTCTTTTTGGCGCTCATTCCGTCTATTTTTTTTCATCTATCCCATCCAGGCGCCCTGATTATCTTTTCCATCATCGTTCTTGGTGTGTATTCGCTTCCAAGAAGGAAAAATTTCAACCCCTAACGGATTGTCTCCCCTTCTCTTACATTTACTGTCATCCCTCCAATCAAATCTTGTAAACAAAAAAGCCGTCGACGGGAACCTCATCTCGAAATTCACTTACTCCTACTCCGCCTATGGGTTCTCTTACTCCGTCAGCGCACCATCATGGACAAAGCTTGGTGTTGCTGTTGGCGTACTCACTTTTGTCTCTCTCATCCCTTTGTCAGTACAGCCCACTCTTTGTTTGCTCTTATCTTCGATATACTGATTATGTGCGCTTGTATGAAGGCTTGTGATTGACAACCTCCGTAAGGGCGCTCCGACGTCTTTTGTTTGCGTTGAGCTTGGTTGGCTTGGTTTCCTCTGGATTATGTGGCTCGGTATGATCCTCATATTTTCACCCCCCCACCCTGTTGCTCACGTTGCGCCCATTAATCTCTAGCCACCGCTGCATCCACTGCAACCGATGTAAACTGCGGCGGAATATCAGGAAATCCAATTTGCGACGAAGCTTCAGCGGCAGAAGCGTTCGCCTTCCTCGCTTGGATAATCCTAATGGGTTACTGGTCCATTTTACTCGTCTACACTATCATCGCCGCGAATAATGGCCAATCCGGAATTTGGATGACGAGCGTCGCCGATGCGGATTTCAGCGCCACTGAGAAGAGAACGGGAGGACAAGTGTATGATGGTGGACCTGCGTATGGTGGACAGCAAGGCTACTCGGCACAGCAACCACAGATGAGCGGTGGTACCTACCCTCCCCTACCCAACGTCTAAACTCAGTCGGCATGGAGCCCTAGTTCAAGTCCCAGCGACGTTTGCGTTTCAGCAACTCTAGGTTGCCACTAGGAAAACTTTCACCCCGTTCAAGGTGAAACGCCGCGCGCGCTGTTTCTTTTTTTCTCGAGCTGTCCTGTCGTTGTTGAGGGTTTTATCTTCCTGTCTTTTCCTCCTCGCCTTTACTGCAATTGTCCTTCACTGCTCTCTTCCTCTCCCTCTCCCTTTTCTTCCTATAACTATCGCAGCCTCTTATGTAGACATTAGGTCGCGCTCCTTTCCCCATACTTTTGATCCGTCAGTCCTTAACCTGCTTGCGAATGTGAAACAATAAAATTATCGGCGATCTGTACTTTTTTACTTTTTGGGACGCGCACCCGTTTTAGCGAGAAGTCATCGACTCGTAAAAGCACTCTTGTTGCGCAAGCTGCTGTTGGGATACTCAAGCCAGGCTTTACGAATGCTGCTATTGGAATGCTTAACTCATGTTCAAATCTTGGCCTTGCACAATCACTATTCGTGTGCTTCTACCCTCAACTGAACCGCCAATCGCAACTACACATAAATGAACCCCGTTCATCACGGGTTGCTGCGAGCATATATCGCCGCACACACATGACCGACCTATCAGCCCGCGAACTGAGCAATACAGCAGTAGGCCAGCTGCACATTGCATACAAGTATCTCGTGAAGAAAAAACTTCCTCAAAGGTAAGCACGATGCTATGTGCATGTGTGAATTATCTCAGCGTCCCGCCCGACGCACAACGCATGAAAAAAAAAATTGAAACATAAACACGGGGACATCTTGCAAACGAGTCTACGATACCATGACTCAAGCGACGCTGGCCCTCAAAGTCACCACGGTCTCAACCCCAAGTGGCCCCGGAACGCATATTTTGTTGATGACTCCCTCCCGCAGATGTATGATTTCCTGAAACGCTCGATGCGCTTGTCACAATCATATCGGATGAATATGGCGCATACATAAAGTTCCTCGAGCTGAGGGGATATGAGGGGTTGTTTCCGGAGAGCGATGGGAACTGCATGTCCAGTGATGGAGCCTCGGTAATTACAGGATATTTGAGGCAGGGTACTTTGCGCGTCTAGAGAAAGCTTGGATAAAGGAGCCGAGTCTATGATACCACAACGCAAGCGACGTTGGCCCTCAAAAATTCGATGATCCCACCCCCAAGCACCCCCGGGACGCAAATCTTGCTGATAACTCCCTTCCGTAGATGTACGACATCCTGAAACGCTCGACGCGTGTTCACAAGATCATACTGGATGGATGTAGCGCGTACATCAAGTTCCTCGAGCTGAGGGAATATCAGTGGTTGCTTCCGGAGAGCGCCCAAGGCGATGAAAACTGCGAATTCAGTGACGGAGTCCTCCGTAATTGCGAGAGATTTGAGGCAGGGTACCTTGTGCGCCTAACGAAAGCTCAGACAGAGTCAACTGCACGGAGGAAAATTCTACTCACCAATTTCTCGTATACATTCCAACAAGCAGTTGGGCCAAAATCGAACAACGTGATAGCCTCCAATCTGGGAGTCGTAAGATGATCGAGCAACCAAAACAGGCCATCTTCAGAAGGCATGTTTACATTGACAAGTTTGAGATGCTTCAGGGATGGTAAAAATATACCACTGGATTCATCAGTCCAGTCCTGTTCATCGGCCACTATCCCTACACATAGATATTCGAGATTGTCCAAGCCACCCAATGTATCTCCCAATAGGCTCGGCGGAAACGCGGAGGAGTCCGGAAAGACAAAGGAGAGACTCTTTAATTGAGGCCGCATCTCCATGTAGAGGGGACAGATATTGTCGCCCAGATCCAACACACGCAAACTCGGGCAGCGGCAAAAAGAGATGTGTCTGGGTCCGAAGGAGTCCCACTTCTCGATACGAAGGGTCATGTGTGTTAGAAGAGGAGCTGGCGCGCACGAGAAGTTTATGAAATCCATGGCGTCCTGCATCAAGCCACGCTCGTCAACGTCCTGAATGTGAAGGTGTCGCAATTGTGGGACGGAAGAGATAAAGACATCACACAGCCTCCTGCCTCCCTCGTGATTTATGATATCACACATCGCATCGGCACCGAGCTTGATCGTCAGCGGTTTGGAGCCTGCCCGAGTGCACCACAGCCTCACCAACATGTGATTCCAGAGGTCCCAGTCAGCACAAGTAAATAATGATGAGTTGCTGATGATGGTCTCGCGCCACATCCTCGCGATGAGCGCATTACAAGAATGGGATCCGATGCATCGCATACGTGCGACAAAATCATCCTGATGAGTTCCGGCGGGAGTGCTCCTATCGGAGACAACGAAGCCGAAACCTCAACGCGTTTTCGAAAAAGTAAAGCTTGAGCAGCTGCGAGCTCATCCTGGACAGCTCTGAGCTCGTGCTCAGCTTCGGCTATGTCAGAGATAAACTCAATCATCGATGCCCGATGGCGAGACGGCTCGAACGAAGACGATGTGGTGGTGTCATGGGGATGGTAAATGTGAGAGTTTCGGAGCGCGTCCAGCAGAGCGCTTCTTGCTTCATGGAATGTTGTCCAGATTGGGGCTTCGATCAACATCTGGTGCTCGTTTCTTCGTTCAATCGTTTGGTGCTGTCACGTGACGATCAACCAACATGCTCGCTCTAGGAGTAGTAGGACCTTTGCAACGGCGGCTCGACTTCTTCCCTCGTCACGCTTGACTCAAAATACTCTCCGCCGCTAAACTAGTTAGTAGAAGTAGCTTCTTCCTGTTGGAGACAATGCTCTCGTCCCGCCCGTAGGCCCGTAGTTATGGCGTTGTGTAATGACTCACGTCATTGTGCGCTTATTCTTGATTATCCTGTTGTTGCGCATTCGGCGCGCGCATTGTTTGCATTCTTGTCTCCCGTTCGTTATCTTGCACTTAAGATCTCACGAATAGATCTTAATCAACCATTCATTTCACATCTTGTAGCTACCAAGTCTCGCGACCTTGTCGACTCCTGCACTAGTGAATCTACGCGCTAATACTTCACGGAAGCGCACGTTAATATGACCCCATCGTCATCATACGCTAATACCTCCTCGCTCGCTGGGTCGTTATGATTATTAATTGTCAAATATTCCATATTACAAGGTGTCGATGCCATAATTGATATTTCCAAGGTATTTTGGGCCGATCATCGTGAATCACGAGTTGGCATCTAGCCTTAACGGATCAGAACGAATGCCGCGTTGCCTCCTTAGCGTGGCGTGGATATTTTTCTGCAGGGCGTTTAAGAAAGCAGAGGGACGCGGTGTCGTTGTTTGTGTCTGAGCACTGGAATTGCAAAACACTGAGATTTGGCAATGGATTGAGTTTGGCATTCTAATCCAGGCGGTCGTAAATGGCATATCCGCCAGTCCCCGTATTCCCCGTAGGTTTTGCAATGGGTCTCGAGCTACCAAGTTCCCAAGTTGCCCTGGACGAACACTTGCTGAAAGTTCGATTACGTGCACGTTCGACCATGGTGACCTATAGCAGGATTCATAGCGTTGTTTCATAGCCACGGATTAACGAGGGTCAGGTTTCCGGCGGCGCCTGATTTTATCATACGACCTTGCGCGGGTGGTCCCTTAGCACGGTCAGCTGGAAAGGGCCGCCGTGGGGCACAATAATTACGACATGGAAATGCGCAAATTAGGAAGCCGGGAAGTATAACAATTTGTCAGACAAACATAAAGCAACCGTCTGCAAGTGGGAGGAGAGTTCTGGCGGAAACTGTGAGTGTTCCAAAGGTTCAATATCAACCATCACAGCATGTCTGAAGGGCAATAGTAATAAAACGGCCCATGAATGATCGCTAGATAGCTGTAGCAGCGTCGTTTGCCGAATTGTTTGTTGTTTTGATGTTGTGGTTTATTTGATCATACAACAACACGCCCGCGCTTACGCCGGGCAGAAAAATATATGGCTGCCAAAATGACTTCTTGTACCAAATCATTCACCCACCTCACCTCTCGACTCGACTTCACTCCTCGCCCCGCCTCACACCTAACCCTTCGACTCAGCACACATGGCCCGCACTAAGGTTCGCTCCTGTCGCTTCTTTCGTGGTTAGTTGCCAACCTCTATCGTGTTTAGCAAACCGCCCGCAAGTCCACTGGTGGCAAGGCGCCCCGTAAGCAGCTCTCTACCAAGCAGGCGTCCAAGAAGACAACCGTACGTGGTTCTTATGCGTTATCATTATATATACGCGACGCGTCTTACTGTCACTGACGCGTTTTACCTTGCAGGCGGCAGCTGGTGGTGTTAAGAAGCCTCATCGCTTCAGGCCCGGCACCGTCGCTCTCCGTGAGATTCGCAAGTATCAGAAGTCTACGGACCTTCTAATTCGCAAGCTCCCCTTCCAACGGTTGGTTCGTGAGATCGCTCAAGACTTCAAGGTTAATTCAAGGACATGGCTTGGGTGTCGTGACTGTGACTGGCTGACTGTTTGATAGACGGACCTTCGCTTCCAATCTAGCGCCGTGTTGGCGCTCCAGGAAGCTGCTGAGGCTTACCTCGTATCCCTCTTTGAAGACACGAACTTGGCTGCTATCCACGCGAAGCGTGTCACCATGTACGTCTGTTCCCCATCGTCCTCTGCTCTCTACTTATAAGTTTCTCTGTAGCCAACCTAAAGATCTCGCCCTTGCTCGTCGCTTGCGTGGTGAACGCTCGGTATAAAGTATGTACCCCTTAGCTTTGTGTCTTCGCCTTTGTATTTGCATTGAATTGCAACATTATTTCCTACGATTATGGACTTATCCTAGTTACATGAATATCTAGACACTTATTTTGGCCAAAATGAGGCCCGTCATTTTGGTTTCGCGTGGTTCCGTGATAAGGGAATGAACTGCACCTTTGACATTTCGTTAACCGCATCCGTGCAGGTTGTGTCTTCTGAGCCGACGGTGATGATCATGGAGTTCTTCTGACACAGTAAATGAATTGCGGGGGCGATGTCCCTTTTTAGTGCCTTTTGGTGCAAACATTCAATCCGAT
>Ga0307508_10006337_pt1 | contig 11136 bp, 9 predicted proteins | sample 9_EM_MG_FD_203089 | JGI IMG/M metagenome (GOLD analysis project Ga0307508, IMG submission 203089) | Populus trichocarpa ectomycorrhiza microbial communities from riparian zone in the Pacific Northwest, United States - 9_EM | ecosystem: Host-associated > Plants > Roots > Unclassified | place...
CCTTCTTATTAATCACACATCACCGCTATTCACGTACTTTTCTTTCGTCGGCAATGCTAACTAAAGTTTACTTGAAAGAGTGCTTGTGCAGCAACCACATAATTTGTAGTTTTACTTCATACTTACTATTAATATCAATAATTAATCACGTTTAGAACAATCTTAATAACTCGAACACCCTATGGGTCATGCCTTAAGATTCTACCTCTACGCTCGATCTAGCTACCGATTTCTATTTCTTGATCTTTTAAGTTACCAAATTTCCTACTATGTTTACATGAAATATCTAAAAGTAGATCTTCTATTTGCTTGGTATCTACCCAATCAATGTCTTAATATCCTTTGATGTTAAAATCACCTTTTAGAAATAATAATCCCTCTTTTAGAGCAAAATCCAAGTATGTTAAGATTTGAGAAATTGCATTCATATATTCTTCACTGGATTGTGTATATAAACTAGCTTATACACTTATATTGTAGGCTATGTATCTACAAGTGCTACCATTCACATTGAATTTTATTATGAACACTCATTTGCATCATGTTATTGTTCTTTCTTCTTAGGTTCATGGAATAAGTTCCCATTTGGAATTCCTCAACCAGGCCTCCGTTTCTTCGTTCATTGCCTTTGTCCTCTCCGGGTTAGCTAGCACGTCATGCACACTACTAAGAATAAATATAGAGGATAATTCATTAATAGTAAACGCACACGATTCTGACAGACACATATATATTGATGTGATACCTAGTCTTGGTTACGCTCAACAATCAATGTGTCATTACTTGCATATTCTTAGGCTAGTTTCATTGTGGTTTTGGTGAAATATCCAAGTTTGTTACGGGTGCCAATCTGTGTCTCTATAAGTTGAGATCATGAGGGATAATTGGTCTCATCTAATGTTATTCTAATAGGGAAATGAAGCACTGTCCTGTTAAACTTGCCGAGAAATCACCCGAGGTTGTAATCTTGGAACAATGGATTCATTAATATCCCTCATTATATTCCTTAATATAATCATTGCATTATGTTTATTCAGCAAATTAACTTGTTTGAAAACATTAAAACATTCCTCAAATTTACTTTATTTAACATAATGTCAATTCAATTCACTTAAACAAAATTGTAAACAAATTGTGATAATTTATATTAACAAGGATAGATTATGCTGTTTACAATTCTATCCAACTGGGTGGAATTGGAAGGGAAAAAAAAAAAAACAAGAATAAGTTAATAAATTCGGGTGTTACAGATAGCTTTCAAACATGACTATTGCACAAAACAGAAGGACTGCTATCCTTACAACTGTAACCAGCTGGCACTGTCTTTTACTAGAATTTGAAGTGTGATGATGTTAAGAGAATCCTATCCTATTTGTAATTAATAATTTGGATGCACGTGTAAAGGTGCATGGGACGGTGAGTCCTGAAGCTGGCTCTATATATATATAAAGAAGAGCAGGAAGAAAGATTGCAAAAGTACTGCTGAACGTACGGTGCATGCACTCTGTAAGTACAATTACGATGACCTTTTCTCTTGATTTGATTGATTGATTGTTTGAGAGGTATATGAACGGCCTTTTCTACTTCATCATTTTGCATGATATGGAAGCTGGACCGACCCATGAATGTTGTTTCTTTAAATTTTGTTTGGGCATGGAATTCCAGTCCCCGTTCCATGTATCCCCGCTGTCGATGTTTGGATTAATTAATTTACATAATTCTAGCTTATATTAAAAAAAAAGATTATTTTAATATATATTTTAAAAAAAAACATTTCTGAGAAGTGTGAACAGAATAATATTAAACACACACTCAATTATTAATGTCCCTTCTTTCTCAATCCATTGTTAATATAAATAAAATTAAACTAAAGATATTACATATGTGCAGCACGTCTGTGTGAATCCAGTACTGTTGCCTTGAGCAAGATGTGCTAAACTTGAGATTAATTCTCTTGTCACATTGAGTCGCTGCAGCTTCGGTTTTTATATAAATACGTAGTGCGAGCACATGAAGGCGTGAAAGAGACTTTTTAGATACATTGCATGAGATTAAAACATAACGCATTCTTGCAGAGTTTATTTTTTAAAATGTTTATTTATTTAAAAATATATTATAATAATATTTTTTAAAATTTATTTTAATTCAGCATGTCAAAACAATCTAAAAAATTAAAAAAAATTTAAAGCTAAAAAAAAACTAAAAAGTAAAACAAAACATAGTTAAACCACAATGCCAAATAAAAATAAAATAACTTATATAAACCAGCACTTAATAAATTATATACCCAAAATAGAAAAATGATATAGGCAACGGTTCGGTCTCAATTATTGGTACGTCCATGCCCAACAAATTTGTACAATTTTTTCTTAATACAATTATGCATGTGCTGTAGCTAGCACGTACGTAGTATAGAAAGGTGTTAAAAGGATTGAGACTGAGTAATCAAGATAACTGCTACTAATGCTGGGAACTTTTTTCTTAGTAGCAGTTAAAATGAATGCGAATGCTTTGGTGATGTAGCATAGAATAAATAAGAGATGCTGATTGAAGAAATTAGAACTACTTTTAGCAGCACAATTCGCACACCTATCCTATAAAAATAACGCTTATATGGTCGTTAACTTTAAAATTCATAAAATTAATCGAGATACATGCAAGCTGTCTGAACATCCATATTAATAAATAAAAACACTTAATAATTAACCCCGGTAATGATTTTACTGTGATCGCAGCTAACTTTGAATGTGTTTTCGAGCTCAAACACGGCTCTCTCTGCTTCCCTTCCTACTAGAAGTGATGATACAGCAAAATTCTTGAAGTTCGTTCATGATGGATCGAGAAACAACAGTGACATGCATTATTCTTCCAGATCTAATTTGAAACAAATAATACAACTGTAGTTATAATTCTGCTTTCTGTTTCTCTTTCTCTTTGGCATAAAACCTGGCATTGATATGGATTTGAGCTCTTGCAGGAAATTCTGAATTTCTTATCTCCCTTACACAAACTCCGTTTCTTGACACTGAATTCCTGGCCGCCTCTTCATGGGGCCAGATTTGAGGGCAATGGTAAGTTCTCCGCAAAGTAATTCCTTAAGATCTTGTTCTTGAGGAAAATGCAAGCCTGCCTTAATATAATCAAGGGACAATCTAGCCCAGAATCACAACTCTTCTCGCATAAATTGTCTTCTTGTCAATTAGCACTGCCATACTAGTTGGAGATTCATGTTTATAGTACAGAAAAAGTCAGAATAAGAAATATGGTTTTGGCACTGGTGGGAGATGACCTTGAATCACGTCACATGATAAGGGGTGGTGATCCCACAGCAAAGGCAAATGCACGTGGGTGATCATGTGCCCATGTTTATAGTATAAATTATCATCATTTATACAGTAATCCGTGACTTATCATCTGACAATGTCGAGTGTTATAATTAATCAGGACAACTAAAATGAAAAATCACTTTTTTTCTCCCTTTAATTTAATCTACACGCTATAATTAGATATACAATTTATTTTGATATATGTTTTTACATAAAAAATTTAAATATAAATCATAAAACGTATGCAAGCATCTAATTAAATAATTTGAAAATTATTTCTGTTAATAAATAAAAAAATCATTACCAATAACTAAAACTGAAACTTTTTTTATTTGTGTAAATATATGCCCCTAAACATGCCTTATTTTTTTGTTTTGTTTTTAAGGGCAAAAATACATTTTTACTGTATCCTAAGAAATGAAAAGACAGAAACAATTTTATTTTTTTAACTTAAAGGTAATTAAGTCATTTTATTTTTAAAAAAGATTGGATAAAATGCATATACCTACTTCGTGATCAATGGACATTAAAAAAGATAAAATTACCCCAACACAAAGATAATCATTTTTTCAACTGAAGAGCCAAATGATAACTGTAAGAATTTCGTTTTGTTAATGTGTGTTTTCTTTTTCTTTTTCTTTTTCTTTTTCGTTTTCCTTTTGTCGTATAGATTAGTGATTGGTTGTAGCATACCACCCTTATTGTGTTGTCAGAATACCGTTTGAGCTACAAACCCATTAATGATGTGAGTGTACGATCACTTCATAAACATATCTATTATTAAGTATTGGTGACAATTGTCGCCAAGTTACTTAATATCATGCTCTAACGAATTGTCTGTAATTTTATGATGATGTCTATTATGAGGAATCACTTGAATATTTTTGCAGTGTAAAAACAATGCTACTTAATTTTCACTTCATGATCTGATTGATTTTCCAATGTCGGTCGCAACCATTCCCAAATAAAAAGAAAAGAAACCGAATTGATTACACGTCATCTATAAAATATAGTTACAATAACAAAAGGGAGAAGTTTCAATAAATGCATGGATCACATTGCAATTTATAAGATGCCATCATTTTTTATGCTACAAAATTAGCGGTCACATCCAAGAAGGAAATTGCTGCAAGCTAGTGTGACTCCATATCTAACAATATTTGATTGTGTGTTTAATAATAAGGTTTAAGGTAATAAGAAACGGTCTCAATATAATGAAATAGTGAACTAACTCACGTGAAACATATTTAATAGGTTTTGTAAATATGGGTTGTGGGGCCAGAATGATTAGGGGAGGAGGGGGATATCTAGAGCACTCATCGTGGAGGAGGGAGACGGGTATCTCATAAGAAACACTCGTGCTTGCCAATGAACTTACATCCCCTTTTTCCGCCAGTTGCGATTGGCTAAAAAGCTCCTTCCTTCTACAAACAGTCAAGTCTCAGGTCATGATCATTTACACGGACGGTAGAGCGTGGGGACTTGTTCAAGAGAAAAGGTATGCTAAACTAGATTTATCAAGGCAGTTCAAAACATTTGACTCAAAAGACTGACGAGAGAAATGAGACTAACCTGTGCTGGAGAAGAGGTAATGGCGATTGGTTGCCTTTGAAAAATACGTGCCAGTAGTGGAGAATACAAGGAGGCCCAGAAACGATTTCATAGAAATATAGACTCGTAAGATCCAATTCGAACATTCTAATTGATGTTGTAACACCTGTTCAAGGTCCTTTTTTCCACACAATGAATTACTAGCTAATGAACATCACGATGGTTGGGATTGACAAAGATGAAAGAGCTTTAGCTATCACAAGCCCCGATCATCAGTCAACATCCTTAAAATACTGACTCACTTCCAGCCTTGGCTCTATCTAAAACCTACACTACTACCCTTCAGAGTAAAGACTAAAAACGGCACAATAAAAAGGTACCAAACGCCAACAGACCCCTTTCAATGCCAAGCCAATTATAAACAACAAAAAACTCATCCCCCAATCCCCTTCTCCTCTCCCCATAGACAGAGAAAACTAAAAAAGGAAACCAAGAAAGTTGATACGGGCATTTCCAACTAGACTGACCCTATTGCTCATCATTCTGACTCTCATCTTTGACAAGCTTGATCATTTCATCAATTCGAAGGATAGTTATGGCTGCTTCAGTGGCAAACTAGTATACAAAAGAAATTCATTTGAATTAGAGGCAGCTTAGTGGAGAACTTAACTATCAATTTATGACTGCATTTGCATATTCCACAGCTGTTACCTGAATTATCTTCACTTTGCTCATGGCTGGCTCGATGACTCCAGCTTCTAAGTTGTTGCGTACAGTCCCCTTTGAAAGATCTAGTCCCATACTGCAACAATACCATAAATATTCACCAAGAAAACACAGTAAAACTGATTATTATTAAATTAAAAAAAGGGAAATAAAGGGGGGAAAACAACATTGGCTGCTTATCTATGTTTCTTTTCTCCATTAATGGAAGAGGACATCATATATGCAATTACTTATGCATGCGAATGGAAACCACAGCCCATGATATAGAAAGAATAACGGCAGTAGTGTGATTGGAGATCTTTATTGAAACCCACTACCCTCCCCATCTTTGTATATCAAGAGGAAGAAACAAGTGGACCAAGGATGATAGGAACAAATATGCCTAGTCAATCCACGAATGGTGCTCTCAACATTCTCACACTTAGGAAACCAATATACCTGGAAAACTGCTTCTTATCGGCCTTTGTCTGTACTGTGTGGTGGTAAGCCCGTAGTTTTGCAACTAACTCGGTGGCGTCCTTGGCAGCATTGACAGCAAGCACCTGTACTACTACAAGTCAGCACTTACACATAAAAAGTTCCACACTGGAGGCATCAGAAAATTAATTTCACATAGTCAATAATCAATAACACACCTTTGGTATAATTAATAAAGATTCAGCAAACTCTGCAATTGCCAACTGTTCCCGTGATCCCAGAGTTGTAGCAAGGCACTCCAAATACACAGATAGTGCAGACTCAACTGCCCCTCCTCCTGCTACTACCTGCAATGGCAATGTCAGGGCATGGCTATCAATTTTCAAGTGCATACTGGGTTTTCGGACTCTAAGCACAATTCAAAGATGTAACTAGAAAGCATCCAAATTTACCATATTAGATTCAAGGGTCCTCTTAACAATAGATAAGGCATCATGCAACGCCCTCTCCATCTCATCAAGCATATAATCATTTGCACCCCGGAGAATCAAGGAGACCTAAGCAAACACAACAAACAAATTAATCAGCAGCTGTCAAGGAGAAAAATGTTTACCATTTGCAGCGCACAACCATTCTATGTTAATAGGAGCTCTAAGGATTTAGCACAGGCCAAGAAAAATTAACTGCTGAAGTTCAGGAGACCTAAATAAGTGGAATCACATACCGCGCTTGTAGTTTTTGTACCCTTAATCATAATTACATCATCATCAGCAATTCGCTCCTCTGCAACTTCATCAGCATACCCCAGAAGCGATGACTCAAATGTTTCCTCCCCTTCCATATCAGCAAATGTTGAAACCTATGAACCAACCAGTAAGAGAACGGGGTCAAGAAAAGGGAAGCACCGGACAACTACATAGAATGCATGGCAAAAATAAGAGGACACATTTGAATTGAAACACAAGGCAGAAATAAAAGATTCCCCTATGCCCTTTCAGGAAAAAAAGGAAATACTAAATAAAGAACACTGGCAGAAAAGTAAAATGAAATGATAATATGCATCGTCTTTGTTTAGAAATTTCAGACTCAATTCTAAGTTGATCAATTGATAGGGAATATGCACATTCTTATTGCTTGGATGGAATGCAATTACAGAGGATTCTCACGTCCAACTTTGTTTGACAACCCCAGAACTAAACAGGTGGCTGGGTGAACTTTCTTTGAACCAGGAACAGCAAAAATGATATATGTAAGGTATTGACAACTAGAATGATTGCTTAAAGGATAGGACATACCAAGGTTGCACCAGTCGCCTTGGCAACATGACGCATATCCTCCTTCCGAACACGTCTCACAGCAATAGCCCCCGCCTCGACAAAGTACTGAAACAAATAGTAGTGCAAATTACATTAACCAACAAAAAGGTTAAAGAGTTAAACAAATCACTATCTTATCAGATGGCCATAAAATATAACTACATATTAACACAGATTCACATGCACAAAAATCTTAGTCGTGAATGTTTGAGCCACTTATGGACAAATTAATTTATCAGACAACATACAGCTACCACAAACTTGTCAATACCAGGATAAAGTAATGTACAACACAGCGATTGGATAACAACTCCAGCAATGCTATCAGAATCTAGAAGCACAAGTCGCAAACACTTACCTTAAGAGCCATGTCATCAATTCCTTTTGTTGTTAAAACAACATTGGCTCCAGCTTTCAAGAGTTTCCCAATGCGCTCCTTTGTCATATCAGCTTCTCTGTGATGGCACAAGGGCAACATCATGGCCATGTTAATAAGAAAATAAACAAATAAATACATCAGAAGATCATTATCATTTTGATTGCCATCAGCACATGGCTGGGTTGAAATAAAAATCAGTTACACAACTCCAAAGACCAATTACCAAAGCAAAATGGTTATTGTAGTACATTCTTGAACATCGCAGCCAAAGTATAATCTAATCACCTTTGACGAATTTTCTCGAGCTCCCTGGGATCAGTGACTAAGACTTGTACACCCAACTGCATCTTTGTCTTCTGAAGATTGAAGTCAAGGCATGCAATCCTTGCAGCTGCAACTTTCATAGGCATTCCTTGAGCAGCACGGCCAGTATTTAGTGCATAGCCATTCAAAAGGTAGCTATCTTTTGCGCTCTTTCCATGAGCTTTCAAAATATTGATCACCTGAAATTCAGACAAAGCAACAGGACATTACAACCATCACTGAGCAATGCAGATTGGCCTGTATCAAGAATACTTTATGAAGCAAGTTATTGCACAATAAGAACAACTGACCTTGATGGGGTATCTGACTTCCCCTCTTACATTGGTCATCTTCACTGCTTGTACAGCGTCAACAACCTAAAACAAAGTTGAATACAAATATATTAATGTAGAGAAATTAAAGTGCCAGGCCTTTCATCTTGTCTGAGCCAGCATAACATTGAAAACAAAAAGGTTCTCTCAGTTATTGTTTCCAGAAAGTACTGTACAAAGCAAAGCCAAAACTAAGACATCTATGAGCAGGCCTCTCAAAACCAATCGTGCACAGCTAGACAGACCAAGTTGCAAAGAAATTTAACATAATAACAACTTGGAGTTGTTTTCACATGCTTCATCCAAAAACAAGAGAAAAGGAAGAAATAAATTGCTAAAGTAAGAACGAACCAGCAAACTGAAAAGACACTAGCTGCTGTAAAATCAATGTCTAATGGATCTATAAAATTCTGGAAGCTAGAGAAGTGAGTCTGACAAAGGGAACCAAAGTACTAAGGCCAAATTAGGTGTCAGCAAAAACACATTAGCTGAAAAAGAAGTTTCCTATTTAACTTTTAACCCAGAGGAATAATCCATGCTAAGGCACAAATGATTTGCGACATACAAAAGCCCAACGCATCCAACTGATTTTGGACAGACGAAAATATACAGCTCTATAAAATAGAGCATAAACTCATTTAAATGTTTCATTTTTTACCAACATAATACACTCGAAAAAATAAGCATACCATATTTGCAAAAAAGTCACTGTCACTTCCTATCAACTTTGAAGACATACTTGTCTTGGCACAGTTTACTAGAGAGACTTTTCCGAGCTTTTCAACCTGATAAAATCACAAAAACACTGTAATTAAGAACATTACATAGTGGACAGAGTGCCCAGTGCATGCTGTACCAGTTGGATTAATTCTATCTAATTCTTGCATGTTAAGACTGAATAGTTTCCCATCCATCCCATACCGTGTGTAATTATTGATGCCTTTTCAAGAAAATAATAATATTAAATGGAGAGGCTATTACCTTCACAGCCAATTTTTCTTCAACATATTTGCATGCTTCCCTCATAGCAAGCTGTTCAGATAAGTACAAAATATGGGTGAATGTCAGTAATGGAAACATTCAGAGATATGATATCCAAGGTCTTGGTGTTGCACACAAATAAATCCAAATAAAGGGGGGGTGCTATAAACATGCTGGAAAACAAATTCTCACTCTATATCCACTGATTATTGAAGTTGGGTGAATCCCATTCCTCACTAGATCATTTGCTCTCTGCAAAAGAATATCGTCCAATTATATACTTCCACAGCATCATCCTTTAATATTATAACAATGAAAAATAACTTGATTGGGAAAGGGAAAAACAGAGTCCGCTAGCTGCAATTACCTTGAGCAACTCTGAAGCTACAATAACAACCGAAGTTGTCCCGTCTCCAACTTCTCGGTCTTGCAGCTCAGCCAACTCCACTAGAACCTGTAGACCTCAAAATAGAAAATATGAAACAAACGTAAGAATAGTCGTTAAACAGAGCAGCAACTTGAATAATTAATAAAAAAGGAGCAGAATTTGGACTGTATCCATCCACCTTAGCAGCAGGGTGCTCGACTTCTAACATCTTAAGAATAGTAGCACCATCATTGGTAATTGTTACGTCTCCGATATCATCTACAAGCATCTACAATAACCAAAAATAATAATAATAAAATCTCGAATAAGAATCCTCTCCTAAAACTGTAAAAACAAAATCAACACATTTCACATATCGCTACCGAATTCAATTTCAATTAACAATACGAATCAAAGCCATAAGAGTTTCTTACAGAAATAGCAGTAGCAGCGACGACAATGCAAAATGAAAAGCGAGAAGAGAGAGTGGTGGAACTCAATTACTATACCTTGTCGAGACCAACAGGACCGAGTGAGGATTTAACGATATTGGCGACTGCTTGACAGGCCACCACTGTAAAGCACCAAAAATATCAAACATGATCATCATCATCACCATTAGTGAAGTTTCTAAACGCAATATGATCAGAGAGAAAGAGAGGGTACCATTTTGAGTGCGAACGTCCTGGCCGGACTGTCTGTCGCCGAGAATATCAGGTGTCTGTGCGGCGATTGCCATTTTTAGTGGAAGAAATGAAACCCTAGATCGGATCTGTTAGTGACTTGAGGTAAAAGGAGAGGGAGTGACGAGTGACTTCTAGCAAGTGAAGAACCACGAAGTTCTCTGTTCTGCTATTCTTCTACAAAAAGGAAAGGCAAGGAAAGGAAATAAGGGCCCTCGAGGCTCGAAGGATCTCTCGTTCATTCAAAGAAGGGGTGTTGTTTTTAGTTTAAGAGTCTGCACGCTGTCGTTTTACGATGAGGTGTTGTTTTTAGTTTAATGTATTCCCAGTTCCCTGTATATTTTTTCGAAATTCATGGCCTCCCCTCCAGGGCCCAAACCCATTATACATTGTACATTTGTACGAGATGGGAAAAATTAACATCATCAAAAAGAAGGGTCACTTTGTATATTTTTACTATTCAAGAAGCTTTAATTTCTACACTTTGGTCCCTAATTTTGTTCAATTTCTACATTTCAGTTATAAAAATGCATATATTAATTTGAATTATCATAAATTAAATAATAAAGATTTTAAATGATTTTAAATTTTTATTGAAATTGTGGGTATATATGTTTTCTAATTTCTAAGAAGAATTGGGAAAGAAATTATAGTTGGGTTAATATATCATCCTTGGACTTTTCAAGTTCATGTATGGAGGTCAACATTCAATAAAATTATTTCTATGATTGCATCAAGTCGGTGTGAAAAATGTG
>Ga0307508_10006338_pt1 | contig 11136 bp, 8 predicted proteins | sample 9_EM_MG_FD_203089 | JGI IMG/M metagenome (GOLD analysis project Ga0307508, IMG submission 203089) | Populus trichocarpa ectomycorrhiza microbial communities from riparian zone in the Pacific Northwest, United States - 9_EM | ecosystem: Host-associated > Plants > Roots > Unclassified | place...
TCGACGTCGGTGCCGTAGCCGGCGACGATGTCGCCAAGGTGTTCCTCGTGTCCGAGCGTCAAGGTGGCGAGATCGAACAGGGCATCGTCCCGGCTCGCCTCGGACCAGTCGATCACGCCGGTGACCTTGTCACCCTCGACGAACACGTGGGTGATCTGCAGGTCGCCATGGGTGAACACCGGTGTCCACGGCCGGAGCGCGGCCTCGGCCACCCGGCGATTGCGCTTTACCAGGTCGGCGGGGAGGATGCCGTCCGCGACGAGCCACTCGCATTCACGGTCGAGGTCCGCCGCTATTTTGTCGACGCTGCGACCGGGCCAGGGCGGCAGCGGCGCGTCGTGCAGCATGCGTACGGCGGCACCGGCCGCGGCCCACGCCGCCGACGACGCGGTCGACGGCTCGCCGAGGCGGCCGAGTGCCGTCCCGGGGACGGCGGCGAGCGCGAGCACGTGGGGCTTTCGCCAGCGGATCTGCGGAGTCGGGATCGGCGCCATAGCAATCGCCTCGACCTCGACGTCGATGCGCCGCTGATCAGAGTCGACCTTCAGGAACGTGTCGCCCACGCGTAGGGTCGCGCGCTCGCTGTGGGCGACGACGACCTTGACCTCATCCACGTCGGCCATTGTCGCGGGGGCGACCGCCGACGTCACCGGGTTTATCCCGCGAGGCGGGTCAGGCCGCCGCGAACCCCTCGAACCGGCGCAGGTCGCGGGCCTCCTTGGCGTACAGGGCCAGCTCGTGCACCGTGCGCGGGCCGGCGACGCCGTCGACGGTCAGGCCGACATGCGCCTGGAAGTGGCGGACGGCGGTGTCGAGATCGCCGTGCGCCATCCCGAGATCGTCGAACAGCGCGCGCAGCGACTCGGGGTCGGCGGCCGGCGGGGCCTCGTCGTTCCAGCCGATCAGACCGCCGACGGCCGTGCCGACAACTCTGAGAACTCCTCGTGCGGACATCGCATACCTCCTCGGACGTCGATGTATCCAGGATCTAGACGTTTCCTGTGCGAGACATCTGCCTGGGGTCTCTACGTCCTGTGGATGGCTGCGACTTTCGGCCGACCGGGAAAGCCCCCCAAAAGCCGACCGGGAAGACCCCTAGACCGGCGCGCTGGAGGCGCGGATGACCAGCTTCGCGGGGTGTATGTGGAGGCCGGGCTCGGGGTTGCCGTCGATGGCCCGCAGCAGCAGCCCGGCGGCCGCCCGGCCGACCCCCTCCAGGTCCATGTCGATGCTGGTCAGCGGCGGCCGGCTGGCCAGCGCGATGACGTCCCAGTTGTCGAAACCGGTCACCGCGACGTCGTCGGGCACCCGGCGGCCGGCCGCGCGCAGCGCGTCGGTGACCCCCCGGGCGATCTGGTCGCTGCCGCAGAGGATGGCGTCGACGTCGGCCTCCCGGGCGAGCAGGATGCCGGCGGCTTGCCGGCCCCACGCCTCACTCCACTCGCCGAACAGCGGGGCGCCGGCGAGGGCCAGCCCTTCCTCGGCGAGCCGCGCCGCGACGGCCTGAGCCCGCACCCGCGCCGACTGGTGGTGCTCCGGGCCGGTGATGTGCGCGATCCGCCGGCGGCCCACCGTGCGCAGATGGTCGGTGGCGAGCCGGGTGCCGCCCTCCTCGTCCGGCACGACGGAGCAGTCCCCGGGGTCGGCCGAGGCGAGAAAGGCGTAGACGACCGGCACCGGCAGGTCGGCGCCGATCGGCGGCCGGGTCCCGGCCCGGCGGCCGGTGACGATGATGCCGTCGACCCGCCGGCTCAGCAGCACCTCGAGATGGTGCTGCTCGCGGATCGGATCGTCGCGGGCGTCGCAGAGCAGCACCGAGATCTGCCCGGCGCCCAGGGCGTCCTCGGTGCCGATCAGCAACGGGATGCTGAACCGGCCGATGGTGTCCGTGGTGATCATGCCGACCGTGTAGGTGCGCCCGGCGTGCAGGCTGCGGGCGGCAGGGTTGGGCCGGAACCGCAGCTGCGCGGCGGCCTCGCGGACCCGGGCGACGGTGTCGGCGCGCAGCGAGCCCCGGCCGTTGAGAGCCTTGGAGGCGGTGCCCACCGAGACGCCGGCCAGCGCGGCCACGTCACGGATGGTGGGGGTACGCGCCCTGGGCATGGCCAGCAAACTACCGTGCGCCGATGCCGGGCCCGCGTGGACCCGGCACCGGCGTCCCTCAGGTCAGCTGAAGGTAGTCGATCTCGGCGTATCCGGTGCCGCCGGCGAAGAAGGGCGAGCCCTTGGCGAGCCGGATCACGTTGTAGCCGGCGCGCAGCGAGACGGTGGTGCTCACCGTCGAGCCGAACGTCCCCCAGGCGGCGGTCGGCGGATAGCTGATCGTGCTCCAGGCGCCGCCGTTGTACGCCAGCCCCTGGGTCGCGGTGGCCCCGGTGGCGTTGGCATAGCCGATCGTCATCGTGTACGACCGCGCGGTCGGAACGTTGACCACGAAGTCCAGATAGCTGTCGCTGCGCGCGTCGCCGCTGTTGTCGATCCGCCCGACGTAGCCGCCGTTGGAAGCGCTGCCGCTGCTCAGCCGCTGCGCCCGGAAGACCGACGCGTTCTCCGCCTCGTAGCGCTGCTGGTACGCCGGCACCCCGGAGGTCGGCTGGACCACCAGGTGATACGCCCGGCCGGCGTCCATGTTCGGCACCGGCACGCTGATAGCGCCGCCGCTGACGGCGTACGTCGAGGTGGAAATGGCCGTGGGCGCGGTGACCGCGGTGAACCGGCCCGAGTTCGCCGCCGATTCCAGGGTGACGCTCACCGAGCTGCCCAGCGCGGACAGGCCGGTGACCCGGACGGTGTTGGCGCCGGACTCGTCGCCGAAGACGACGTTGACTATCTTGCGGGTGCCGTCGTACGCGGCGAAGCCGTCCAGCCCGGTCTGCGCGGGCGGCGCGGTGACGACCATGTTGCCGGCCATGTCGCCGTACCACTTGTACGGCCACCAGGTGCCGGTCGGCTGGTTGTTGTTGACCACCAGGCCGTTGACCGTGCCGTACTCGTACCAGAAGGCCCGGTCGGCGGAGCTGACCCCGGCCCGTTCCAACTTGGCGATGTAGTTGACGACCCGGCCGGGCACGTCGACCTCGTCGGTCCAGGCGTACTCGTTGATGGCGATCGGGCGCGGGCTGATGCCCAGCGACGCCTCCAGCGACCGGTACGCCGCGACGTTCGCCGCGATGCTCGCCGAGGTGTGCCCGAGCTCGTGCCAGACCACCACGTCGGGCAGCGCGTTGTTCGCCTTGGCGTTGCTGAGGAACGAGCTCATCAGATCGCGGTTCCAGCCCGCGAAGCCGGGCCCGGCGATCGGCGTCACCGTGTCCAGCGTCCGGATCCGCTGGTAGGTGCGGACCCAGCCGGCGTTCCAGCTGCCGGCGGCCGCGGTGTCCCAGGTCCAGTCCGGTTCGTTCCAGACCTCCCAGGCGGCCACGTCGCTGACCGAGGTGGCGGCCAGCCGGGCCCGCACCATCGTGTCGACCTTGCCCAGCCAGTCGTCCCAGCTGACCCACTTGTACGGGAAGTCGGGGTAGATGTCGGGCATCCGGATGATCTGGGCGGCGCCCACCCGGTCGGCTTGCGGCGCCACCTTCAGCGCGTCCCCGCCGGGCGGCTGGCCGTTGGGCTTCTGGCCGACGCCCGGCGCGGGCTGGGTGAGGGTGTTCATCTTGATCGGCAGCAGCGTGGAGTCGGCCGGCCGGCTGTTCTCCGCCAGGGCGTAGAGACCGCCGGAGGCGGCGTGGGTGACCGGCCGGAGCACGGAGCCGGCGTTGACGGTGAGGGTGGCGCCGGCGGCCTGGGCCGGGCTGGACAACCCGGCGACGGTGAGGGTGGACAGGACAGTGAGGGCCGCGGTGACGGCGGCCGTTCTTCGTTGTGGCACGTGCGTACCTCAATCGGTGGGAGGGGAGCGGGGACGGTTACTCCTCCCGTGCGGCCGCCGGGATCCAGACCCGCATGGGTCCGGGGGCCCGGTTGGCCCACAGGAAGTAGGGGATGGCGGCGACGGTCGCGGTGCCCGCCGGTGCCGCACCGGCGGTGGGAAGCTGCCGGTACAGCGGCGCCGGCCCGGTCGCCCGGCCGCGCACGGTCACCTGCAGCGTCACCGGGGCGATGCCGTCGTCGTGCGGCGCGACGTGGATCCGGGCCGTGGCGTCCAGCTCCAGGTCCTCCAGGACCAGGTCCGCCAGCGGGCCGGTGCTGGGCAGGTCGGCGTGTTCAAGGCAATAGACCAGCGGCCCGCGTACGAGGGCGACCGTGCCCCGGACGGCGTCGACGCGCGGGTGGGCGGCGACCAGCCGCGGCGGCATGGCAAGCGTGAGCCGCACCCGGTCGCCGGCCCGCCACGCGCGGGTCAGCCGCAGGTAGCCGGCGTCCTCGCCGACCTCGACGGGCTCCCCGTTGAGCGAGACGCGCGCCGACGAGCACCAGCCGGGGATTCGCAGCGCGAGAGTCCACGGCCCCGGTCCCGCGTCCGAGACCGTCACGGTGATCTGCTCGTCCCAGGGATACCGGGTGTCGACCTCGACCGTGTGCCCGCCGGCCCGGAACGTGCCCGTGGCGTACAGCTGAAGCTGCAGGCCGGAATCGTCGCCGGTGGCCACATAGGAGTGCAGCGACGCCATCAGCCGGGCCAGGTTGGGCGGGCAGCAGGCGCAGGAGTACCAGGGCAGCCGCTGCGAGGGGGCGTCCTCGTGGGAGCCGTCGTGGCCGGTGCGCAGCTGCAGGGGATTGGAGTAGAAGAAGGCCTTGCCGTCCTGCGCGGTGCTGCCCGCGATGCCGTTGAGCAGCACGCGTTCCATCTCGTCGGCGTACTGGGACCGGCCGGTGGCCAGCAGCAGCCGCCAGGCCCACTGGAAGCTGCCGATCGCCGCGCAGGTCTCCGCGTACGCCCGGTCCGGCGGCAGTTCGTACGGATCGCCGAAGGCCTCGTCGCGGTGCCGGGAGCCCTGCCCGCCGGTCAGGTACGTGCGCGAGTCCAGCGCCGAGTCCCAGAGCCGCTCGACGGCCTGCAGCAGCTGCGCGTCATCGGTCTCGACGGCCACGTCCGTGGCCCCGGCCAGCAGATAGAGCTGGCGTACGACGTGGCCGGTGACCTCGTCGGCGTCCCGGACGCTCTGGTGGTCCTGGTGGTAGCGCGCCCCGAACCGGCCGTCGTCGAGCAGGCCGTGCCCGCGCCGGTCGACGAACAGCCCGGCGAGCTCCAGGTACGGCCGGTGGCCGGTGACCCGGTACAGCTCGACCAGCGCGGTCTCGATCTCCGGATGCCCGTCCACCGCGGCCTCGCCGGCCGGCCCGTACCGCTGGACCAGCAGATCCGCGAACCGGCGGGCGATCGCCACGATCTGCTGCGCCGCGGCATCGTCCGGGGCGCTGCGCGCGGCGGCGACCGCGGCCTGGATCAGGTGGCCGGCGCAGTACAGCTCGTGGCTGAAGTGCAGCTCGGTCCACTGCCGGTCGCGGTGGTCCACTTGGTAGTACGAGCCGAGATAGCCGTCCGGGTCCTGGGCCTTCTCGAGCAGCGCCGCGGCATCGGCCAGGAATCCGCGCAGCGCGTCGCTCCCGCCCGAGCGGCCCAGCTCCCAGGCGGCCGCCTCCAGGGTCTTGTAGACGTCGGAGTCGGCGAACCAGAAGCCGGCGAAGTCCACCTCGACCTCGCCGGTCACCCGGCGCAGGTTGGCCAGGTTGCCGCTGGTGTCCAGCTGGGCGATGCAGTGCGGCAGCGTGGCTTCCGCGTTGCGGTGCTGCCAGCCGCCGAGCAGGCCGGCCGGTTCCAGGCGTACGGCGTCCCCGGTGAGCGGGCGCAGCGCGGCGCGCGCCTGCTCGGTGGGTCCGACCGGGCCGTGGGAAGTGTCGTTCATCCGGGTTGTCCTCAGTCCTTGACGGCGCCGGCGGTCACGCCGGCGGCCACGTAACGCTGCGCCACGATGAGCAGCAGAGTCGCGGGGATGGAGGCGATCACGGCGGTGGCCATGATGGCGTTCCACTGCTGGTTGTTGTTGCCGATGTAGTGATAGATGCCGAGCGTGATGGGCTGGTGCGCGCCGCCGCCGTCGAGCGTGGTCGCGAAGACGAAATCGGACCACGCCCAGAGGAACGCGAAGAGCGAGACCGTGACGACCGCGTTCCGGCTGACCGGCAGCACCACCGACCAGAAGGTACGCAGCGGGCCCGCCCCGTCGACGACGGCGGCGGCGAGCAGCTCCCCGGGAATCCCGGACATGAACGCGGTGAAGATCAGCACACCGAACGGCACCGCGATCGTCGAGTCGGCCAGGATCAGCCCGGCCGTGCTGTTCAGGACGCCGAGCTTGAGGTAGGTGGCGTAGAAGCCCATCGCCATGATGATGCCGGGGATCATCTGGGCGATCAGCAGCACGAAGCTCAGCACGCCGCCACCGCGGGGCCGCAGTTTCGCCAGCGAGTAGCCGGCCGGTGCGGACAGGGCGACGGTTAGCAGCACGGTGCCCAGCCCGACGATCAGGCTGGTGCCCAGGTACGGCAGCTGCTGGTCGAGGACCGCCCGGTAGCCCTCCAGCGTCCCGTGGACCGGAAACAAGTGCGGTGGGCTGGCCCGCATGTCGGTGTCCCGGGTGAAGGACACGTTGATCATCCAGTAGACCGGGAAGAGCATGACGGCGGTGAGCAGTACGCCGATCGCGGTTTTCAACGGCCGGATCATGGTTGTTGCCTCCGCTGGATCCGGATGTAGAGCAGGCCGAAGATCAGCGCCATGATGATCAGCAGGTTGCCGACCGCCGCCCCGGGCCCGAAGGCGGGCAGCAGGTTGCCGAAGCTCAACCGGTACGACCACGTGGCGAAGGTGGTGGAGGCGTCGGTCGGGCCGCCCTTGGTCATGATCCAGATGATGTCGAAGACCTTGAGCGTGTAGACCAGGCCGAGCAGCAGCGTGATCGCCGAGACCGGCCGCAGCAGCGGGAAGGTGATCCGCCGGAACGTCGCCCAGCCGGTGGCGCCGTCCAGCGCCGCCGCCTCGTAGATCTCGGCCGGAACGGCCCGCAGCCCGCTGTAGAGCACGACCAGGTTGAACGGGATGCCGATCCAGATGTTCGCGATGATCACGCTGGTCAGCGCCCACTGCGGCGAGGTGAGCCAGTTGACCGGTTCCACCCCGGCGGCGTGCAGGGCGGCGTTGACGACGCCGGAGTCGCTGTTGAGCAGCCAGGACCAGGTCGAGGCGGAGACGATCAACGGCAGCAGCCACGGTACGAGGAAGAGCGCGCGCAAGGTCGCCGAGAGCCGGAAACTCTGGGCGAAGAACACCGCCAGCGCCATCCCGATGGAGAACTGGAAGACCAGCGAGACTCCGGTGAAGACCACGGTGTGCAGCAGCGCCGGCCCGAAGGTCGGGTCGTGGAAGACCTTGGTGTAGTTGGCGAGCCCGGAGAACGGGGCGTCACCCCGCACGAACGAGCGCACCGTGTAGTTGCGCAGGCTCAGGTCGAGGTTGCGATAGAGCGGGTAGGCGTAGAAGGCGAACAGGTAGACCACGATCGGCGCCAGGAACGCCCACGCCGCCAGCTGCCGGTTGCGCCGGGCCGGTGCCCGTTCCGGGGCGGCGCTCGCCACCTCGGAACGGGCCGGGACGTCGTGTGTCACCGTCATCTGGTGGCCGCGGCCGCCGTGGACTGCGCCGCGGCCAGCGCGTCCTGCGGTGACTTGGATCCGCTCAACGCCGCCTGGAAGGCGGTCCACAGCGGCTCCGAGATCTTCGGATACTTGGTGCCGAGGTCGTCGCTGGTGCGGCCCTTGGCGGCCTTGACCGCGTCGACCCACACCTTCAGGTCCGGCGTCGCCGCGACCTGCTTCGCCTGCACGGCGTCGGTCGCCGCGATGTAGGACAGCGTCGTGTCCGTGGTGTACGCGTTGTCGGCGCTGGTCAGGCAGCTGATCAGCTTGGTCGACGCGGGGTAGCGCTTGGTGTCGGACTGCACGGGCGCGGTGACGAACTCGCCGCCGGTAGGTGCCGGGGCGGTGCCGCCCGCGCTGGACGGGATCGCGATGATGCCGTACGCGAAACCGGCCTTTTGGGCATTGGCCAGCTGCCAGGTGCCGTTCTCGGCGAAGGCGTAGTCGCCGGTGGCGAACTCCTGCCAGCTGGTGGTCTGGGTGTTGTTGAGCACCGAGTTCGGCGCGTACTTCTGCTTGAGCCAGTCGGTCCACAAGGTCAGCGCGGAGACGGCCTGCGGCGAGTCGAGCTGGGTCAGCTGCGCGCCGGAGCCCCAGAACCAGGGCAGGAACTGGAAACTGCCCTCCTCCGTACCGATCGCGGAGAAGGTGATGCCCTTCTTCCCGGCCGCCGTCACCTTGGCCAGGGCGGCGGTGAGCGAGGCCCAGTCCTTGATCGCGGCCGGGTCGACCTTGGCGGCGTCCAGGACCTTCTTGTTGTAGTAGAGCGCGAGGGTGTTGGCGCCGATCGGCACGCCGTAGGTCTTGCCGCCGCTCTGCCCGGCGGCGAGCAGGTTGGGCTCGACCGCCGAGGTGTCCAGCTTGGTCTCGTCGGTGCTGGTCAGCACGCCGGCCTCGGCGAGCGTCGAGACGACCGGGTTGTCGACGATCAGCACGTCGGGGGAGTTGCTCTGCTGGGCGGCGAGCAGTGCCTTGTTGGTCAGGTCGGTGGTGTCGTAGCCGGTCCGCTTGACCGTCACCCCGGCGTCGGTGCCGCACTTCTGCAACAACTTCACCCAGTCCGAGCTGTCGTCGAACTGAGGATAAGGATCCCAGATCGTGTACGTGCCGCCGGCCGCATCGGAAGAGCCGGAGTTGTCGTCGTTCGAGCACGCGGTGCTGAGGCAGGCGGCGACCGTGAGCGCGGCCACTGCGCCCAACGCTTGGCGGGATAGCTTCATGTCAATGTCCCTAGCGGTCACACGGAAAATTAGGAAAACGATTGCCTAGACGCTAGGTAGCGGCTTGCGCGCGTGTCAAGGGGGAGTTACGTTCCTATTACCAAACGCCGGAAACATGGGGAGGAAACGCTGAGCAGCTTCGGACGGGCCGCCACGATCAGCGAGGTCGCCGCCCTCGCCGGGGTCTCCACCGGGACCGCGTCCAAGGCGCTCAACGGGCGCGGCAGTCTGCGCCCGGAAACCCGGCAACGCGTCCGGCAGGCCGCCGACCAGCTCGGTTTCGTCGTCAACGCCGCGGCGCGCAGCCTGCCGACCGGCCGCACCTACACGGTCGGGATGATCACCACCGACAGCATCGGCCGGTTCAGCATCCCGCTGATGATCGGCGCCGAGGACGCGCTCGGCGCCGGCCAGGTCTCGGTCTTCCTCTGCGACGCCCGCGACGACCCGATCCGCGAGCAGTACTACCTGCGCACGCTGCTCAGCCGCAAAGTCGACGGCATCATCGTCACCGGCCGGCGCACCCAGGCCCGCGCGCCGATCGGCGCCGACCTGCCGGTGCCGGTGGTGTACGCGTTCATCAGCTCCGCCGACCCGCGGGACTGCTCCGTGGTGCCGGACGAGGCCGACGGCACCCGCCGCGCCGTGCGGCACCTGCTCGCCATCGGCCGGCGCCGGATCGCCCACGTCACCGGCCCGGAGCACCACCACTCCGCCACCGTCCGCTCGGCGGCCACGGCGCAGTCGCTGGCCGCCGAGGGCCTCGAGCTCGCCGCGCCGGTGCTGTACGGGGAGTGGAGCGAGGCCTGGGGCCGGCAGGCGGCCGGCATCCTGCTGTCGGCCGGGGCCGAGGTCGACGCCGTCTTCTGCGGCAGCGACCAGATCGCCCGCGGCGTGGCCGAGGCGCTGAGCGAGGCGGGCCGGCGCATCCCGGCCGACGTCGCCCTGGTCGGCTTCGACAACTGGGACGTCATGGTGGACGGCTGCCGGCCGGCCCTGACCAGTGTGGACATGGACCTCGAGGGAATCGGCCGGTCGGCCGCCGAGCTGTTGCTGGCCGCCATCAACGGTGATCCGGTGCCCGGCCGGCACGCCCGAGCCTGCCGTCTCGTGCCCCGAGCCTCCACCGCCGTGCCGGTGCGCGTGCCCTAGGTCCGGCGTGTCCGGCCGGTTTCATGTCCGATTGGTGGTGAAATGCGGTCTAGTTGCCTAGCTCAAGATCAGCTGGGTGTGCACAGCAGGGCCACAGGTTGCGCACTGTGCATTCATTGATTGCTAAATCAACATGGTTCCCGCGGCGTCAGACCGTGATCAACGATCGGAGGACTGATGAAGGAGCGGAACGAGCAGATGGTGACGTACGAAGGTCGTCCGCTGGCCAGGCCGGACGAAGAGCTCGTCGACCAGGGCCTCGGTTTCGACCTTGGGACTTTGCTGGGCCGCCGCCAGCTGCTGCGGGCGTTCGGCATCGGTGCCGCCACGCTGGGCCTCGCCGCCTGCGGGAACGATTCGGGCAGCACGTCCACTTCGGCGGGAGCCACCTCGGCGTCCACCTCGTCCGGTGAGATCCCCGACGAGACGGCCGGCCCGTATCCGGGTGACGGCTCGAACGGCCCGAACGTGCTCTCGGAGAGCGGCATCGTGCGCAGCGACATCCGGTCGAGCATCGGCGACGCCAGCGGGACGGCCGAGGGCGTACCGATGACCCTCGAACTGACCCTCAAGGACCTGGCGAACGGCGGCAAGGCGTTCGCCGGAACGGCCGTCTACGTCTGGCACTGCGACCGGGCCGGCAAGTACTCCCTCTACTCCGAGGGGGTCACGGACGAGAACTATCTGCGCGGCGTCCAGATCGCCGACGCCGACGGCAAGGTGAAGTTCACCAGCATCTTCCCGGCCTGCTACACCGGACGGTGGCCGCACATCCACTTCGAGGTCTACCCCAGCAAGGCCGACATCACGGACGCCGCGAACGCCATCGCCACCTCGCAGGTCGCGCTCCCCGAGGCGACCTGCAAGGAGGTGTACGCGCAGACCGGTTACGAGGACTCGGTCAAGACCCTCGCGCAGGTCACGCTGGCGGACGACAACGTCTTCGGCGACGACGACGGCGTGAGCCAGCTCGGCACCGTGACGGGTGACGTCACCGCCGGCTACGCGGTCTCGCTGGTGGTCGGCGTGGACACGACGACCAAGCCGACCGCGGGACAGGCGCCGGCCGGCGGCGGTGGCCCGGCCGGCGGCGGCCCGTCCGGTGGACCGGGCGGCGGTGGCGCGC
>Ga0307508_10006340_pt1 | contig 11134 bp, 13 predicted proteins | sample 9_EM_MG_FD_203089 | JGI IMG/M metagenome (GOLD analysis project Ga0307508, IMG submission 203089) | Populus trichocarpa ectomycorrhiza microbial communities from riparian zone in the Pacific Northwest, United States - 9_EM | ecosystem: Host-associated > Plants > Roots > Unclassified | place...
TAAAAACCAAGTGCCAGGGGTATAGAACTAGTCCAGATGCAGATAAGGCAAACGTCATGAATGCAGCTATTAGTGTGTTGGTTCTCCATCCAGCGGGGAGACCAGCGTATGTTGGGGAAAGCATCGTGGAGAAAGGAAAGAACGAGGAAATAGCAAATGTCATTTCCTCGGTGGTGGGAGTCAGAAACCCGCGGCTTCGAGACCCTTCCTGCGGAGAGAAATATGTCAGTTCCGCCTGCTAACGTGCTGATAAGGGGAGGTGCCAACAACTTATACCTAATGTTCACGTGGTCCTCTTCTCGACGCTGCACTTCAGCCGCTTTCTCAGCGAACCACGTATCTGGACGGGACCCAGCAACCTCGAATTGTTCTTCGATCCATGCCTGAATGTCCAGGTTCTCCTGCACGTGTTCGGGCGAGGGTATGCGCCCCTGGAATCTTAGAGCTTGTCGACAGACATCTGCCATCTCGCGGCGCTTGGCGAAGTTGATGAGCTCCGTGGTCTCGTTATACGATGATTCTACTTGTATAGTGTCTGGCTTGGCGTCCAGGCTCTTCAATATGAGAACGTAAATCCCTACGAAATACGGCTTAGAATCTGCAACGGTCCATAAACCGCAAAACTTACCAATTACCGGAATGCACGCGCTAGTTCCTACACTGTCGAGCGCGCTGCGATATGCCGCGTACCCATCAGCGGAGCGGGTGAGCGCGCGTAGAGAATCCAATCGTTGATGTTTGTCGATTCCTTGCCATGTGGAGCTGAGCTTATCCAGACAGCCGGTTGTGATCCCAATCATCAGGAAGTGCACCGCGGCATAATTGTGCAGCGCTCGACATTTCTGCCTCACCCGAGTAAGCATCTTGTTGCGATGGATACGAGGAAAGATGCAGCGTCTGACGAACCTCCACCACGCGAATTAAATGTAAGAGTACCTCTCGTCTCTTGGCCACGGGGTCCGCATCGAGGATGATATACTTGGTAGCCTTAGACAGCTTACGATTAAACACATAATAGCGCTGCAGATTCCGGACGAAGGGATCCGGGGTCGTACGTTCCTTATCCCGTTCCTTCGCCATCATAATAAGCTCGTTCGAGGAGATCTTGGTATATATTCCATATTCCATATGGGTCAACTGTGCTGCGATGTCGGCAGCGTCGAATTTGAGAGCGTCGGCTTTCGATGGTTTTCGCCGGAATGGAGCGCCGCCCTTCTTGCGCTGTTGCCGTGAGGAGTTCAGCGAAGAGCCGGAGGATGAGACGGTCGAGGAGGGTGACAGTGGGGAAGGGATACGCTCGCTATCGTTGGCACCCTGCAGATCGATGTAAAAGGGAAATATCAGCCAAATGTGGACGGTTTAGGGATTGCCAGGAAGATTTGGAAGACGCACGAGGTCCTTTTCCATCATAGTCAGCATAAATTTAGCGACTTTTTCGTGTTTTTCCGGAGTCTTGATGTATGTCAAAAATTCGCGGATACGGGGTACCTCCTCAGGCTCAGCATCAAGCATGTGGTGATCTTGCATCCAACCCTTTAGGACTGTGAGAACCCTGGTTGTTGCAGTGAAAACGTATATGTGGGTGATCAACTCAGTAATGCTCGGGAAAACTTACTGCATCTGTACTGGTCGCAGCTTGTGGTTTTTCCAATCCTCAAACTCATGTGGGCCAAGATTGAGAGGCGTCGTCATTTCATAGCGACCCGCAAGAAGATTCATCAGAGTGTTTGCGTTGGTGAATGAGCGGTAAGTAGAAAGAAACGCATAGCGGAATTCAATCTCAACGGTCCTCACGCCTATAGTTCACAAGATGTCGGAGGGGAATCAAACGAGCGAGAATATCAACTCACGATTCCGAGGGGTTGTTAACCATTCCACTAACGCCTCTAATGTCCCTGCCTCCACAGCACCTTCAGAATTGAATTGTAATTCGTGAGGCTGATAGCTGGGGCCCAGATACCACGGGACTGGCTCTCCACTGTCTTCTCGAGTAGTAGTGTCGTACAAGTTTAGCTCATCAGAGCTAAGTATCTTGCGACTGCGTAAAGAAACTGGTGTGATGGAGGTCGAGCCACTCGAGGAGTTACCATGTCCAAACGATTGGCCAACAGAGGCATGGGAAGACGGAGTAGTCAAGCCTGTTGCATGGGAAACCGAACCTTTAGACGATGAACGCCCGGAGGAATCAGATGTCATGCTGATACTTCTGGTAGGCGACGTCGTGGCTGGGATTGCGGCGGGAGCTTGCAAGCTTGCAGGCGACGGACCGGTGTCACGTAATGCGTTCACTCGGGTAGGAGGAATAATCAAGCCAGGGCGCTCTTGGCGGGGCGCTCTTGTTGTTATGGAAGGGGAATGGTGAAGCGAAAGAGCACCCCCAGTATAAGCGGGAGATTGCCCTATCAGGGTCGCGCCCCCTGCCGCTGATGGCTCAGCAGGAAGTGCTCGGTATAAATGATTCAGTGGGGCGGTTGAGGTGGACGGGGGCGAGCTGGCTGCCCAATGTGGGTTGTGGGTGGGCGTCCGCGACGAGACAGAAGCTTTAATGATGCCACGGGTGGTCAGAATATGTCGCACAATGCTACACAAGTACGCACCAGGAAGATTACCCAGAGATTGGGACGGCACATGATGTATCTGGCGAGTTTTGCCCGCAAAGGATTCGGCAGGATCCCTACTTGAAGCATCGAAGCCGGCACCCAGGGAGCTAGTGCCGCTTTCTTGGGAGAAAGTCGAACCAGCGAATGAAAACCCGCCGCTCGAGCTGACAGTGCGAAGACTGCTGGCAGGGTGGGATGACTTTATCGTACTCCCCGAGCTCCCGGAGCCACTGTTGCTGCCTGAATCAGTGCCACGAATGCTCCCATCACGATGCAAACGTTGATGGCGAAGAAACGCATCCACCCAACCAAACCCTGCTGTCAAGTCGGATGATTTCAGCGCCCCGTCGGATGTGATAGATGATGCTGGATATGCAGAACCATAGGTTGCCATAGATGATAAGGAGGCTCCGCCAATGGACAATAATGAACGGCTATCGGCATCCATCGTAGCGATGCTGCTAGTTTCGACATCGATGTTTTGCGCGTCCCACATCAACCAAGACGCGTCGTCCGCGCTGTCATCGAGCGCTACTTTCACAAGCTTAGCGGTAAGACTTTCTAGAGTCTCGTTCGGGATGCCGTCGCCCGAGATTGGCGTGGACCTGCTTTGAACGTATGCATCGGCATGCGATGCGCTGTCAAGCGTATGAAGATAGTCCTTTGACACCCAGCCCGCGGCTCCTGTGTCAAGGTTGAGAGAGCCAAGCCAACCTGTGGATTCGAGGTTATCGTCATTGACGACGGCGAGGAGGTTGCCGGCGGTGAGGGCGAGCTGGTCTTTCTCGAGGGGCTCGCAGTCATAGAGGGCGATGGCATAGAATTTGCACGGATCATCCTCATCAGTAGGAGGGGACGTGGCCATCAGTGTGCATCTCAGCCTTGGCAAGGGCTGGAAGTTTCCTGCTAATGCACTACTGTTCAGTAACGTTGGGGTCTCGAGGGTGTGGCCTATTTACATCAAAGGGTCTCTAAGCGCCGGCACTGAGGGCGCGCCTCAAAACGTTGTACACAAAGATGACCTGTTCCGAACGCTGAACCATCATGCACCTGTACTCTCTCAGCCTATCTATCTCAGTCATGATGATGTCACCTTCGAACTGGGAGGGCAAGGTTCCCAAAGGTGATATTTTTTCCACCGCGACTGATAGGTCCGTCAAATAGAGAGGCAGGCGGCGCATTGTCGGGGCAGCGTTAATGAATGTCAGTGTCCCATGGCACAGACCTCTGGTCGTAACTTACCTGGTTTCGGTTGCAAATATTGGCCGAAGGCACCGAATTGTCTCAAAGCTGATGTCAGAGCGATAAAGGTTCCCGTTCGTCCGACTCCGGCAGAGCAGTGCACCAAAACAGGCGGTCGCGTGTTATGTTCGCTCCCGATGTCGAATCCTGCATTCACCTACACAATGGAAACGTGGAGCCGCAATGAAGGGCGAGTCACGGCGATAATCATTGACAAAAAGGAATCGACCGTTGGCTTGCAACGCTCACCGTGTTCTTCGTTTCCTCACGGATTGCCCACTCTTCTGTCTTGTCCGAACTCGGTGTCGACAATGTCAACTGAGAACTTGTGTTCGCGGTCTCGACAACTTTAGCCAAATTAAGAATCGTCACAGGTTCTGTTGGTACACCAAAATCCGGCCATGCAGCGTAGTAAAGATGCACCACGCGCGTGGTTGCTCCCCTCTCCTCATTTTGACTTCCATCAGCTTCACGGTGTATGGTGCAAAGCGTGAGATGGACAACACTCTGCACGACACCTGCTTCGGGAACGTCACGACGCTTGGCTAGCACCACCTCGAGAACATTTTCACTGTTCTCCGCGAGCTTCTTGCTGCCAGCCATCAAAGGGAGTGGGTAGAGGATGCGGCCGGTTTCCCCGACGGTCCTTGGTAAATACTCGTGCGCTTTGCGGCGCCCTGCTTCGATGTTGGCTGTGAGCTGCACAATCACTCGTGGCCGCTGCGCAGGGGGCACTAGGGAGGTGCATTGTGCGAGAAAGATTGGAATGGTATGAGGTAGGGGTGCTGGAAGGGACAATGAAGTCATTTGGGCATTTCCGGAAGCGACATCAGACATGTAACACAGACCAAAGAGTTCACAGGGGCTTCAATAACATGATCATAAGCCTTGGGCTTACAAACGATTGAGAGCTGTTGCCCCGTAATCTGCCATCTAACAGGAATAATCGGCTGACCTTACCTTGCGCTGCAATCCACCGTATGTCACTATTACTCTCCCTCACCCAGCTTGCATTAAGATACGCCACGTTTCCACTTGAGCCCTCAGCGTCACTTGGACGCAAATTGACAGAAACGGACGTCCTGTCGTAGGGCAGAACATCAAGATATCGATTCTTAGTTGCATTTTCTGATAAGCTAGCTTTGGACGTGGAGTAGTACGCTAAGAGCTTCTCCTTGGACTTGTTGGCTGATGTGGGGGACGGTAGCGACATCGAAGGAGCTGATGACGATGATGTCGGGGGACCAGCGGACGGCATGCCTCGGCATTCCGTTCGAAGCCGTTCACGCTCTGCGAGTTCTCTGAGGACACGCTCACGATATTTCTTGTCAGATAGAAACCTTGTGAGCCACGCAGGCTCTTGTTCAGTATTAAGCATAGACGGCAGCTGCACTTTTCCAGTGCCGAGAGTGAGATTGGAATAAGCGCTTGAAGAAGATCTAGTATATATGCTTCCAGGAAACATGATGTGGTGTCGGAAAGAAGATGTTGGTCTCATAAAGCAGAGGTAGCTGTGTATATGATACGGCTTCATCATGTGACACTCCAGCTTCAAGTTGGTCGGATGGGGTGTTCATGCACGTCCCGGCAAGATAGAACAGGTTCCGTCCGGGGTTAGGCTACGAAAGAGAGTGACCGCGACGACTGAAATACTGTAGGGGGAAATTTGGATCAATAAAGCTGTGAGATCGCAGAGAAAGCTAGTACACCGGAACGCCAGTATTGGGGAGTTACTTGTCTCCCGGGCCCGGGGACGACCCTGACAGACTGACACTGGCAGTTTCACTGACACCGTCACTGACGACGGTAAATGATGTGTATGGATGACATAAGTTCCCGCGAACACTTGCGACATGAGTATTGCTGTACTCAAAGGGTGAAAGTGCAAGCATTCGACGTCGCGTTTCTGACCCGGAAAGTACTCTAGCTGGGATGCATGGCATCAACACCGTGGGACGGTTTGGTCTTGCGGCTCCCACAATCCCATATGGCTGACGATGCCCCTTTGCTTGCTTTTATATTCTCGTTCTCGCTGGAGGAGCTCAAAGGCAACCAACAGGGTATTGGGGACGAGTACACTCGCTTGCTGAAAACCTGTCGCCGTGGCGGACTCGCAGTTGTTGGGAAACGCTGTTGTATTCCTGGTACCATAATCATTTTTGTTGACTGCCATGATAACGAAAAGAAAAATGCCATTGTGCGCTGGGAGAAGTGCGTGCGGAGTGTTTTCTTGCCAAACGTTTTCACAGCTGACCTGAACTCGAATGTTGCCAGCGCCGGTTCGTTCCCCACCGCGCCCACCAGCGCATCTGATGCGCTCCTGACCCCAGCCACTGTCGAACCGTCAAGAGCAGCGATCGTGCGCGCGCTTTACACGTATCTCACCCTTCCCGGAAGTCGAGGTGGACTTGACCTGAGTCCAGGAAGCCACAAATACCCGCATCTTAAACTACTGCTGTCCCCTCACCCTCCACAGTTTAGAAGTGCGTGGATAAAGAAGCTGATTGGTGATTTAAGTTTTGGATATTCGGAAGGAGATATTGTCCACATGGGTGCACTTGTGAGCCCAGAATTGTTTTGTCTAACGTGGGCAAGACTACAATGCGCTGTTGCAGTATGGGGAACCCACCGCCATTTATTTCTCTTTTCTAACGCACTACACACGCGCTCTGGTACTGCCGGCTGCTATTGGCATCGTACTACACTTCGGGGCTCCTGCGCTCTCCCAACATCTCTTGTTCAGTGTTTTTCTCATCGGTTGGGCGATCGTATTCACAGAACAATGGCATCATAAATATCGTCGACTATCAGCTTCATTCTCCGCCCAGTCCAGCCCCGTTGGGCACACATCCAGCAGCGCCGAGCGCCGTTCTGGACGTTGGGTAACGGCGGCGAAAGCAACTTTCACTATTCCGTTGTTATTTGTGGGCATGTCTTTCGTTTGTTTAAACATGACTATTGCGTTTCTGCTGGAGGCTTTCATTGCGCGTCTCTATGACGGGCCCCTTCGTTATGTCGCGGTATGCACTTTTTGGCTTGGTCGCTCTCTCCCCCAAGCACCGCGTATTCACGGACTCTTCTATTTGCAGCCGCTGGTCCCAACAGTGTATAACGTCATGACGACTCCCCCATTTGTTGGTGTTTATAGTGTTATCAGTGACAAGATGACTTCATGGGAAAGCCACGCGACACAGCGCGCTCACGATTTCTCCCTCCTCGTCAAGCTGCTTCCAATCAATGGCATCGTTGCTTTTTATGCTCTCATTCTCAGTGCAGGCGTCTACATCCCTTTCGGCGACGAACTAATGACCTTTTTCCACCTATCACTATTTGAGCAGTCGCCCCCGGAACAAGGCGGTGGTCTTGGCAGTACTCCTGGATCATCCTTTCTGTCTGGTAATTGGAGGCGATCTGTCCATCAACCACCAGCTACGACGCCAAAGACTAGGCTTGCAGAGCAGATGTTCTCCTTTACCCTCGTTTTGCAACTTTTCCCCATTGTCTTGGAGACCCTCGTGCCTTTTGTTGTTCGTTTCGCCACGGCACGCTTGGCTAACGGTCGCGCCAACGCTTCGAAAGCCAGAGAGAGCATACAGGGCAGTGAGAAGGCGAGTTTGGCTGGTAAGGAGGACGAGTTAGTCGATAGAGTTACATTGGAATCGAGCCTACCTTCTCACCGCTTTTTCGGTGAGCACCCCCGTGAGATTAAATCATTATCCTCGCTCACAACATTTCGTACATGCCAGACGACTATCTGACCTTAACCATACAGGTCAGCGCAACAGCGGGCGGCTCTAAGCTACCCAAAACCTGACGTATTGTCTTCTGTCTTGTCCAGTTTGGCTACGGTGTAATGTGGAGCACGACATGGGCACTCACTCCTGCTGTCCTTCTCTTGCTTGCAGTAATCCGCCTTCGTACAGATGCGCTGAAAACGCTGGTTCACTATCGAAGCCCGATTTCCAGCAGAGGAGCGTGCGAGGCAGCTGGTATCTGGACAGGAGCTCTGGTGCGTGAAAATTCCCGGTCGATGATTCGCTCAATGTGAAGCATGTCTGCCATAGTCATTCGTTTCATGGGCTGGTGCCTTAGTCAATGCGCTGCTAGTGTTTGTGATATACCCCCTTGTTCAGGACTTCCCAGCAGGCGATACCGGTCCGCGTGCACACAAAATCGACGTCCCAGCGTTCGTCCACCGCGTGAAAAACTCTAACCTGACCTCTCTCGCAAGTGTCGGTGTTATTCGCTCCCACCTTCAAAGCACGGCAATGCCTGCGGAGAAAATAGATGCGGCAAACTCGAGGTTTAAGGTGACTGCAGCCGTGTTGCTTGTTTCATCCGCATATGTCGCTGCACAGCAGTATTTCAGCCACCACTTCGCTTCCGCGCGAGATCGGCCTTTACTGGCTGGGACGACGGAGGTTCTTTCTAAAACTCCGGCGGCTTTCGACCGTCTCTCTTCAGCTCCAGCCGCGCCCAGCCATAACGCTGCATTCTGGGTGAAAGATGAAGGAGAGTCTGAGATCTGGAAGAAGACGATCTGATTGCTCTTTAGACAACAATCACGTGTGCGAGACGCCAGAATTTGACCCAAAAACGAATAGATGTCATGCAACCGCCGTGTATTGGCGTGGTTCATTTGGTTTAGTTTGGGCGGAGCCGTGAAACGAGATGGAAGGCTGTTGCGAGAAATATACAAAAGATTGTGTTGCATCCTGGGTTTAGCACCAAGCCTCAGATTCGGAATCATATGTATTCATGGAGTGTAGTACGACATGATAGGGAGAAAACAAACCACTACTTCAGCTTCTTCTTGCTAGATAAGTAGAGGTCGCTCAGAACGAGTAGTTTGGCAACTAAGAAGACAGATATACTTACGGGCGAAGCTGGCTTGAATGGCCGCACGAGCGCTTTCGGCAATTGGTAGCGCGGGGAGGGAGGCGAGCGTAGCACTTGCGGCAAATTTGCTTATCGCAGCTGTTAAAATGTCAAGGTGAGTTACAGTGGAAGGCAATAAATCTGTGGGGAAGAGCATTACTTGTACTTGGACGCGAGCACTTTGAGCGAAGGCTCAATGATACCACCGCGGAGACGGAGGACAAGGTGGAGCGTGGACTCCTTTTGGATATTGTAGTCCGACAGGGTGCGACCATCCTCCAGTTGCTTCCCAGCAAAAATCAGGCTAAGGAACGCCGATTAGATAGCAACATCCGAGTGCTCGAAGACGCAAATTTGGCTCACCGTTGCTGGTCTGGTGGGATGCTATTATGGTGCGTAGTAGTCAGCGACAAGCGGGAACGGACTCGTATGATTACACACCCTTCCTTGTCCTGAATCTTGGCCTTGACATTGTCAATGGTGTCGGAAGACTCCACCTGTACACGTACAGGTCAGGCCAAGCCAGCAAGCCAGACAGGGCTGCGACGCAATATTCTTACCTCAAGGGTGATCGTCTTACCCGTAAGGCTAGAGATACATGTCGTCATATAACGACCGTACACCCCATTAATGATAAGGCGAGCTCACGTCTTGACAAAGATCTGCATCACGGACGAAAAACGGAAAGATAGAAGTTTTAGCGCCTACAGTTCCGGGTAACTCCGGATCTTGGACCCTCGCCTTCTTGTGTCCGTGTGTCAATAGAAAAGAGTTTACTGAATTGATTATTGCCGTCCAAGCGGCTCTGAAACCTTCGCAGAAGCCTGCTGGATTTTTAATTTTTTTGGAAGATTATTTCGATTTTAAGCGCCGCGCATCTATAAAAGGTGCAAAACTGGGGTGTGACTTCTTCGATTCTTCCAAATCAAAGCGCCTATGAAGAGACACCATGGCAGCAGAGAGATGACCTTGAGCTCCTTGCGAGTTCGGTATGATCTCACCCGCTCGGCTCCACCCACCTTGTTAATCAAGTAGGGGCGGGTACATCTATCGATCTGAGGCGTGTTCATTTGGTTGGAGGATGATTGCTCAAACAACAATGTTCTTGCCATCTTACTTGGAGGAGTATACCGACTGCTATAACCCTGACGGCAGGTACGTGGCCTGCTTGTGCTCTTGTGCTTAACAGTCCGACCTCGTCCCTGAAGAGGTGGGTTGCCCATTCACAATTTGTTGCCTCTGATACTTCGTTGTATGTAACAACGCTTCACTCATGTCGTGTGATAGTTCGTTGCGCCGCCGGTTGCCTGGTCATATTGGTCCGGGTGTAGACGTGTTGGACCTGCCTGTTGGCACCATGACACTTGTGGAATACAGGAACATTTTTGAAAGGATAGTCAACGCAATGATAACGGGTATGGTCACGCAGTGAACATGATAATTTTAAGATACCATCCATTAATCCTTGCTCCAAACCCGATTCGAGAGTTCCACCCCGATGCCCACTATGCATATGGAAAGCATAACACCCACGCTCACACCCAAGCCAAACATACCCCAGGACATGGTTCCTTCATCTCCCTCTCGCTTGTGCTGGCGCTCACGACGGCGCGCAGCATGTGTTTGTGTGGCGGGTCGTGAGCGCAAAACCCGATATCGACGGAGCAGCGCTGGGACTAAGGATACTGCGATACGCGCGACGGAGCGTAAATGCAACGGATCATCTGCTTCTCGGCCACCTGATTTATCTTCGCCATCTTCTTGACCGTCTGTCGAGCGAACAGGAGAAGGGTCGTGAGGGATTGGGGGGGACCGAAGCCGATCCCCATTCCTTATGGCGCCTGTTGGATGACTGAGTTCAGCGATGGCGCTGCTTGAAGTGACGACGGACAAAGGGACGCGAGCCGTCGATTCGCTTGGTAGAGGACGAGACAATGCAGTTGCGGGAAGCGGGTGACGCTGTTGTTGGTCTAGGACGTCTCGAGAGAACCTGCTCTCCCAGTTCCACATCCAGCCTCCGGTATGTTCGTCAGCTACACCACGCGGTTGTGATCGCACTGTTCCTTGGAGTGGAGTGCGTGCGGGCATGGACTTGGGCTCTGTTTGTGAATGGAGAGCACCACCGCTTGAGCGGGTGCCGCCAGCACTTCTTCGCATCTGAGGATGACCAGAGTTGTGTGACAATTCATGTGAACCGAGCACATCGAGAGGATGCACAGTTGGAGACTCAGGCGATCGCAAAGCTGCATTGAGATCTCTCCATCTGAGAAAACGTTCCGCGGCTTCGGTGCGGAGGTGATGGAGGGTTGACGGGCTCAAGAACAGACTGTCACGGAGTTGGACTAATGATTTGGGTTGAACAGTGGAGGTGGCTGCCGATTGAGGCGCCACAGACACCTTTGATGATCCAACGT
>Ga0307508_10006341_pt1 | contig 11134 bp, 10 predicted proteins | sample 9_EM_MG_FD_203089 | JGI IMG/M metagenome (GOLD analysis project Ga0307508, IMG submission 203089) | Populus trichocarpa ectomycorrhiza microbial communities from riparian zone in the Pacific Northwest, United States - 9_EM | ecosystem: Host-associated > Plants > Roots > Unclassified | place...
GGCTGGGCGGGCCGGCGGCTTGGGGTCAGCTGGGCAGGGCGCGCCTGGCCCGCCGGGGTCGCACGGGTCGGAATCGGCCGGGCCCGGCGGCGGGCTGGCGGCCGCCCGCGCCGCCGCCGCCGGAGCTCGCAACGCCGCGGCACGCCAGTTGGCAAAGCCTGCCGCGGCGCCGACATGGTCCGATGGGTCGCCTACGGACGACGCGCCCTACGACCCGGATTTCGACGGGTTGCCTGAGCGCGGAGCGGCGGCGGCCTACGAAGGTTTCGATCCGGGCGACGAACCGCTGGACGACGTTGTCGACGAGAAGACCGCGCGGGAGAGCAGCGAGCAGCAGGCCATGCGTCTGCTGCAGGAGGCCTTCGGCGCCGAGAAGATCGGCGAGAGCTGATCGACGCCTTCAGCGCGCATTGCGGGGCACGGGCGGGGCTTCGGGCGAGGCGGGGCGGGCGAGGCAGGGCGGGCGAGGCAGGCGGGCGAGGCGGGCGAGGCGGGTGGGCGAGGCGGGTGGTGGCCGGCCGTGGCTTGTGGTGTTGGTGGGGTAGGGGGCGGCTACGCTGGTCGGCGGTTGCTTTGGTCGGCCGTGGGTTCATCGACGGCGACCTCGTGCGATGACTGAATCGATTACTTGAGGAGCGGTGCCATGCGCCCCGGTGGACAGCCGAACATGCAGCAGATCATGAAGCAGGCGCAGAAGATGCAGCAACAGGTCGCGCAGGCGCAGGCCGAGTTGGCCGCGGCCGAGCTGACGGGCACCGCCGGCGGTGGTCTGGTGACCGTCGTAGTGACGGGGTTGGGCGAGTTCAAGTCGGTGACGATCGACCCTAAGGCGGTCGACCCCGACGACGTCGAAACCCTCGAGGACCTGGTGCTCGCCGCCCTCCACAATGCCGCCGAGGCGCAGCGTGAGCTGACCGAGGACAAGATGGGTCCGGCGACCGGCGGCCTGACCCTTCCGGGGTTCTGATCTCGTGTATGAAGGCGCCATCCAGGACCTGATCGACGAGTTGGGGCGGCTGCCGGGCGTCGGCCCGAAAAGCGCCCAGCGGATCGCCTTCCACGTCCTGTCCGCCGATCCGGCCGACGTGAACCGGCTGGCCACGGCGTTGCGCAAGGTCAAGGAGCTGGTCCGGTTCTGCACGATCTGCTACAACGTGGCCGAGTCGGAGCAGTGCCGCGTCTGTAGGGACACCCGCCGCACCAACGAGGTGCTCTGCGTGGTCGAGGAGCCCAAGGACGTCGTCGCTGTCGAGCGGACGGGCGAGTTCCGGGGGCGTTACCACGTGCTGGGCGGGGCGATCAATCCGCTCGAGGGGATCGGGCCGGACAATCTGCGCATTCGGGAGTTGCTCGTGCGGCTCGGCACCGGCGAGGTCAAGGAGCTGATCCTGGCCACCGACCCGAATACGGAGGGTGAGGCAACCGCGACCTATCTGGCGTTGATGGTCAAGCCGATGGGCATCGCTGTCACCCGGTTGGCGAGCGGGTTGCCGGTGGGCGGCGACCTCGAGTACGCCGACGAGATCACGCTGGGTCGGGCGTTCGAGGGCCGACGTGCGGTCTAGGTCTACGTTGCGTCACGGGTTCGTCACGTCTCGGCAGTGATTTCGACCGGAATCGCTGCTTGCATGTCTTCTAGACGATAGTTTCCGTTTGGTCGGCGGCCAGGTCACGGTGACATCACGAGGGAGACACGGAACCGCCCGCGTGCGGTCGGTGAGCTTGACCCGAGGCACCGCGTTAGGTGAATGTTCCTAACGATGGCGGCCACACCCGCCGTCGAGTGCCTTCGTGGCGTCGGTCTGATCTTGATCGTCGTGACGAGGGTAGGCACTCGAGGCATGCGATAACCGATCGGTTGCCGTTCGCTGCGTGGGCCATCGTCTCCGGTCGAGAGGGTTCGTCGTAGCCCTCGTGCCGGCGGCCGTGGACTCTCGCGCGCCCGGCTGCCGGGAGAGGACCGGCGCGTAGATGTCGCTTGGCCCAGAGGCGTCGATCACCGACGAGACGACGACGCCCGTCGCCGACGCGGCTGACGAGAGGAACTCCGGCGAGCAAACGATCGCCGGTCGATCGCTCAAGCAGATCGCCTGGCGTCGTCTGAAGAAGGACAAGGTGGCGATCGCCGGTGGCATCGTTGTCATCCTGCTCATCGTCATCGCGATCCTTGCTCCACTGCTGACCAAGCTCTGGGGCCACCCGGTCGGAGAGTGGCATACCGACCAGATCGATCCGACGCTCAGCACGCCGCTGAAGCCGTTCGGCGGCATCAGCAAGGACTTCATCCTCGGCGTGGACCCGACCTCCGGCCGCGACGTGTTCAGCCGGATCGTGTTCGGCGCACAGACCTCGTTGTCGGTCGCCTTCCTCTCCGCCTTCGTCTCGACCGTTCTCGGCGCCGTCTTCGGTCTCGCGGCCGGCTACCTGGGCGGCTGGATCGACACGGTGATCAGCCGGGTGATGGACTTCCTGCTCGCGTTCCCCCAGTTGCTCTTCGCGATCGCGCTGGTCTCGGTGCTGCCCGACTCGTTCCTCGGGCTCGGCGGCCGCTGGTCGCGCGTACTCGTGCTGGTCGGTGTCATCGGTTTCTTTGGTTGGCCGTATATCGGCCGGATTGTCCGCGGCCAGACACTGTCGCTGCGGGAGCGCGAGTTCGTCGACGCCTCGCGCAGCCTCGGGGCGCGCGCGCCGCGCATCCTCTTCCGCGAACTGCTGCCCAACCTGGCTGCCCCGATTCTCGTCTACACCACGTTGATCATCCCGACCAACATCCTGACCGAGGCGGCCCTGAGCTTCCTCGGCGTCGGTATCCCGCCGCCGAACCCGTCCTGGGGCGGCATGTTGTCGGACGCGGTGACCTTCTATTCGATCGATCCCATGTACATGATCATTCCTGGCGGAATGATCTTCCTTACCGTGCTGGCCTTCAATCTTTTCGGCGATGGCCTGCGCGACGCGCTCGATCCGAAGGCCCGCTGAGACAGGGGCGTTGAAACCGCATGATCCGCGGACCGGCCGGTTCCGCTGTTCGAGGAGGTAGGAGAATAGGTGGCACGCAAGACAAGGGTGATAGCGGCTGCAGGTGTCGCGCTCGCACTGGGGCTGACCACTGCCGCGTGCGGCGGGGGCACTAAGAGCACGACCACGGGCACGTCGGGCGGCAAGTCGGCGTTCAACGCCGCGCTGACGAGCGTCGTCAACCCGAGCACCGCCAAGGGCGGCACGCTCAAACTCTGGTCCTCGCAGGACGCCGACTCGTGGGACCCCGCCCGCGGTTACTACGCGTTCGTCTGGAACCTCAACCGTCTTTACACGCGCAAGCTGGTCGACTACACCGCCGCCCCGGGTCAGGACGGCCTCAAGCTCGTCCCCGACCTGGCCTCGGCCGAGCCGGAGATCAGCGCGGACAAGCTGACCTACACGTTCAAGCTGCGTAGCGGCATCAAGTTCGACGACGGCTCCACCATCACGTCGAAGGACATCAAGTACGGCGTCGAGCGGGTCTGGGCCTCGGACGTCATCTCCGGCGGTCCCGTCTACCTGCCCGGCATCCTGGACCAGGGTCAGAACTACCCCGGTCCGTACAAGGACACCGACCCGAACAAGCTGGGCCTGAAGTCGGTCGAGACGCCCGACGACTCGACGATCGTCTTCAAGCTCAAGAAGCCGTATTCGGACTTCCTCTACCTGCTCGCCATGCCGGGCTCCGGCCCGGTGCCGCAGAAGCGGGACACCGGTGCGCAGTACGGTTCGGCGCCGGCCTCCTCCGGCCCCTACATGTTCAAGCCGGGCGGCATCCAGCCGGGCAAGAGCGCCTCGTGGGTGCGCAACCCGAACTGGGACGCGTCGACCGACCCGATCCGTAAGGCGCTGCCGGAAGCGATCACCCTGACGGTCACCACCAACGCCGATGACCTGGACAGCCGTCTGCTGGCCAACACGGCCGACCTCGACGTCGGGCAGACCGGTGTGCAGGCCGGCGCGCGTACGAAGCTGCTCACCGACCCGACCCTGAAGGCCAACGCCGACACCCCGGTGACCGGCTTCCTGCGGTACGCGGGCATGGCGACCTCGGTCGCCCCGCTGGACAACATCGACTGCCGCAAGGCCGTCATCTACGCCGCCGACCCGACGACTCTGCAGGCCGCTCGCGGTGGCGAGTTCGCCGGTGGCGACATCGGCACCAGCATGCTGCCGCCGAACATCGCCGGCTCGGACCCGAACTACGACCCGTACAACCGCAAGCAGGGCAAGGCCCAGATCGACAAGGCCAAGCAGGAACTGCAGGCGTGCGGCAAGCCGAACGGCTTCGACGTCAAGATCGCGGCTCGCAACAACCGCGCCGCCGAGGTCAAGACCGCCGAGGCGCTGCAGGCGGCCCTCAAGGCCGTCAACATCAACGCCACGATCGACCAGTACGACGGTTCGCAGCAGGCTTCGATCACGGGGTCGCCCGACAACGTGAAGAAGAAGGGCTACGGCATCATCGTCGGCGGCTGGGGTGCTGACTACCCGACCGGCGCCGGCTACATGCAGCCGCTGTCGGACAGCCGGTTCATCCCGAAGAACGGCAACTACAACCTGCCGGAGATCAAGGACCCGACGATCGACGGGCTCTACGACCAGGCTTCGTCGGAGACCGATCCGGTCAAGGCCGCGGACCTCTACAGCCAGATCAACCACAAGATCATGGAGGGCGCGTACTACCTGCCCTTCGTGATCGACAAGGCGCTCAACTACCGCAACCCGCGGCTGACGAACGTCTACGTCCACGACGCCTTCGGCATGGTCGACTTCCAGGCCCTCGGCACCAGCGACGGCAAGTAATAGTCAGCAGGGCCCACGTAACAACGGGTAATTCGAAGGGTTGGTGAAGGCCGCCCGGGGTGGGCGGGCATCGGTTCCCGACAGAGGGCCGATGCCCGCCCGTCCTTCGGCCGAACGACGTGCTGGCTTACCTCATCCGGCGCCTGATCAACGCCGTCCTCACGCTCCTCGCGGTCTCCGCCGTGACCTTCGCGATCTTCTTCATGGTCCCGAAGATCACCGGTAGCGATCCCGCCCTGCTCTACATCGGAAAGACCTCCGATGCGGCGTCGGTCGAGGGCATCCGCAAGAAGATGGGTCTCAACGACCCGATCCCGGTGCAGTACGGCAAGTTCCTCAAGGGCCTGGTGGCCGGGCGGGAATACGCCAACGGGCCGGACGTCACCCACTGCCCCGCGCCGTGCCTGGGTTACTCGTTCAAGACCGACCAGGAGGTCACCCCGCTGCTGATCAGTGACCTCTCGGTGACGGGCTCGCTGGCGATCGGCGCGGCGATCCTCTGGTTACTCGGCGGCGTCGCAGCCGGCGTCGTCTCCGCGCTACGACGAGGTAGCTTCCTTGACCGAGCGGCGATGACCACGGCGTTAGCCGGCGTTTCGATGCCGGTCTACTTCACCGGCCTGCTCGCCTCGGCGATCTTCATCCGGTGGCTGGGCTGGCTACCGGAGAGCAATTACGTGCCCTTCACCCAGAACCCCGCGGACTGGTTCGTCTCGCTGATCCTGCCGTGGGTCACGCTCGCCTTCCTCTTCGCGGCGACCTACGCGCGGCTCACCCGGGCGAACATGCTGGAGACTCTCGGCGAGGACTACGTGCGCACGGCCCGGGCCAAGGGCCTGCCGGAGCGGACGGTCATCGGCAAGCACGCGCTGCGCTCCGGCCTCACCCCGATCGTCACGATCTTCGGTCTCGATCTCGGCGCCCTGCTCGGCGGCGCGATCCTCACCGAGAACGTCTTCAACCTGCGCGGCCTCGGCTATCAGGCGCTCACCGCGATCCGCGGCAACGACCTGCCGATCATCCTCGGCGTGACGCTGATCGCCGCGTTCTTCATCGTCTTCGCCAACCTGATCGTCGATCTGGTCTACGGCGTCATCGACCCGCGCGTGCGGCTGGGCTGAGGGAGAGTCAGTTGTCCATCGGCGCCACGAACGCACGTCCGTTCCTGGACATCAAGGATCTTTCCGTCCGCTTCGAAACGGACGACGGCATCGTCCAGGCCGTCACTGAGTCGACGTTCAGCCTGGAGAAGGGCAAGACGCTCGGCATCGTCGGCGAGTCCGGCTCGGGCAAGAGCGTCACCTCGCTGGCGATCCTCGGGCTGCACCGCACCCGCAGCAACGCCAAGGTCGCCGGCGAGATCTGGCTGGAGGACGAGGAACTGGTCACCGCCACCGACGAGCAGGTTCGCAAGCTGCGCGGCGGCAAGATGGCGATGATCTTCCAGGATCCGCTGAGCGCGATGCACCCGTACTTCACGGTGGGCGCGCAGATCGTCGAGGCATACCGGGTCCACCACCCGGGTGTGAACAAGAAGGTCGCCCGGGAGCGGGCGATCGACATGCTCGAGCGGGTGGGTATCCCGCAGCCGGCTCGCCGGTTCCACGACTATGCGCACCAGTTCTCCGGCGGCATGCGCCAGCGCGCGATGATCGCGATGGCGCTGGTCAACGACCCGGCGCTGCTGATCGCCGACGAGCCGACCACCGCACTGGACGTGACGGTGCAGGCGCAGATCCTGGACCTGATCCGGGATCTGCAGGCGGAGTTCGGCTCGGCCGTCATCATGATCACCCATGACCTCGGCGTGGTGGCCGAGCTCGCCGACGACGTCCTGGTGATGTACGGCGGCAAGATCATCGAGAGGGGCCCGGCGCTGGACGTGTTCCAGAGCCCGCAGCACCCGTACACGTGGGGTCTGCTCGGCTCGATGCCGCGCCTGGACCGTGAGGTCCGGGAGCGCCTGACGCCGGTGAAGGGCACCCCGCCGAGCCTGATCAACCTGCCGTCGGGCTGTTCCTTCCACCCCCGCTGTCCCTACGTGGACCGTACCGGCGGGCGATCCTTCAACGAGGTGCCCGTGCTGCGTGGCGGCGCCCACGCGGTCGCGTGCCACCTGTCGCAGGAGGATCGCACGACGATCTTCCAGCAGGACGTACTGCCGAACCTCTGAGCGGAGTGAGAGTCAGATGAGCGAGAACCTGCTCGAGGTGACGGGGCTGGAGAAGCACTTCCCGATCACGAAGGGCCTGCTCCGGCGCAATGTCGGCGCGGTGCGCGCGGTCGACGGCATCGACCTTCAGGTTCGGGCCGGCGAGACGCTGGGCCTCGTGGGCGAGTCGGGCTGCGGCAAGTCGACCGCGGGCCGGCTGTTCACCCGCATCCTGGAACCGACCGCCGGCAAGATCGTCTTCGAGGGCGAGGACATCACCCACAAGTCGGTCGCGCAGATGCGTCCGCTGCGGCGCGACGTGCAGATGATCTTCCAGGACCCGTACTCGTCGCTGAACCCGCGGCACACCGTCGGGTCGATCATCGCGGCGCCGCTGCAGATCCAGAACATCCCCACCCCGCAGGGCCTGAAGGCGGCCGTGCAGGACCTGCTCAAGCTCGTCGGCCTCAGCCCGGAGCACTACAACCGTTACCCGCACGAGTTCTCCGGCGGTCAGCGGCAGCGCATCGGGATCGCCCGCGCCCTGGCGCTGCGACCCAAGCTGATCATCGCCGACGAGCCGGTCTCCGCGCTGGACGTGTCGATCCAGGCGCAGGTCGTCAACCTGCTCGACGATCTGCAGCGCGAATTCGATCTCACTTTCGTCTTCATCGCGCACGACCTGTCCGTGGTGCGGCACATCTCGAACCGGGTCGCGGTCATGTACCTCGGCAAGGTCGTGGAGCTCGCCGAGCGGGACGATCTTTACCGCAACCCGCGACACCCGTACACGGTCGCGCTGATGTCGGCCGTGCCGGTGCCCGACCCGGCTCGCCGTGACCGCGCCCAGCGGGACCGTGTCCTGCTCACCGGCGACGTGCCCAGCCCGATCAACCCGCCGTCCGGCTGCCGCTTCCGCACCCGCTGCTGGAAGGCTCAGGACATCTGCGCGACGGAGGAGCCGCCGCTGGTCACGCGGCTGGACGACCCGGCGACGCACGTGACCGCCTGCCACTTCCCGGTGGTCGAGGACGAGGTGGTCGCCGGCCGTCGCCCGGCGGCGACACCGGCCTGACCCGTTGCGCCCGACCGCCGTCCCGCCGAACACCGGTGGGGGCGGTCGTGCGGATCAGCCCTCGGGCCGGTTCAGGATGCCGGCGACGATCCCCTGCACGGCGTCGATGTCGCGGGGGTCGCGCAGGGTTCCGTGGGCGCCAGTCACCGCGTACCACTCGTCGGCGTCCTTGTACTGAACGTGGACGGTGACCTGATCTCCGGCCAGCTCGCTGCGCAGCGTCAGCTCGCCAGTGATGACGCCCACCTCGTCGGTCATCACCCCACCGGGACCGGCCACGATGTCGGTCGTAGGGGTGCTGACCCCGCCCGCGGTCGCGGAGGGGGACGGGCCGGCGGCGGGTGAGCTCATGAGCATTTCTCCAGCATGTCGGCGAGGGCGGACTTCTCCGCGGTGGTGACGGTCAGCTTCCAGTGCGTCTTGACCGCGATCCAGTCTTTCGCATAATCGCACCACTCGGCGGTCGCCGGCGGTTTCCAGGTCGACGGGTCCTGGTCGCCCTTGGAGCGGTTCGAGCCGGCCGACACGGCGACAAGCTGGGGATCGTCCAGGTCGTTGGCGAAGTCCTCCCGCTGCGCGGTGGTCCAGGCGGCGGCGCCGGAGCGCCAGGCGTTGGCCAGCGGCACGAGGTGGTCGATGTCGACCTGGCTCGGCGCGGTCAGCGTCTTGTCGTCGTAGATGCTCTTCCACGTGCCGGACACGACGTTGCAGCCGGAGAGCTTGATCTTGGTGCCGTCGCGCTTGAGGACGGAGTCGCGGACGTCGCAGTTCGCGCCGGTGCTGCGCCAGTGCGGGAACTTCGCCCGGCTGTAGCCCTTCATCGAGCCCGCCGTCGCCACGGCCAGCTTGTCGAGCTGGGCGCCGGCGGTCCGGCTGTCCTGGGTGGAGCCGGTGGTGGTGGTCGTGGGGGAGGCGCTGCCGGCGGCCGAGACACCGGCGCAGCCGCCGGCGGCGAGCAGGGTCAAGGTCGCGGCGGCAAGGGCCGAGGTCCATCGAACGGTACGCATGGGCACGTGCTCAGCCTAAGCGGAGCGGGTCCGATCTGCCCGGGTAGTCATCCCTGGGTGGATCATCCCGCGAGCCGACGGGTCGTGACGACGGCGCGCGGGATGCCCTTGGCGTCCCCTAGCGCGCGCGGTTGACGGCGCTGGTCACGGCCTTGATCGAGGCACTCACGATGTTGGCGTCGATGCCGACGCCCCACAGCGTGACGTCGCCGACCTCGACCTCCACGTAGGCCGCCGCCTGCGCGTCGCCACCCGAAGTGAGCGCGTGCTCGTGGTAGTCGAGCACCCGGGCGTTGATCCCGAGTGGCTGGATGGCCTGCACGAAGGCGTCGATCGGGCCGTTGCCGACCCCGAGCAGCGGGCGGCGCTCCCCGCGGTGGAAGACCTCGACGTCGATCTCGACCTTGCCGTCCACGGTGGCGGTGCTGTAACCATCGATCTTGACGATAGTGGTCGTCTGGTGATCGACGAGGTACTCGCCGGCGAAGATGTCCCACATCTGCTGCGGTTCGACCTCGCCACCCTCCTCCTCGGTGTAGTGCTGCACCACGCCGGAGAACTCGATCTGCAGCCGTCGCGGCAGGTCGAGCTTGTGCTCCTCCTTCATGATGTACGCCACGCCGCCCTTGCCGGACTGCGAGTTGACCCGGATGACCGCCTCGTAGCTGCGGCCCAGGTCCTTCGGGTCGATCGGCAGGTATGGCACGCCCCAGGCGAACTTGTCGATCGCGACCCCCGCGGCCTCGGCGTCGGACTGCAGCGCCGCGAAACCCTTCTTGATCGCATCCTGGTGCGAGCCGGAGAAGGAGGTGTAGACCAGGTCACCCACGTACGGGTGGCGCTCGTGCACCGGCAGTTGGTTGCAGTACTCGACGGCGCGCTTCACCTCGTCGATGTCAGAGAAGTCGATCATCGGGTCGATGCCCTGGGAGAACAGGTTGAGCCCCAGCGTCACCAGGTCGACGTTGCCGGTGCGCTCGCCGTTGCCGAACAGGCAGCCCTCGATGCGGTCGGCGCCGGCCAGCAGGCCCAGCTCGGCGGCGGCCACGCCGGTCCCGCGGTCGTTGTGCGGGTGCAGGCTCAGCACGATGCTCTCGCGCCGCGGCAGGTGGCGGTCCATCCACTCGATCGAGTCCGCGTACACGTTCGGGGTGGCCATCTCGACCGTGGCGGGCAGGTTGATGATCAGCGGCCGGTCCGGCGTCGGGTCGATCACGTCGATGACCGCGGAGCAGATCTCGAGCGCGTAGTCCAGCTCGGTGCCCGTGTAGGACTCGGGCGAGTACTCGTAGAAGATCTCGGTGTCGGGGGTGTGGATCTCGGCATACTTCTGGCAGAGCCGCGCCCCGCTCGTGGCGATGTCGGTGATGCCGTCCTTGTCCAGGCCGAACACGACCCGGCGCTGTAGCACCGACGTCGAGTTGTAGAAGTGCACGATGGCGCGCTTGGCGCCGCGGATCGACTCGAAGGTGCGCTCGATCAGATGCTCCCGGCACTGCACCAGCACCTGGATGGTGACGTCGTCGGGGATCAGGTCCTGCTCGATGAGCTGGCGGACGAAGTCGAAGTCGGTCTGGCTGGCGGCCGGGAAGCCGACCTCGATCTCCTTGTAGCCCATCTGGACCAGCAGCATGAACATGCGCCGCTTGCGCTCGGGCGACATCGGGTCGATCAGGGCCTGGTTGCCGTCACGCAGGTCGACCGCGCACCAGCGGGGGGCCGCCTCGACGCGTTTCGACGGCCACCGGCGGTCGGGCACGTCGACGGCGAACTGCTGCTGGTAGGGCGTGTAGCGCTGGAACGGCATCGCGCTCGGGCGCTGGGTCACAAAGGGGTTCTGACTGGTCGTGGACATGGTGGGCTGCTCCAAGATGACGAGGCGAAGAGGCGGCGCGCGTCAACTCCGCGACGAGGTGCCGGCCTGGGATGGGGCCTCGTCGCGGCAGCGAAGAAGGAGTGCCTGCCACATGTCGGAAATCACCCTACGTGATCAAATCGGACGGCGCTAACTCTACGCCCGGATCGTGGGAACCGTCAGGCCCCGGAGGTCGCCGGATTCGCCGCGCCGCCCGC
>Ga0307508_10006342_pt1 | contig 11134 bp, 12 predicted proteins | sample 9_EM_MG_FD_203089 | JGI IMG/M metagenome (GOLD analysis project Ga0307508, IMG submission 203089) | Populus trichocarpa ectomycorrhiza microbial communities from riparian zone in the Pacific Northwest, United States - 9_EM | ecosystem: Host-associated > Plants > Roots > Unclassified | place...
CTCATCTATTTTCCAGTGTGTCACGCAATGTCGTACATGTCTACTCTTTCAATGTCCCAGAGGATCAACTGGAGTCTGCTCATGAATTGCTTGACAAAGAACAGGAACGAAGGTCGATGAGGTTAGTCGCGATCATACAGAAGGACGATTCTTGATTTCTGGTTTTAGGGTGACATACAGTCTCGATCACAACTTCATTATTCGACACCTACCTGGTCGTGTCCATGAGGTGACTGCTCGATATTGGGACAACGCCCTTACACACGCCCTTAATGGATTGATCTTAACACCGCCAGAAGAAGAACCTCCAGGATGCGAGCCCATCGGATGCACCAGTGCGTTCAACAGGACCTCTAATTTGAGCTTTTTTTTGCCCGTCTTACAACAGCCTTTGACATTGGACCAATGAAGAAACAGCCAGATGGTGGTGTCCGGCCCACTGGATCCGACCATCCCAGCGTTGTCCTCGAGGTCGGGAGCTCCGAAAGTCTCGGTCAACTGCACCTCGATGCGCAGCTTTGGCTTGAACACACGAATTATGTGAGATTTCCTCCTCTGTTTTTTACGCCCACTCGTCAGCTTCTTCAGGTAAACCTTGTTGTCCTTATATGTATTGACCCACCTCTTCCCCCCAACACCACTCCTCGAATCACCTTCCAATTATGGCGACCTGTGGCCCCCGTTCGCCCTCTACGCCCCAGCTCAAACGCTCAGCCAAGGGTCGCACAAGTCGTTCAAAATGATGATTGGACTCTGAATGCAACCCCTGTTCGAATATTACTTTCTGAGATATTCGGAGTTCAGATCCCTGCAGCTTATGGCGGCCAGATCCACGTGGACATAAATACTCAGCGGCTGAGGCAGAAGATTATTGATTCGTATCCTTGAAGTTTGTATTACAATACAGTTTGTTGTTATGTCTGAATCCTACTCCTAAATGACAAGCAGTACCTATCCCAAAACTAGATCATAAGCTGGCGGCTGAGCCCATTGCTGAACACAGGGTAGATTTTATGTAAATCTTGCCAACTGTTGCTTCAGCTGAAAAGACAAATCGACAACCCTCGGAGACGAGGGCATGACCTCGTGATAAGCCCAGTTAACATAACCACATAGCGGATTAAAGTTTACCCAAGCACGGATTGTTTGAAAGGCGGGGACGTGTGTGTTGGGTAGACAAGGATTTTTACCGGTGCTACGGCCTTTAGAAGCATATAAAGCTTCATCAACGGGTTGCAGCTTGAATATATGTTGAACGGATTAAGGCATCCGAGAATAACTTGCTTACGTCCTAAAGGGATAGAAAAGTCGATGTTCAGCTGGTCAATCAGATCACGCACTGGCTGTGTGGGACAATTAAAGAAAGGATCAGCGAAGGCATCTCACACCAGATTAACAAGATCACGCACTTTCTGTGTGGGTGGACAATCCAAGAAAAGGTCAGCGAAGGCACCTCCCAGCACTTCCTGTGTGGGTGGACAATCAAAGAAGAGATCAGCGAAGGCATCTCGCACCGGATTAACGAGATCACGCACTCTCTGTATGGATGGACAATCCAAGAAAGGGTCACAATGATACCCTCCAAAGGTGCAACTGTGATGGAACATATATATTGTAAGCACGCACCTCACTTAAATTTTCAGCTTCATAGTTCGGGAAGCCGATCGACAATGGGTAAACCAATACTATGAATTTTCAATTACCAGCGTTCTAAAAATTAGATCAAGGCTTACAAAAACATCACGGACCGAAGGTCTGTATACTCCATTCAAAAGCAGTAGATTGGCTTATAAGACTCCCCCCTTCCACGAGGCTGGAACCAGAACCTGCTAAATATAGTCGAGTTCCAGTGTTCCTGATTGTATACAAGCCACTTGGTTGGGGTTGCACAGACCACTGAAAAAGAAATTTAAGTGATCGGCGAAGAATGCAGCATAGTGCAACTCACCCGCTGAGCGTTGTTATTTTGCACCTGTTTGCTTAATTAAGGTATGATGAGAAGCGAAAGTTGAATGGCCTGGTGTACCTCCAGCGAATTTCTGGTCCTCGATTCAGTGGTCTTGTCAGTCAGGTCACAATCTTCGGATGTTCAAGGGACTTTGCGGTAGCATGTATTACAAGAACGTCGTGGTCTTGACGACATCCTGGGGATAAAATGACCACCAAAGAGGACGGAATGCAACGAGAAGAACAATGAAGACCAGGACCTTGTTGCCGGCGGGGGCGGAATCAATCATGGCAACATAAAAACGGGGTGCAAAGTATTCATGATCAAGATACAAAGCACAATTCAATTTTTCGGTGAGTTGGGAACACGAAATGTCCCTGCTTTATTTTACCGAGACCCTGACTTGTTCGTTGGCTTTAGTGGCCGGCTTTATATTGGGAATGTCTCAAGTGTGGTATGTGGGTGTATTGGCGAAGAAGATCGAACCAAAGTTCGGAGGCGATATTGGGTTTGAGCTGGCTGCCGCGTTTTCAGGCATCGTCTACCCCATCGCACGGTACATTGAGAAGAAGAAATTTGGCCGATAGGAGTTCGGTTACCTCAGGAATAAGGTAGTTTTGCCTTAGTCTGTTAGTTCACGGCATCTGTGGGTCTGACTCCTTGGAGCTGTGTATCTAGTAATGCCATCGTGATTTGAGCAGATTACTTTGCTCCACCCGAGGAACATCAGGTCACCCCTGGGAACGCTAGTAGTAGTGTGTATTTGCCGGCCTGGCGTTTGGACAGCGGAAGCCCGATGGTGCTTGTGTGCTCTCTGAAGGGAAGAACTATGACATTGATAATTGTCTGCGAATTCAGTGCAAGGCGTGGTCAGATCGTATAACTGTAGTCATGCCATGGGCCGATTCAGGGATGTATGTTCATCGTTAGGCGATTACTAGGACTGTGTTATCGATCACTAGTTCCGTATATTCATACATACGACATTCCTGACCCTTCAAACTTCAACGACTGACTGAAGCTAGCTCAACACCACATGCAGCTAATTCTTTAATGACAGCGTCAACGACTTTATCATCCAGAGGCTTGGCTGGCTCCTGATGTTCTTCTGGACTCTGTTGTGGCGTTCATAAAATGCAATGCAACACTCCGAGGCCCCATTGTTGCTGACTACGGCCCCATCAATGGTAGAGTATGCATCCGATGGCTTCCCCCAAAGCCTGGAATCCTGGCCCGATCCAATTAGATAGCCTTTCTTCTGTTCCAGAACCTGGAAGATTGGGCCTTTCCCCCAGCTCGATACGTTTCTGTTTGCAATATGACTTGAACCATTCCGTCTCTGGCGGCAAGAAGAAGCCATAATACATCGGACCCTGAGGTTTATTATAAGCCTCTTCAAGCAATGGTTGGGCTGTATTGCACCTAGGTAAATAACTTTCATTCATTGTCATGGGAAAGGTATTCGGATGCTTGCCCATTGTGATAGATCTATGATTGAGTGTTGCGATAACCTAAGCATTCTTTATCGATTATCTATCATCCCCTTCTTTGGCATTATGTGATATGCTGTTTACGCGATGATGATAAGGGACATCGTCTTAAATTATCTCGTCATCGCCACACAAAAATGTAGATGACGAAGGTTCGACCACCGTCTGGACATGGTGTGCTGATTCGTGGGAAATCGTATATCTATGGTACCCGTATTAGTACTACCAGGCTGCAATAAAGACATGAAAATGCGGTTCCAAATCCTGTGACAATGATCAAATCCGCGTCTTCACTTATCATAGTCAGAGTCTCAAAAATTGCGGGAGTTCCTCGAAACAGGCAGAGACAGAACAGTTCACGTCTTCAAACAGATATTTTATTGTGTATGTAAATACGCAAATTATTCCCACTACCGAAGGTAGGGCATATGCTATTACGAACCTGAGGATGTAAAAGGATAAATCAGTCGCAGTCAATTACAAAGAATCTTTTCTTACGGGCGACTCACAATTTCCTTCCAGTGTTTTACATTTCAGAATGATTATGACGTCTGTCGCACCAAGGAACTTCCGACTAGTTCTCCTGTTGCTTCCTGGCTTTGAATGCAAGACGACATTATCTGGATATCTGCCAAATGAGTCCCATTTTCATACCTTGCGTCTCGGTTTGTGCAACTTAAAAGAGATCTTAGCTACGTGGTGCTAGGGCTTGTGGAGGAACTTGGGATCAGCCCTAAGGCCCTTCGACTGCGCAAGGTCAGTGAACCTTTGAGTCGTCGAGCTTGGCGAGGCGGGAGAAAAATCAGTGCCAGAAGCAGATTGTGCCCCAAACGGAAACGGGCGATGGGTATCACCATACATTTCATCTTCGAAGTACATTGTCCAAAATCCGTCGTAGAGCCTGCGTCCGTAAAGCGCGCGGACGGCATCGGACAGCATCCAAAACATGTTATGTTGACATTGCGTCCAGAACTGGGGGCGTTGTCTCCGAGACTAGGATATGTAAAGAGAGGCAACAGAGGAAACCAGGGTCAAAGTTGATGCCAGGAATAAGGAGAATACACTAGCAACGACCAAATGCGCAGTACTGGCGACGAAAACCGAACGGCGCCTCCAACGATTGCAAAGGACGGCCCGTAGGGGATTGGGGCACCAAAATTAGGTGAGTTACTCCAGAGCCAGATTCCGATGGAGGCCATAGATAAGGGTGAGAACGGGTGCCTGCGAGACTAGGTTCCAAAACGTGTTGTATCAGCGGTGAAAATGCCCTTTGAGGCGCAACATCCTGCTTCGTCTTGTGGTTACTCTCGTCGCTGCTCTGCATCCTAGGTTGACGGAGAGGTGAGAGAAGATGCCGGACCCAGTCTGACAAGGTCGCGGGGATGGGATTGTCGTGTTTGCTTCGGTGGTGTTATTCATCCAACTCAAGTCGAGAATGACGGCAGCTTGGAACTAAGTAGTCGACTGTCCTCGGCAAGTGTCGCTTGAATGATGGTCCAGATGAAGATGGAGGAGGCAATGGCGAGCATGCTGATCGATTGGTCCTTGACTCCAACCATCTCATCAGCAGAGAGCTTTCCAGCCCACAAATGAGCGGCAACGGGTGCAGAGCAGAGCAGATTAATACCAGAGACGTCTGTGCAACGTCTGTGTTGGCAGGAATGCATGGATTGGCTATGATGACCGAACAGTAGTCTCCCTTGCAGACTCCGAGTCATATGCAATGTAGCGAGAACGACACACGTGCCATCCTACTTAGGTAAGTAGGTCGATCGATCATCATCCAAAGTTTGATTTTCTAAATCACATTCCCACGAGTCATTGTCAAACGATTCAATGGCCTTCGCCTGTTCGTAATAACAATACTAGTAATGAATATATTATTGCCACCCTGGTATGGTCTTGGTATTGGAAAATACGAGGCGCAGAAGGGAAGGACGAAAGCAAGCGAATGTACAATGGTGGGAGCAAACAAGTGCACTGGGAATTAACAACCAAAAATAGCTACGATATATATAAAACGAACCGAATAAACAAGTTAAGTAGTAGTTACCAAGCGAGAAATTCGGACACAAGACTGACACGAGGCGTTTTCTACATGATAAGCTGGCAACATCGTGCAGTCACTCAAATACCGCCCTAGTCCCAACCTCTTGTCTTAGAAATCCTTACAGTCTTCTACCCCCCTCAGACCTCGACGGAATGGCGAATTCGACGTGCTTAACTGGCACTTCCATCAGCGACCTCCTCGACAAGGCCGATCGAAATCTACTCAATCTCACTGCCACAATTGCTTCGTGCCCAGATATCTGTACACTGGCTTTGGGACAGGGCAACCCCGACTTGTCAGGTATCGGGGTGTTCATATCGTACATAATGCAAGCAAGTCTGACCATTCTCTGCGGACCTATACTTTTTCTTACTTATTCTGCCCTTCGTCGTCCCGGCGAACGTGACGAGATTTCAGAACCACTATCTGAAATTATCGATTCCTTCATCGACACTTCTATTGCATTCAATATTCCTGTTGGCATTGCAACGACAATTCGCATGGCGCAATCCGTTCCGTTTTTTGATCAATCTTTCTCGTTATATCTGCTTGGCATGCAGTCATCCTCCTTCATGGCCGCAGTGTTGACATCCACGATTTTCGAAAAACGCAGGGACAATTCGACCACATTCTTTTGTTTGTGGATTCAATTGTTCCTATTGATCATCGCATCGCTTTTGCAAGGCTGGAACACTTTCAGATGGCTGTCAACCAGGCAATTGCTTGAGAGTTGCAAGAGATTCAGCCAGATATTTCCTCTTTGGATTTTATCCGAGAAAATGGTAATTTGCCACGCCTCGCTGGGAAGAGTGACTGAAATTCTTTTAAAAGTGGTCGTTTGCGCGAAATATTCGAAATTCCATCTGGTTTTTCATGTCATTTTTCGGAATTTCTTTATGTATTGGTGCCCTCCTCACTCCCAAGACATTGAGGTTGCTAATCCTGGAGAAATGGGGGAAGAGAATTGACACAACCTTTGAGGCGGGGTACGCTTGGGTAAGAAAGAACCCTAAGCTATTGACAGGTCTGATCCACTGCTTGTTTACTAGGGGAAATCAGATCTGACTGCCTGACAGCTTTCCACATACCCACAACCCTCGCCATGGTACTCTGGATATGTTTACTGACAATCGGCAGGAGTAAATTGAAGGCAACCACCGGAACCGACTTTCAGGATGATCAATGGGGTTTTGGACAGATTATTGCAGTATTTCTTTGGATACCGCTTTGCCTCAAGATCTTTAATTTTGCGATGTCCCTTGTGTGAATCTTGTTCCCTTTCGCAAATTTTCATCTTTCAGGCTAACCCATTTCCACCAGATGGAACCGTTCAAGTCTGAGCTGGGTGCAACTGATCAGGAACAAAATCGAAAAAAGAATCAGGGACATCGAACGCAGAATCAGCGAGATCGAAGGCGATACTCCGAGGACTGAAAGCGATACTCCGAGGATTGAAGGCAATACTCCGAGGACTGAAGGCGATACTCCAAGGATTGACAATCGCACAATCAGTGAGATCGAAGCAAGGATTGAAGGCGATCCTCAGAGGATTAACAATCGCACAATAAGTGAGATCGAAGCAAGGACTGAAGGCGGTACTCAAATGAACGACAATCGCAGGTGAGATCGAAGCAGGGTTTGAAGGCAATACTCAGATGATTAACAATCGTACAATCAGTGAGACCGAAGCAAAGATCGAAGGCGACACCCAGACGATTGACAATCAGCAGCTCGTCGATCATCCGCCAAGTGTAAGCAAAGCGGAGCCCTAGCCGCTAATACCCCAAAGGGTCCGATAACAAGGAGTCTCTTGACTCTCTTCTGCCGACCGCGGCTGTACAGCTAGTAACCTATGTCACAGTAGCCTCAATTTCATTTCTGTATTTCTGTGTGCAAGTGGTTCGTAAGGATGGAACCCCGTCTTGCAAATTGCTACCAGCCCCAAATCAAATCAAAGTTGGGGAAATTGAAACAGAATAAAAACAGGTCCTACTGCAAGGAACTATGGAGATATGGCCGGTCATGTACTCAACCCGGTGCCCGAGAGTTGCAGCGAAAGGCAAAAAAAAGAGGTACCGTGTAGATAAAAAGCAAATTTTGGGCACGATGCGATGATACACGTGAACGTGACTTACGCGTCCCGTACTACCATCGTCATAATCAGGGTAAACCCCGTCCATTCTCCCAAAAGAACAAAAAATATCAAACTTACAGCAACTTTCAGAACATCGAATTCCTCAACAACCCAGCCAAGTTCACAGACCACTACCTCTTCCGCATAACTTTCGACTGTCCAACCCCTCTTCCCTGCGACATCGAATGGAAACTCATCTTCATCTCCTGTCCAGACAACGAATCGCTCAACCAAGAGCTAGACTCCCTCGTCGTCGGGCAGTTTATGGGTTGACTCGGTGGCGGATTTCGATGGGTTGGGGTGGAGTTCGCTTGCGGCGGATTATACCGTCAACTTCCCCGAAGAGTGAGTGTTTATTTCAAGACAGAGCTTTTGACTATAGGGACTGATCACGTCAAGTGTTTCGTCGGTTCGAGTGTTTGGACCCACATTGGATTGAACGTCGTAAGTCCTCCATTTGGATGAAAACTCGTTACGTTATAAATACTTCAGTAGCCATTGATCCTTCTGGAGACCCTCCTTGGCGCAGCTCTCGAACCAGCTGGTGGTTTTGGTAAATTCTGCCTTGTCGTTCGTGCTTTCGGCATCGTCGCCAATAACATTCCGAATATGTACTCTCTCGCTATCACCACGTAGGCTCTTCATCCTTGACTTCAAGCCATCTCTCGCCCCCCATCTGCATCAGAGGGAAAGACGGTCGAAACGTGTATACACACAAAATGAGAAGAAAAGATTACTGAACGAAATAGGTTTATGAAGGAGGGGTGACCTTCTCTGGGTCTTGTGGCCTTCTCCATCGCTGCCCTGCGAGTCTGAAGGAGCTTGAGCACGAGTGGAAACCATCCCTTTCGGGTTGAAGGCGAAGGCGCCCTTCGGAATGAAGGTCGACAAGAAGATTATAACTGAGGCGACAGAGAAGTGAGCCCTAAAACATAACATTCATTTGGCATACGAGCATAATAGAAAAGGTAATAACCGTACCCTCCAACAGTCTTCAGTGAATATATGATGTTTTTGTTCCGGATAAAGTCGTTAACGATACCGAGCTCATAACAGCGTTTATGATAATGTAACTCGAGTAAAGGAAGGCCATAACAGCCCCAAGAGCGGATACATTCTTGTTCGCTAACGGAAATTTAATTAGCTACATAGACCAGCACCAAAACAAAACGCACTGAATTCGGAGTCCACAAGCACTGATTGGATGTAGGCAGCCAGGGAGACATCTCCAACAGCCCAACCCTAAGGACAACACTCAACAGAACGATCGCAAGGACGGAAGTGATGAAACTTACGTATGGGATTGGAAGGAAAGAGCCAGCGACCTTCCAAGCTGATCGGACCTCCTTCTTAGCAGTCCGAGCGAAAGTTGGAAGAAACCCAGACGAGGTTGAGGTACGGAGAATGTGAGCTGAAACACTCTTCGTTAGTAGATAAACCTTACAGTCACCGCATCAAAACGCAACCACGCAAGTGGAGTGGTGACAACGTCTGCAAGGAGAAGGACGGAAAGAGCGCCAAGAAGCTAGAGAAATGTCAGGTCTGAGAGGGGTATAAGAGCCGACAAAGCGTACTCCACCGAAGTTTGAACCTCCAACGATGATTTGACTCCATGCAGAGATATCAAGAACACGCTTCGCGTAGGCGGGGGCAAGGGAATTTTCTAAGAATCGGTGCATGTAGAGGGCAAATGGTGCTAGAAGACGTGATTAAACAAAAGGAACGAGATCATGCTTGTTTCCATTCTTACTAAGCAGGGAATCGCCCTGAACAAAATTTCAGAAACAGGAAAAGCTAACGAAGAAAGAAACTTACAAATAAAATACTAACTTGCCGCCAACCCAGATACCTTCAAGGAAGGCGAGAAAACCATTTCCAACTTCAGCCAGGTAGTTCCTTTTTCCGGAACGGCCTTCAACTTCAGCATTTCCATCTCTTCCTGGAGAGCTCGTCGACTCTTGAAATTAAGAGTGCTGATAAGACCACCAGCCACAACGAAGAAAACTTTATGAAATGTGAGAAAAATCCATCAGCGAGCGTGACAATCAACATGTACCTGGAGTCATGAAGAAGCTGTAGTTGTTTCAGAACCGACTGATAGCGGAGGAAGACGCGAAAGCTCCGCCTGTTCCACTGACCTCATAGAAGATGTGCTACCAGGACTTAACAAACGGGTTAAAAACGGCAAACGGACGCCAAAAACGTACCACTGCGGCATCCATACGTCGTAGCTTGAGAACCTCTCCACCAACGACGTCTGCAGGACTGAGGAAGACAAGATAAGGGGCGAGGGTCGCACACGAAGGGGAAGGGAACGTACATGACACGGCGGATAAGTTCAACCATACCGTATGAAATACCAGACAATGTCCAAACCACGAAGATCTGTAGAGTTTATTGGGAAGCATTCCTGCGATATATCAATGTAACACACAAGGTTAGCATTCCAATTTCCGTAATGTGGTACTTTTTCATGGTCCTGCTTGACCTTTCCGCCTGTGGTCAATCCGTAAACCGGGGAGAAAGAGGTGGTTTTTCACATTAGAACGTTGGCTATCGCTATTCTTTTTCGTCGTAAATCACGGGACTCACGGACATAGGCTGAACCAGCCGCTCCTCAACATTGGATTCTTCTCCGGTGTTACTGTTAACTTCAACCTTACGACATGTCAACCCAGAAAATCTTTCATCGCAATGAGTCAACCTTTCTTCACTGAGAGCCAAGGCTTATGAAGGACGTCGTGGGAATCGTGCGACTGCCCCCGATGCCAGAATCATTCGTATGTGGTTTATAAGGCTCCATTACCGTCATTTAATCCACCAATCTGCGACCATGGTGTTAGCCACTTCCCCAGGTGATTATTGTGTTCCGTTTCTGCAGGCTGCGCTGATGTCTCACTAGGGACAACATGCTGCATTGCTGCGGTAAAGGCATTACAACACCTAGAAGACAATCTGGCTGCAATAACGGATGTATTTTCAGCTTTTCGCATTTCACCATCCGACTATCGTCTGTGCGCTGGATTTGACGAAGGCCTTATCCAAAATGGACTGGGCCTTTTGGAGCAAATCCACGTATTGATTCGTTCTGAACCACAACAGATCGAATCCCTCCTACAACAACTAGAATCTACATTTTCTCCTTTTTCAGCTATCATTTTCACCCAAAACTCTGTCCACCGCATTCCGTCTACTACTGCCAAATTCAATGCAATTGCCCGGGCCAACACTTCCGATTTCATCAACAAAAGGAGGCCTGACCGGCAAATATACCCAACCGCGGTCTCTCTATCCCAAAGCACAGACAAGACTGGCCCAATTTTTGGTTCCGGAGGATCGAATGGCCAACAGAATAGCGACAACAATCAATCGACAAAAAAAGGTAAGGAACGACCAGGGGGACATGGAAACGGGCCTCCCGACAGCAACCAGGACAATGCAAATCGAGAACCAGACTCACTGGATGGACATACCAGTGAGAGGGCTGCAAGAGCCAAGATTTCCTTCACGGT
>Ga0307508_10006343_pt1 | contig 11132 bp, 9 predicted proteins | sample 9_EM_MG_FD_203089 | JGI IMG/M metagenome (GOLD analysis project Ga0307508, IMG submission 203089) | Populus trichocarpa ectomycorrhiza microbial communities from riparian zone in the Pacific Northwest, United States - 9_EM | ecosystem: Host-associated > Plants > Roots > Unclassified | place...
AAATAATCAGATTTCTTAGTTTTGATGAGAGCGAAATATTTAATCAGTTGATAATCAAGGTTTCCTTTCTTGAAGGACAGCAGGAGAGGAACGGCTTGGGTTTCAAATTAGGTGAGCAATGTGGCCCGAGATAGAGATTTTTTTTAAATAAAGGTTTAATTCCATGGCAGCTCTTCCGTGCAACCATTGATCAAAATCAGATAAAATAAATACAGATGGTCAACGTGTAACCTCTGTGGGTTGTGACTATCAAAGGTTGTAATTAACTAGATTAAAGAGTCCTTGTCATGGCTAATTTCAATACGAATATACCCAAATAGTATATATAGATGTGGTAATTTTTTAATTTGGGAGCTAGAGCAGTCCAAATTTGGGGTGGGAGGGGGACCAATGGGGTGTTAGGAATACAATAAATGTGATGTTTAAGGTACTTAACAAGGATTACCCCAAAGAGGAAAGGTTCTATGTGAGGAGATACGAAAGATTCTTGGTGTTTTTTTTGTCTTTTTGAAGCCAATCACCTCTGTCCTGTCCTTCCACTGCTCTTTCCTATTGTTTCCAGATGGGGGAAAGTGAACGGCCCAGATTTGGTTGTAAGGCTATTCACCTTTTCTGATCGATGTTGATTGGTCTGGTTTTCATTATTATTATCACTGACAAATGACAAGACCTCCCTGTCTCCATTAAGGTTTCTCTTTCTATGCTCAGCTTTTCTTCTCCACACATTTGGTGGTTGGCTTCTGCTTACAATCTTACTAAAATACCCTCCAAGGTTTTTCTTTTGTCTGGGTGCCGCTCCAATGCACTTTTTGGCTCATTCGGATTTGACATAAATGCCTCTCATATGTCCATGCATGTCATAACCTTTTCAAAATGTCTAAAATAACCTCACCTTACGTGCGTGGAAACGAAACCCCCCTCTCCTTCTCCTGTTCTACTTGAAGTCGCAAGGCTGTTGTTTTTGACACGAGCCAATAAAACACCTCAAAGGTAACTCCATCAGCTGAACATATTGAGTTATTCCCAGAGAAATCAGTGCAGGAGTTACGTACATTCTCTTAAAACGTACTGTACAAAAGGAATAACTATGGACCAAAAAAGACTAATTATAGCTGCTAGAGATTAATTAGAGTTTAAACAATAACGAGAATTTAGTTGATTACAGGTAGCATGGCGCCATGCTTAACAACCTCATGGCAGCTAGAATATCGATCACAGAGGCGGTTCTATGGTACAGCAACTGGGGGTTGTCAAGCATGCCTACTTAGCATACCAAACAGTTAAAAGTACAGTTCTAGACCTCATAGAATTATATATAGCACGGCAACCATTTGAAAAAAATTGAAGGGCTAAAATATGGATTTGTGCACATACACAGTTCCATAGCACAACAACTTGAGGTTCTCAAGTGTGGATATATACTTTAATTAGCACGTCTGAAAATAAAAGGCATGAACTTGCGCACATATATAATATGACACAAAAGCTTAATTAAATTGAAGTCACAAAAATGATTTTATATTGCTATTTAATAAGTAAGCATTCACGGGTTGGGGAATTTGTCTTCGAAACATTTACCTTCTGTAAAGGCAAAGGCAGTTGTAATTGATACTTAGATTGTAGCTAGAAGCTCATTGATTCGGTTCTCTGGACTCTCTTCATCACTGTCATTAGAAAATGATATATTACCTATTCTCCATGATAAACAATACATGATAAGAGTTGTTTTGAAGTGTTGAAGTTGATTTTCATTGGCCCGGCAAATTCGATCTGCCTCTCACCAATCAAAAATCACCATGTGAAATATTTTTTTTAGCACTCAATGAGCGACCTAGACTCTGATGAGGTGACTCAATTCCCAAAGTGTGCGTATTTTTCAGTCCATGAACTGCCAAAATTCTCTTCGAATGGCAGCCAAGTTCTTTCGATGTAGTTAAGAACCAGCACAAATTCTTTACTTTGAACCTCAAACAGACGCCAAGCTTCATCAGATAACGATTCATCATGAGAGTTTATCAACTTCATCCAATCGGATAGAAATGTCTCCTGATCACTTGGATTTTCAAAATAACGACGCTTCCATGTTTTTATCCAGATGCCAACCACATAACATATTAGCTGCTCTCGGAAAGGCAACTTTGATTGCCTTCATAGGAGCCAGCTCTCTATTAGGAACAACTATCGAGGGTTGATTATCTCCCACGCTGTCATTTTCTTCCTCCTTTCCCATGAAGGTGAAACGTGTATAAAAGGTCTGACTGAGTGCATGTTAACATCTCTGTTAGGGTTGTACCGTCAAATTCTTGGGCATTGTCTCACAAAATCTATGAATTATAATGAAATGTAAAGCCACGCGCTTTTTCTGAAAAGGGGCATGGGGCTCTGGGTGTTTCAATTTTGCAGGAAGCATTAAAGTCTGAGAAGTGTAGGCCTAAGGATAGTTTGGGCATTTGAAAAAACGAAATTCATGTGCTGTTTCGTTAAGGGCAGTTCTGTCTATCACTATAAGACAAAGAAGAATTGGAGCAGTTCTTTTGTCTGTTTTCCCCTCGTTTCTTGTATGCCACCTTAACACCTTCTCCACCCCTTAGAAATAATAAAGAAAAGGAAAAAAATCTTTCACCAAGTATTTAATGAAAAGATCCATCTAGATTTTCAGGACACAGACCTGGCAACTCGCTGCGATAATCCATTATTATTACGATACAATTATTTATTATTTATTAGTACTATTCTCATATTTTTAAATTATTTTAATATTTTAATGTTAAAAATAAAAAGAAATATCTCAGATAAAAAACATGTATTTGTAAAATTAAAGTTTATCGAGTGATTTAATCTTGAAAAATGAAACTTAACGGGTTAGGTTCTGAATTTGCTTTTTAGAAGCAACCAGTTCGAATCCACAAATCTCAGGGTTATTAAAGGCTTATAGAGTCGTTAACTTCAGAACCCGTAGGATTAATTAAGGTGCGCACAGATTGACCGAACACGCACATTAATCTAAAAAAAAAAAGTTTATCAAGTGATTTTCCCGATTAAAGCAACTAATACTTGGAGAATTTCACAAAATTGCTATGCAATGTAGCAGACAAAAAAAATAAATATAAAAGCCTCCCATCATTGAATAAAAATAACTGTATATTTATTCTGGAGGTGGGTCAGGAAGTAATTTTAAATGTGCAATTTTGTGGTCCAAGGATGGTACAAGCATTTGCCTTCTCGTAGATGAGAGGAGGCACTCGCTTTGGATCCTTTAAGAACAAAAAAGAAGAAGTTATCTTCCACGTGGTTCGTGGTTCAAAGTGAGAAACTCTTCGGTCTATTCGCTCACACCCTGACATTGTTTTCATCTTTCTCCATTTGTCATGTTTAGCTTGTCATTAAAATTCCAGGAATATAAGTAATTTATCTTTTTATTCTTGAAATTAAGAGCATCCAATTTGATAATAATATTTTACTATCATGAGATGTTTTGCATATTAAAATTACTCTACGACTCTCTTAAACTCAATAAAAAAACAAATTATATATAAAACAATATAAAAAGTTTATGGAAAGTTGAAAACGAGACGAGTAGGGTGGGGGTGCATGCCTTTGATCTAAGCATAGAGTACACAAGTAGCCCTCACTCCCTCTACCGTTGATGACACGTAAGTCAGAGATTTAAAGGACCGGACAAGACAGAATAGTTACTTTCACTGTTTGTTTCTTCGTCTTTTTTTTCTCAGCCTTTCCATGCCACCTTTTACTCCTCGAAAAGGCAAAACTTATGTTACTCGATATAATGTAAAAATCGAGCGATGTAATATCGTGCAGGCAAGAAATTCAATTCAGTTATGAAAAAAATAAAAATTATGACAGGAGATGAAAACAAGCTAGGGATGCCATCGCGCTGTATGGTAAAACGAGTGTTTTTTTAAAAAAACAATTATCAAAAAATAATATAATTTTATTTTCGAATTATTTTGATGTGTTAATATAAAAATAAATTTTAAAAAATTAAAAAATATTATTTCTAGATATTTACAAGCATAAAATATTTTAAAAAATAACCGTTATTATATTACAAACTAGCTAATTAGATTTTCTAAAAAATAAATCATGACACCCTTCATACTTGATCTTTCTTATTTATCTTATCAATTATATCAGTAAACAATATTTAAAATAAACATAGAAAATACTATTTTCCTCAATAATCATGAGAGTCATGTGTTCCAAAAACAATACACGGGAATACGAGCTGGAGTGAGAAAAAAGGACTTTGAACCTTATGACGTCAAAAAAAAATCCCACTTGACTAGAAGAATGGATGTTAATGGGTTTTAAAACGTGTATGGCTCGGAGGTATGGTGATGTTTTTAAAATGTATAATTTTTTCAAAATATAAATTATATTTTTAAAGGTTAAAAACATGTTTTTTATATAAATTCCGCTAAAATGAACCAAAACCACCTCTAAACCAAACATCCTATTAATAAAAAATGAATTCGAGAAGCACGATTACAAAGAAAAAACGGTCTATTAGTGTAAGCTTTTGGTGTTCTTATATTTTATAAATGCAAGGGCTAAAATCCATTAAAATACTCTCCCGTGCACATCTATTTCCAGTTCATGCTTTCCAAATCCTGTGGCTAAAATAGCTACTATTAAATTTATATTTGAATGTAAGTTTTCAACCATCTAATTGATTAACGGCAGCGAGTGGGTATACATTTCAGAACATGCTTACCATAACTTAATCTCTTATATAGTTAAACTATAAAATTACATGGTGTTTTTGTAAAAATATTTTTTAAATAAAAATATATTAAAACGATAGTTTTTATTTTTTAATAAACACATCAAAAATATAAAAAATATCAATTTAACATTTTTAAATAAAAAAATAGTTTAAGAATATTATAAAAAATAAATTGAAGTGCAAAAACAAAGAAGTGATATCGCTTTGAGATTTTTGTGGGACCAAACAGCGAGGATAAAACGGCCCCGACCGTTGGATTTATTGACCAGTCTTTATATCATATGGGGACCTTGATATGTATACTTTTATTTGTTACGACAGCTGAAAAAAGAAATAAATCAAGACTGAGTGGTCCTAGAATGACGAAAAAAGTTCCAGATATAGTAATGGTCAACGTTATCCAGCACGACTTTTTTAGATCAGGCTACGATTTCCCCGTCCAATTTTTGAAGCCTGTTATTTGTTGCAACGTATATACATTAGCTGAAGCTTGATGTATTCTTCTGTGTATGACTTAGATTTTATTCACGAGACAAAAAAGACAAAACGAGGTTGTTGGAGAGTATATCGCTCTTGTTCCGTTAGCAGTCATATTATTTTTTAAAATATTTTTTTATTTTTAAAAAATACTAAAAAAAATTAATTTAAAAAAAAATTAAATTAAAATTTACTCTCAAACACCCCTTCCGTAATGCAAAGACAAGCTGTGTGTATTCATTACATTGCTGACCGGCCTTTTATTAATTACAAGTTGAGCTACGATATTTATTGCTTGGAAAATTGTAATATACGACAATTTCAACCTGAAAAATTTATGAATAAAACCGGACACATGTACTGAAAATAATATTGTTGATGATACGATCGAGTTTTATGAAATTATATATATGTATTTTTGTATGAATAGGTACATTTTTTATATATCTATTTTGTAAAGTGGAGCATGTTTTGCTAAGAACAAGCTATGTAATCCCTGTTTGAGAGTGCAGTCCAAATAAAAGTTTACTAGGATTCAATTTTATTTTTTATTATTTTATGTTTTGATGTAGCTATTGGTGTGGCGTGTTTAGCCTAGTTAGTGTGGTTCGACAACGATGAAGTTTTTTATTTATTGAGCCTCGAGTTTTGTAATTTGTTCTAATTTTTTTTTGTGAGGTTTATCCCTGTCTCGTATCTCAAATCATGAGTTATTAAAGTTAAGTTGGTTTGACTCGAGTTTTTTTTTTTTTTTGTGTTTGCTAGATCTACCTCTTTTAAAATGATTTTTTTTGTTAATTAAATTAAATTAATTTATTTTATCATTCAATATTAAATTAGTCTTGTATTGCCTTGGTTTTTTTTTATGCTCTTTGTTAGATCTTGATCTTTTAACAATAATATTTTTTAATTAAATTAATTTATATCACCGTTCAACATCGAAATTGTTTTATATTGAGCTTCTTAGTTGAGTCTAGGTTTGAAATGAAATGGTTTGTGACTGTATGAGATTAACCTAGGCTTAGAAAGTTCATCGAAATTTACTTGGTTTTTTTTTAGCTCATTTGTTTTATGTTTATCCTCAAACGGTTTTTTACTTATTTTTTACTCTAATTCCTATGAAATTTTCCATTCGTTTTGAAAAAAACATGTGTTACTTAAAGCATTTTTTTGTTTTCAGTATTTATTCAATTTAAGATTTTTAGAAGGATTTTTGCTTTTGAATTAAATAAAAGCATCAAATGTTTTTCGTCCCTTACTCCAAATACTTTTGAGACCTAAGCCAACCTATGCCTCAGGTCCCCTGGGTCACGAATCAATCTATTGGGTTGAACATTTTGAGCATCAAATGATGTATTTTAATTTTGATTATTTATTTTGTTTTTTTAAATATGGTCCTCACTCACTTGATTTTTATTTTTATTTTAGATTTTTTGTGAATTTGTGGACTTAGAAATTTTTAATCTGGCCCTTCATTTCAATATTTGATGATATTTTAGGTTTTGGGCCTCGATATTTTGGTTTGAAATTTTTATTCTTGACACCTTTATCAAAATTTGATTTATTTTTAATTTTATTATTAGATCCATAATCTTAGTTTTTTTCAATTTCATCACCCGAGTTTACAAGTATTTTTTTTTTATCTTTTTTGTTCATTGATTTTTTTCTAATTTTATCTTTTATTGTTTGGATTTTCAGGGATTGATGTTGAATATTTTTTTTCCGTTCTCTTTTTATGGTGTGAAGCTGTGATTTTTTTTTTAATACACTTAGAGCGCCTTGTCATCATTTTTTCACACTTTAAAAAATCGAGTCGTCTCGTAGTGAAGCGCAAGCAAGCTATTTAATTACGGTTTCCAAAAGAAATTTGATAAATGTTTCTTTTATTTCAAAATTCTCCTGTCTCGACTGCTATTCTCCTAACTTCATCTAAAAACGTCCATCAAAGATCATGTCCTCCATTAATTTACCAAGAAAACATCAGCTTGAAAAATAAAAAAATAAAAAAATGTGCATGAATAGTAGAATTGGATTATTCCATTTTAATGTCAAATTAGTAACTTCACTGTAAAAAATAAATAAAAATTTATCAATCTAACATCATATAATTTTAAAAGAATAATTATATTATAATGAAAAAATAATTTTACCCTTAAAAAATTTAGTTTTTTCTTTTTTATTAATTGCTCATGCACCGGTAGAATCAATTTTTTTGTTTTTAGTACACTGCCTCCTGTATTGATAATAAAAAAGTAGGTCTGAATTTACTCCCCAGAGATCACCAGTTTGAGTTTTACAAATCTCAGGACTACTGAAGACTTACATGATAATTAACTTCAGGGCTCGTAAAATTAGTCGAGATACACGTAAACTAACTCGTATACCATATTAATCTAAAAATAAAATAAAATAAAAAGATAGGGCGACTCAAGACTTGTTACTTGATTTATTAAGTTTTGTTTGAAATGATTTGAATTTCTCTCCATTGAGAGAAATGATTTGAAATTGAATTTGTTGTTGTTAAGTATGGTAATTTCAACATGGAAACCAAGAACTATCAAAGAGAATAATAGTAACAATGGCTACTAGTTAAGTTCCCATTCAAAGAGAAATTATGAAATATGGTCTCATGATTGAGTTTTGTTGTTGCTAATATGATAGTCATTAGAAGTTTACATAGTTGTTAATTTTAGAACCCGTGAGATTAGTCGAGGTGCGTGCAAGCTGATCCGGAAACCTACGTTAATAAAAAAAAAAGAAATTATGAAATATTCCCTCCTTATTTAGATAAAACAACAGTGAAGAAACTACACACACATAATAAGAGAAATTATTTAGTAGAATAGGATTCACACTCTCTTTCCCATATAAAGATAAAATTCATAAATAATTTTTATGGTTGGATGGGTGTGTTTTAACTAAAAACTGTCACCCTTCCAAGTCTTTCAAATGATAAATGATTTTAATTACCAGTAAATGTAAGTAAACAGTAATAATCATGTTAGGAACTGAAAATGGGATTGGCCGACAAGGAAGCAAAATTAAGATCTGTGAAAAATATTTGGAGCGCAGGTCTCACCTATAACAGGCATCCCAAAACACAAGGGTAGGTGCAAGAATATTATTACCCTTCACGGTTTACACGTCCCCATCTCCTCCTCGCTCTCTTATTTTTCTTTTCTCCCCGTCCTTCGGCTTTAAGCCAGACAGATGCCTCTCTCCATCTAGTCTCTCCATTTGATCGTCAAACTCTTTAACTTCTTATCTCTCTAGGGACTTTTACAACAACATTGCAGGCCGTTCTCTCTCTCCCCATTTGTCCTTATAATCTGACAGACAGGCAGTTCCTCCTCTACCTTCACATACCCTTGCCTTCTTTCTTTCCTTCTTTGTCTTTCAAATGTACTTTCTTTAAGGTTTCCTGGTCACACCTTACCAGCAGCTCTTCAAGTCTCTCTTCTTCTTTTGATCCCATCCGTTACGCTCAAGAAACTCTCTCTCAATTTCTCTTTTCCTCAGCCAAAAGAAAAAAAAAATTGTTTGTATATTAATCTGTTCACTTTCATGTGCCTCTTTTGCTGAGTTTTCTTGAACAAGAAATCATTTTTGGAATGGGTTTTGCTTGTCTTGGCTATTTTCTCTGAAAGATTAAACACTAATAAGTAAGAACCATAACATAAGCTAAAGAAAAGAGCATCATGTTGGATCTCAATCTTGGTATCACCTATAGTGATTCATCTTGTGATGATAACAACAAGAATGGTATGATGGTAATTGTTGATGTCGAGAACCACCATCACCAAGAAGAAGAAGAAGCTTCGAGGACTCGTCAAATGGAAGATTCAGCCGCTTCAAACTCCTCCACTATCAACACTACAGAAGATGAAAACTCCTCAAACAACAGTAACTCTGCTTTCATTTTTGATATCTTGAAGAAAGATGAAAATTTTACCAGCACTACCACCATTGATGCTTCAAAGCAGACAAACCCAAACTGTGATTTCACTACCCAACAACTTTCTCCTCAAAGAAGTGGGTTGGAATTTAATTTGCAGCCGGGCTTGGCTGGAACAACAGCTACAAGACCACAGTGGTTGAAGCTTTCACAGATGGGGTCTAGTGGGGAGGCAGAACTGAGAATTGTGCAGCAAAAACAGCAGCAAGCGAGGAAGAGTAGGAGAGGACCAAGGTCTAGAAGCTCACAGTATAGAGGAGTGACGTTTTATAGGAGAACTGGGAGATGGGAGTCACATATCTGGTGAGTGTGCATGAATTTGCTAATGAGATTTGTTGCCTTCCTAAATTGGTTAATTGTTTTCTTTCTCTCTTTCCTTTTTTCTTATGCGTGTGTTGAAGAGAGTTGCCTGGTTATTTTATTCAATGATCTTGATTTTTTTTTTAATTGGTACAGGGATTGTGGGAAGCAAGTATATTTAGGTAAGTAAATGGATGATCTCATGGAGTGACTGAAATTTCTGGCAAGATATTAATTTTGGATGCGATCTTGAATTTATGATGTATTCATGAAGACAATTCATAAACTATTCGTCTTTTTATCGTAAACAGGTGGGTTTGACACTGCTCATACTGCTGCAAGGTAGGAATTTTGTTATTTTTCCTCTCTTATGGTTCGAAGTAATTCCTGTCTTGAGTAAATGAGAAAGTGTACCTAATTTGTTCCATGTTCCTGCTTTAAATGGAGTTGTTTTTTTTCCTGAATTTGGATCTTATTTGTTCAGGGCATACGATCGAGCAGCAATTAAGTTTCGGGGAGTTGATGCAGATATCAACTTTAATCTAAGCGATTATGAAGAAGATATGAAGCAGGTGGGGATTCTGTTTAATCATAAATTGTTATCTTTTTCCTTCTTTTTGGTTGGGTGAGGGGGTGGTTGTGGATATTAATTGCAATATTGGTTGATATGCAGATGAAAAACCTTAACAAAGAAGAATTTGTTCACATCCTTCGTCGCCAAAGCACCGGTTTCTCACGAGGTAGCTCAAAATACAGAGGTGTGACTCTTCACAAATGTGGCAGATGGGAAGCTCGAATGGGGCAATTCCTTGGAAAGAAGTGAGAACCCTTAAACTGAACAAAAAAATTAAAAAATTGCTATTATGAAATGATTTTAGGACATGTAATTGTTCAAAACTCGATAAGCATTGTTGTATACTTCAGTTGGACTCTAAAAAACTTAATAATCAAGAAACACGATTTAAGATGTCTATTTCGAAGAGAAAAATGCTCAGGCAACACTTTCTCTGATTATCAGGTATATTTATCTTGGATTATTCGACAGCGAAGTAGAAGCTGCAAGGTCCTTATGATCTTGAATTTGATCTCTTTGATTCTAATTGTTACTCATATCTGGATAATTTTTAAACCCTAACACATAATTCCACCTTCATTTTCTTATAATCCAGGGCTTATGACAAGGCAGCCCTCAACTGCAATGGAAGGGAAGCAGTAACCAATTTCGAGCCTAGCGTTTATAAAGGAGATACGGTTTTCGATACGAATTATGGAGGTACAAATAGACCATTATGATACTGTAAAGGGACGGAGGTTTTTCCTTGTTGATTATTAATATAGCATTTTCTGTTGATATGAATGCAGGAAGTGGCCACAATCTTGATTTGAGCCTTGGAATTTCTCAGCCAACGAATGATCCTAAGGGGAATGACAATTTGGGAGATGGCCATTGTAGTTTTGGTGGTTGTGAAATACCCATCAAAGAGAGACAAGCGGTATTATTCTCTCTAAGATGCCCGAAACTTGGTGTTTTTTTTTTTTATCATGATCACTGTTAAACTTGTTCTCGTTGCTCTTGTCATTCTTTGGGCATATGTTAATACATGTGGCTGGTTTTAGTCCGTTCTCTTCTCAAAATGTTTGTAAATATAGCTG
>Ga0307508_10006344_pt1 | contig 11132 bp, 13 predicted proteins | sample 9_EM_MG_FD_203089 | JGI IMG/M metagenome (GOLD analysis project Ga0307508, IMG submission 203089) | Populus trichocarpa ectomycorrhiza microbial communities from riparian zone in the Pacific Northwest, United States - 9_EM | ecosystem: Host-associated > Plants > Roots > Unclassified | place...
TGGTTTCCCGGTAGTGGCTATTGGTACTCTGATGCCTCTGAAATTGTTGCCGAGCAAGTGTCGGAGGAACGTGCTCATCCATTGATGATGTCTGACCAGCCGGTATGTCTCTGTTACTGCAGAATATTTACTCTATTGACATCCATCTCAGCCGCAGTGGTCTCCAGCCTGGCCCGACTGGCGCATTGGTGCCTCCACAGTTCTCAAAGAGCAAGCCTTCGAGGATGAAGCCCAGAAGATTGCTAGTAGCGAAGTCCTCTCCTACTGAGCACAGTAAAGTCGTCGTTGTCTTTGATGTTGCCTGTATTCTGCAGTCTGTATCGTTTCTGTGATAGTAGTGGAAGGATGTATTGTTGAATTCAGGCTGCACTGCAACAAGGTGTCAATATTGTCCCGCGTCAGACATACAGCAATTTCCAACTAGGGAACTGCAATGGGTATGGGTCACGATTTTGTGACCCGTGACAAACTCGCAGTACCCGCGGTACCCGAGCACCCATCACCACCTGGCACCATTCACCACCACCACTCACCCTCACCCTCGCCTCAACACCCCCTCGCTCTCGCTCTCATCTTCCCCCTTCGCTGTGTGTAAGCACGGACGCAAACACATTTCCGTGTTCGTGTTTGCACGCGCTGAGTATAAGCCATTCGCTGCAGCGCCCTGTTGACATTTTCCTCAACAGCCATGTCTGTCGTCGGCATCGATCTCGGTAGGCTCCACAGCACGCACCTTCCTCGATCCCGATCTCGAATACGAGAAGCGCTTCCTCAATACCACCCTCGCCGACGCCAGCAGCACCGTCGGTGCAGAGGTTCGCTCTTCCTGTTCTTTATCGATCCCATCTCATCTGATATCTGCCAGGTCTCGTATCTTGGCAAGAAGCGCACTTTTTCTGCCACGCAGCTCGTAGCCATGTATTTGGGCGAACTCCGCGATACCACTTCACATGAGCTCAAGTCCACCGTGTCCAATGTCGTCATCAACGGCGCGCCATAGTACAAGACGCTGCCGCCATCGCGGGTCTCAACACCCTCCGTGTCATCAACGACACCGTCGCCGCTGCCCTCAGCTGGGGCATCACCAAGACAGACCCCCTAGAACCAGAGAACCCGTGCCACATCCTCTTCGTCGATGTCGGCCACCCCTCCGTGTCCGTCGCCGTCGTCGCGTTCTCAAAATGCCAGCTCGTCGTCAAATCCGCCGCACACGACAGACATCTTGGCGGTCGTGACATCGACTATGCCCTTCAACACTTTGTCACCGAGCTCGTTCAAGACAAAGTACAAAGTCGACATCCTCTCCAGCCCAAAGGCCACCTTCCGCCTCGCTGTCGGCTGTGAACGCCTCAAAAAAATTATCTCTGCAAACTCAGAGGCCCCTCTCAACGTCGAATTCCTCATGAACGACATTAATACTTCTTCCAAGCTATCTCGTGATGCCTACGAGGAGCTCATCGCGTCTGTCTTTGATCGCAACGCCGTTCCTCTCCAACAGGCCCTCGCCGAGTCTGGTCTCTCCGTCGACCACATCGACGCTGTCGAGCTCGTCGGTGGTACCACCCGTATTCCTGTCGTCCGTGCACGCATACAGCTTATGCACCCTCGTCCTCACCGCGCGCGCACCTCCGCGGGCATGACGACGACGACGACGGTGTGACCACTGCGATAGCACGGTTGTCACGTCGTCGCCGTCCCTCGTCATATGGGTCTCAGAGCGCGTGTATGTGCGCGCTCGCTCGCACGCCCTTGCCGCCTTCACCACCCTTGCTTCCAAAGGGCATACCCACGTGTAAAACCCGCATGGGTACAGGTACAGGTACTAAACTTGGTACCCGTGACCGAACCCGTACCCGTGGACATGGGTGCCGACCCGTCGCGGGTACGGGTGCGGGTCAGTACCGGGACACCCGCGAGTTCACCCGTGCAGTTCACTATTTCCAACAACTCAGAATGTACATATGGAATTGTTTTCGACACAGATGAAACAAGCCAGGGTGATGAATGAGAAAGTACTGTAATGTTGACTTCACTCAACTCAGCGCACATGCTCCCAGTGGGCTTTCCTCTAAGCCCTCTTCCGGGTACTGCCACAACACTGCTGATCCCACAACCCATACCACGTCTGAAAAAAAAAAAAAAAAAAGCTGATTGATGATCCTCGTCATGTTTCGTACTCAATGTCATCATCTGGATAAATCATGAAAAGCAGATCAATGGCAGATTTAAAAAAGTGCTTACCTGGAACATCTTGGGTCATGGCAACAATCACATCAGTGGAAATCTGTGCCCTCATAATCCCCGCCGGAATGAAATGCATAAAGTGTGATCGCCGCGTGAAAAAACGTGTTTGGTGAATGTGTTCTGTGCTGTTTAAGGTAGCACGGGCAGAGTCGCTGATGGTACGTGCAAACGAGTAGCAACATGTCTTGAAAAGGCGGTAGCGGGGCGAACTATTGTGGATCTGGCAAATGAGAACTGATAGGTGTTCGAGATCTGGTGCCTGGTCCGGTGTCCAGGTAAGATGCAAAACGCGTTTGTCAGGGATCTGGACCTGGGTGATGTCACCAAGGATAGTGACTGTGTCTTCTGCTGAGCCCCAAAGGCCAAGTCGGGCTGTGGGCGTGTGATTGGCAATCGTCCGGGAAACCCTGATGGCCGTGATGATAGGGGGAGGCTGCTGAGCTCTGAGCTGAATATACAAAACTATATACTCATGCTGGAAATTGGGAAATAAGGACTGCTCCTTGTAGTGAGAGAGAGTGGTGACAATGTAATGATGGTCAGGATCGCCTTGATGGACAAGACGAAGCCAGTTTGCTGGCGAGTGGACTTGGCCTGTATTGCTGAGTGTGGTTTGCATGAAGGACTGTGGTACGGGCTTCTCAGGTGGGGGAAATAGGAAGGAGGAAAACAAGGTCTCGAAGTAGTATTCCATGTTCATGGGCTCAGACTGCGTCATGAATGTCAGAATAGCAGCATGCATTTACAGTAGCATTCAAAAACTGCTATTACATAATCAGCAATGTATTCCTCACATCTTCACTTCCCATCTAACCTCGCTCCCAAGCTACCATTCAATGGGCCTTCACAATCTGACAGGGGCTGGCCGCACAGGATCAGTCATTGGTTGTATGCTACATGACACATATCTAAGTTGGGCGCTGACCTTTCCAGACGTGAGGACCACAGGAAAGTTACCTCCCAAATTTCCAATAGTTTGCAGTTGTTTCAGCAAGTGCGACGCAAACGGCAAGTGGTATGGCTAGTATATCAATATAATTTGGGTTCAAGTCCAACGCATTCAACACGGACAGGGGGGTGATATGACTCATGATTGCTATTCTGCGAGCTCCGAGTTGTCGAGAATCAATATCACTACAAGGTTGCGCATTAGCTGCTTACTGGCACTAAGATGGTTGTGTTTTGGCCACGAGTCTGGTGGCTGGCCCTGCCTCGTGGTGTCCGCGGAGAGGTAATGGTTGCGGCCGTTTGCAGATTCCCTAAAAGAAGTCTGCAAACTTGTTCCGCTCAACCGTCCTAGGATGATCAGTTGCTTGTCACGGAAGACTGACGCACTGAGTGACACAATATCTCCGATCGCCGGTATTTCTTGGCCCCTTACACACAAGTTAACCTGGGGGTGAGGTCGTGCGCAAGAAGACATTTTGTTCTCTATCGATTCGCTGCTGACCAGCTTAGCGGTGACGTGTTCATGTCATGGACAAACACTAAGTGAATTGAACCACCCTGACAGGTCAGCGGAGACGAGAATGGTGCACAACTCCCTAAAATAGATACAACGATATCAATCTGAACTCTGATTGACGCTGAGAATGGTAACGAAGTGTGGAAATCACCCATCAAACCATAGGGAGACAAAGGGGACGAGTGGAATACTAATCGAGTCATCATTCTAATCCATGGGTGCACCTGTCACCTGTTGAACCGAGTTCATAATGGCATACTCGATCGCACAAAAGCCTGATTTGAACATTAGTATACGGAGCTAGCGTTTTATGTGGGTTGTTTGTCGGGGGCGTTGTGGAGGAGATATTGACATAGTCGTTTATGCAAATGTCCAGTTGTGATTACCTCTCCGACGGTATTCAAATAACATGGCATCCTTCCACTACAATCACAGAAACGATACTGTTACACAACCGCAAAACAAACAACAGGTAACATCGAACACAACAGCTACGCAGTAGATCCTTTACTGAGCCCAATATCCTAGGCCTCATCCTCAAAGGCTTGCTCTTCGAGAATTGTAGAGGCAGCCCAGGGCCAGGGGTTCCAAGGCTGCGAGTTCCACTCCGGCGGCTGAGATGAGCGTCAATAGAGTAAATATTGAGCAGTAGCAGAAACATACCGGCTGGTCAGATATCATTGATGGATGGGCAGCATTGTCCGAGGCTTGCTCTTCGAGAATTGTGGAGGCACCGAAAAACCAAATACTCCAACCCTGAAAGTCTCATGAGAGGGTGAATCTTCGACGTCAGCAGATACATACCACGGCGGACATTGTATGTGAAGATTGCAAGAGTCAGGTGATGGTATTATCTGAGGACTGAAGGACCATTGCTAATTTTGAGCCCATTTTATACCTTTTCGTGGATCAAACAAACAACCACGGTGCGGTTTATTGAAGTAGTAAAATGGGGCAGTGGTAACGTTTGATTTTCCCGTTCCATCCGAGTCACGCTGGATTTTGGAAAAATCTTTCATCGTCCTGTTTTGGGTGGTCATTGATTCGTTGAGTCATTGAAAGACTTCTCAATGTTCCCTGGTTTAGTGCACTAAAAAGGTAATCAGACCGTGCGGGAAATGAGTAAATCCACAAAACATGCCCATGCCACTAACCGGATGCCTTCCAACCCGTCACGTGTACTTGGGCCTGCAGACCTTTGGGAACCAGTGTCGATTTCGTCACCCAGGTTCTAATCCTCGGCCACTCGGGCCTGCGGTATCCTAAAATCGCTTCTGGTCATCGCTGTTCCTGCGCCCAGATACGAATATAATAACATCCTTGTCAAGGCGGGCAACAGCTTTGAGGGGAACCAAATAGTTCGGTCCTAACGAGGTTATCCCTGAAAATGTCACCCTGTACGAGCTTGTAATAATGCGGTGTTCGCAGCTCACCTGACTTGGGGTCGTGAGCCAGGCAATGTGATCAGATACCGGCCCGGATCAGGTTACCTAGATCAATCTCGTACTTGCTCGCGTAGAAGCCTGACTCCTCTCAGCGACAGAGTTCCTCACCAGGGTATATGTGCACCGGCTATTGTCTCGGGGACACCACTGGCAGGAAGAACTCTGGTACATATCATGGGCATTTACGCAAACGTCTGACCGTGATCAATCTCGTGGCCCATTCGCAGGAACTTTACGTCGCCAGTGGCGTCAGAGAGCGCCAAAAAGTGATTGATTGATTGATTGATTGATTGATAGCTCAAGTCCACGGAAGACTCGACACTCAAATGTTGTACATGACGTGTCCAGTGAAGACAAGGCCAGCCATGTAAGCGAACAAGGTGACATGTGACGTACGAGCGGTTAATCCGTTCGCCACCATAGCTTCGTGGAACGGGCCAGAGCGTCATCCCAACCGAGAATGTGAAAAACGAGGAATGTAGGGGGACTTGGAGGGGGACTGAGGTTATCGCAGCGTAACGTAAGTCTTGTTCTCGATCAGTTAGCTACTGACCAGCTCGACTCAACAGCTGCAGCTGTAACATGTTCACGTCATAGCCAAGCACAGAAAACAATTGGACCACCCTAACAGCGGAGACGAGGTGGTGCTGCCTGCCTCCCTAAATAGGTAAAACGATACCAACCAGAACTTTGATTGACATTGAGAAAGGTAACGAGATGTGGAAATCACCCATAAGACCATAGGGGGACAAAGGGGACGAACGGCGCAGTCAAATCTGTTGAACTGAGTGATGCGGCGTACTCGATCACACAACAGCCTGACGTACAATGAGTGGCAGCCATATACGGAACTAGCTTTTTCTGCAGATTGTTCGTCTCGGGACATTGCGAAGAAATTTTTGATATAGCCATTTATGCCAACGTCCAGCTGACTGCACATGTATGTAAATGTCTTGTCGTGATTACCTCTTGGTGTTCGAAGGAGCTCTACTACGTCAACATTGCTGGCGTGGTCAGAGGGCTGCATGAACGTGAAGGCGAGAAGGTGGGCGATCAACAGCCCAGGTGCAATCAAGGCCGTCGACAAGCACTCACCAGTGAACATTGACACTTGGTCAGGACGATTTCGTTCCCAGCATGCTAGTCAGAAGGGACCTTATTCACGACTTTGTTGATGACCTCCTCACGAACAGTCGGGTAAGGCATGCCATGGCCGGCGGGAGGTTCAGGTGCAGCACCGAAAGGTGATCAGATTGGGTCGCTCAACAAAAGTAACTGTACCTGGAAGAGAGAAAAAACGTCTGACTTCGAAGCCAGCTGGGTGAGATCTGTGCATGCAGGTGGATTCGACCGAAGGTCCGATAAGCCCCTACATTAATATTGTTCGGACGTGGTTGCTGGAAAGAGTCCTTTCCGACTCCGACGTTCGGACTGCCACGGTCAATTGACAGGACGGACACGTCAACAGTCTTTCCTTTTCCTCCAACTCTCACTCTCTCGTCTCAGAGACGACTTCTTGTTTCCAGGTCTCAGGATTGGATATACCGGGGCAACATGTAGCCCACGAATGTTGGCAAGCCGTGAGTACCACCCCCTATGGTCGATCATGGTCGCCCTTTCGCCCGTGCTAGCCAACCTGCCAAGAGGGTGCCTCTCACGTCCTGTAGAGGTAAGATACTGCTCACGCTTTTGTTGGGCAGTATTCCTAGTCAAGTGAGAAGATGGGCCCTGAATCCCATGCCGAAGTGTTTCCCCTCTGATCATCCCATCCTTTCGTAACATTGTCGCACTTGGGTGGGCATTCCGAGCATTTCGAGCACCCATCTGCGATGGGATGCAAGATTCAATTCAGACTGGCATGAGCGGAATAGGGCGGCGCTGGTCCTCCCAGCACTCGCACATAATTGGGTTCAGATTCAAAATTCAGGGCTGTGTAGACACCAAGAAAAGATTCGTTGGAACCGCCGCAGGCGACATAATCCGTTATACTCAATGGAATGTCTGACCGAATTGAACGCGCTAGTGGCTAGACCGTCCGACTCAACGATTCTGGATGTGCCACGACACTTCCTACTGAGTCAGCTTTGACCTGCATGAACTAACAAGCGCGCGTTGGAATAGGTTCTTTGGGATCACTTACTTGCTGATCAGCTGCAACGAGAGAGTAAGTTCGAGCTCAGGAAGGCTGTCGGAGAGCCGTTCTACATCAGCGAGGTAAGTCGCAATGTAAGACACCGTCTGGATCGCTCAACAATGCATTAATGAGACTCTGGGCTCCGTTCAGTTGTGAAAGAGTGGCTGAACTGCCCCTGTTTCAGCTGATCCATGGATATGACTGCTTTGCTGACGTGTCCGCAAGAATGTGTGTCCTCATTTGTAACGGCGATATGCCACGACGTGGCGGTTGTTGATTTCATTCACTGCCAGGAATCGTAAAACGAGTCCGCGATGAGGGCGAATACGAACAGCATCACTGCCTCTCACCCGCTTGTACCATGCCTATACTGTCGTTATGCAAGCTTTCCTGTGACACTACATACCTGTTGAGCGGGCTCCGGAAACTGGGACATCAAAGCCATTGCTACGATCGACGAGAAAAGGTAAACGTGAAACTCCGATCTCTGACACCCAGTGCTAATGTTATCTTTGGAGGCACCGTCGACTTGTGGCTCACTGGAACCTTTGCGTCGGTGATGAAGCTTTGGAGGAGTGCCAGTAGCTAAATCATATCTGAGCGAACGACCAGGCAATACCCGGAGGACAATTGCAATCTGGCTATATGGGCGCACTATCAAATGCACTGTAATTACAATGACCGACTTGTTTATAGGTAGCGTTTTGATGTGATCCCACACTTATCACGCCATTGATCTGGTCATCCACGATAAATACCGCCAGTGCCTTGTGACACTTTTTCTCCACCCTTACCACGTCCGAATCATGACCATCGCAGTCGGTGAAAGAATCCCAGAAGCCACTTTTCCTTACGTCCCTTATGCACCCGCGCTCGATGATCTGGTAAGTGGAGCCAATCCCAGCTTATCAAGATCACGTAGTGATAGATCTGATCGACTAGGCTGTTTGTGGATCGGGTACGTACTATCGCTCAACCCGCTCGTCATAAAAATCACACTTTAGATTCCCAGTCTCCAACTATGACATTGCCAAAGAGTGGGCTGGAAAGAAGGTCGTGTTGTTTGCCGTCCCCGGCGCATTTACGGTGCGCAACCAACCTCGCTCGATCGCCTGTTTGCGGCTCATTATGACCAGCCTACCTGTCATGCGAACCACCTCCCTGGCTACCTCAAGAACTATAACAAGTTCAAAGCCATGGGCGTCAGCGTCGTCGCCGTGATCGCCGCAAACGACCCGTTTGTGATGAGCGGATGGGCGCGTGTCGAGGGACTCAAAGACAAGGTGAACACACCCAGATAGCACATGAAACGACCCTCATAGTACGTCAGATCGTTGCCCTCACGGATACGGATGCAGCGTGGTCCAAATCGATCGGACTTTCCCTTGACTTGTCTGCCGCGGGTCTTGGCATCCGCACCACCCGCTATGCCTTGATCTTGGAAGACCTGGTCGTCAAAGCCATCCGGGTTCGTCCTCGTTCGATCTATTACCCCCTTTCTCACCACCGCACTAGGTCGAGGAGAGCCCGAGCAGCGTACAGGCGACCGGTGCTGAGCATTTGCTTGAGTTACTCTAGCGTTGTACCATTACATGGATCCGTGCGCAGAATAGAATGGGCGTTTATTTGTGCATGTGTACGCGCGCACGCGCCTCACGTGATCGAGTTTTGTTTGTTGATCCATAGACATGATAAAGTTCATAACCGTAATAGGGTCAAGCGCGTCTCCCTTCACTCTTCGCCCTCACATATCCCTCCCTCGTGATGCCCCGCAAAGCCGCAGCACCCGCTTCCTCAGACGCTCTTGAGCCCCGTCGCTCCTCACGCATAAAAGAACAACCAAAGGCGGAAGCCCCACCAAAGAAGGCCGCGAAACCGCGTGCAAAGAAGGTCAAGCCCGCCGACGAAAAAGATGGCGAGGCCAAAGAATCTGCAGACGAACCCGCCGAGGCACCCAAGCCCAAGTCTGCCAGGGGTAAGAAACGCTCCGTTACCGACAAGGACGCGGAGGAGCCCGCCGAGCCGCCCGCCGCTGAGGCCGAAGAGGCCCCGCCGTCCAAAAAGGTGTGTTCTGTCCCCTCGTGGGTAGGGGGTGTGGAGGCTCACGTGTGGTGGTGGCGTAACAGGCTAAACCCGAGTCGAAGCCAGTCTCCAAGGCTGCCGCCAAGCCTGAATCCAAGGCCTCTGCCACTAAACCCGCCCCCAAGGCCGCATCCGAGAAACCAGCATCCAAGGCTGCAAAGCCTTCATCACGGGCATCTGCGAAACCAGCCTCGACTGCCAGGAAGCCTGCATCAAGAGCGGGCTCAAGGAAACCTGCTTCCAAGGTGAGATGGATTATCGACACTGCGCTATACAGACCGTGACGAGTTGGCAGGTGGATGCACCGACGGATGAGAATGCCGCACCTGCGCCTGTTGAACCGATCGCGGAGGAACCCGAGGCAGAAGCCACCGCTGATACGGAACACGCTGTGAGTCTTGATGCCGATCGTCCGTGTCGCCTGCTGAGCGCCCTCAGGAATGATCACACGAGATGCACATATTCTGAAAAAGGATCAATGGGATATCGCTGTTATTCCCATCATCAAGCACTTTTTGCAGAAAAATGTACACCATAACCTATTATTATCCCTGTCAGTGATCTGTAGTCTCGTCCACTTTTCACCCGTAGCCCCGTCGCCTCTCGCCCTGGAGCGTTGACGCTACATCCTGTACAGTTGTATGCCTCTTTCCTGCATTGTTCTTGGTTTGCTTTCGTCGTTTGTTTGTCTTTTTTATGACATGTCCTAGCCACACGATATGTGACTTTGTTTTTATTGGCTGGAGCATCGTGTCTTGGTTTAGGATCATGATGATGGTCAAAAGTTTGACTCCCCGTGCGGTTGTCGGTTTGCACCTCCTTGTCTATACTCTAGATTTCGCCCGTATGAAATATCCTATGACGACCTCTTTTTTCGTGGTCCCCAGAAGGTGAGGCAGCGTGATACTTGTGGACGAGTGTGTATCCATTTGGTTGCCACGTGTTAGCTGCAGGACTTGCCTGACAGTCAGAAGTTCCAGTACTTGATTTATTGATTAGGATACTAGCTACTACACGCTAACCCTGGAGGGACGCAACTCTGTCGACTGATATATTCCGTTTCGCACCTCGCCTGACCAAGGAATCCGGTGCATGTAGGTCCATCTTGCTGCGCATCATACATGTCCTTCATCGCCCTTGGGGCAGGATGCGGTGGCGCCACCACGTGGAGTCGTTCCTCTACGCCTTGCCATTCTTCGTGCGGGTCCACTGCATTCATCGAGGAAGCGAATCTCGGCAATGAGTACAGGGTTCGTTGGCCAGTTCAGAGTGCCGAGTTCAGGAATGCATGGATAAGAACTGGCCTGACCGTGTTGGTAGCTATTCACCGACAGTGCGACGGGGGTTGCATACCAAGGTAGTTGGTAGAGTTTGCAAAGTGCTCGTCATGACCGGTCATGTTGAAAGTTGAACGTCGTACCGTGCAGCTCGAGTCCGTCCTCGTGCAAACACGCCGTGACGGTCCTCTGCGGACGTCAGTCTACTGGCTGCATTTGTACAGCAAGCACGCGTGGGCCCGTGCGTATCAGGGCAAGCACTGAGTGTCCTGAGCCGAGTGCCTTGGCAGTGGCATCGTGTGAACACGCTTCCCCTTCTCTGACTGCGAGTAGCGGTGTGCGCGTGGCACTGTGCACTGCCGACTACAGACGTGGTCGTTTCCACTTCCTTCCGTGCTGGACTCGGAATACACAATGTCTCCCTTCAAACGCCACGTCCACCCAGACCAGCTCGACGACGACAACGATGCGCCCATCGACCCCGA
>Ga0307508_10006345_pt1 | contig 11131 bp, 8 predicted proteins | sample 9_EM_MG_FD_203089 | JGI IMG/M metagenome (GOLD analysis project Ga0307508, IMG submission 203089) | Populus trichocarpa ectomycorrhiza microbial communities from riparian zone in the Pacific Northwest, United States - 9_EM | ecosystem: Host-associated > Plants > Roots > Unclassified | place...
TGATGATCGAAGCCGGCTTCCTTCGTGCGCAACCGGTCGCTGTCTCGCCCGTATCCGGTAACGGCGATCAGACATAGTGCCTGCGGCCCATAGTCCGCGCGCAGCTTTCTCGCTAGCTCGAAGCCGTCCATCACCGGCAGCCCGAGATCGAGTAGTGCAATCGAAGGGTTGAACGAGCCGATGACGTCCAGCGCACTGAGGGCGTCGTAGGCAACCTTCGGCTCGTGACCGAGATCGCGCATCAGCGCCTCGAGCATCTGAGCGGCGTCGACGTTGTCGTCGACGACCAGCACGCGCTGCGGCGTCAAGCCGGCGCGGCATGCCGGCGCGCTCCGCACCAAAGTCGTCGGGCCGGCTTCCGGGGCACGCGGCAAGCTGACGACGAAGCTGCTGCCCTTGCCGATGCCGTCGCTGTACGCGGCGATACGGCCGCCATGCAGCTCGAGCAGGCTCTCGACGATGGTCAAGCCGAGGCCGAGCCCGCCCTCGGCGCGATCGATGGCACGCTCGCCTTGCACGAACCTTTGGAACAAGTGGGGCAGTAGCTCAGGGGCGATGCCGATGCCGTGATCGCGTACCTCGACGACGATGTCCTCGTCGACGATGCCAGCAGTGAGCCGGATTTCAGAGCCGCTGTCGCTGTACTTCGCGGCATTGGTCAACAGGTTCTGGAAGACCTGCGACAGCCGCACGGCGTCGGCGTCCACGGGCAGGCCCTCTTGCGCAAAGTCGACCAGCAGGCGGTGCTGTCGCTTCTCGAGCAGCGGGCTGACCGTCTCGATGGCCTTGCCCAGCACGCTGCCGATCTCTACGACCTGCCGCGCTAGCTGAATCTTGCCGCGCGTGATGCGCGAAACGTCGAGCAGATCATCGACCAGGCGTGTCAGGTGCTCGACCTGGCGTCGCATTACCGCACGTTCGTGCTGGTGCAGGTCGGGCGATCTGCGCTCCATCAAGGCCAGGGCGGTCACGATGGGCGCGAGCGGGTTTCTGAGCTCGTGCCCCAGCATCGCGACGAATTCCTCGTTGCGATGGTCGGCGGCGCGCGCGCGCTCGATCGCCGCACGGCCTTCTGCCTCGACGAGCATGCTGGCCGCTTTGGCTTCGCCGACGTCGATGCTGAGGCCTGCCAGTGCGGTCGGCTTGCCTTCCGAGTCACGGAGGATCCGGCCATGAGTGCGCACCCACATGAACGAGCCATCGCCGCGTCGGACTCGCAGCTCCAGCTCGTACGGGGTCCCGTCGTTTAGGGCGTGACGTAGGGCCGCCCAGGCGACGGACCGATCGTCAGGGTGCACGTCCGAAAAATCGGCCTCTGCGAGCGGACTCTCTAGCCCGACCAGCGCGCAATACGATGGATCCCGAACCACTTTCATGGTTCCTAGGTCGATCGTCCACGTTCCGGCGTGCGCGGCACCTAGAGCTGCGCGCAGGCGCTCTTCACTTCCAGGCAGCTTTTCGTAGATGCGTGCGGATTCTTCTTGCGCGAGAACCTGGCGTCGCTTCTCCAGCACGGCGTCGGCGACAGGGTAGGCGGGCACGTCTGCTCGTCGAATCTCGGCTTCGACGAGTCGCTGAGCATCGGACGGCACATCGTCTGTGTGCAAGGCCGGGACATTGGGCTAGCGACCGACCGGATGCAAGATCAGCCTGGGAAAGCAGAGAAAAACCGAGGGGTTAGAGCGAGCCGCACAGCAAACAATCCCGGCGTTTCTTCTTGATGGATGAATGATTGATCCGGCTTGGCCACACTCACCACCAACAGGAACGAGTTGGCAACTACCCGATGCGCGATTTTTCCAACCGCCCTGTCAGTCCTCAAAAACAGCTGTCGCTGTCTGAGCTGGTGGTGGCAGGTCCCAACGCGACTACCGGTCGCTTGCAAAAGCGCGGGCGCCGTCGGAGCATCTTGTCCGTGACGCGTCTGGACCCGCGGCGGCTCAGCCGTAACTTCCTGTCCCGGGTCGAGTCCCCGGCGGGTTTCGACGTGCTCTTCGAGCATCTCTCGGACGTCTATTTCTTCGTCAAAGACGGCGAAGGTCGCTTCGTGCGCGTCAACCAGGGCTTCCTCAAGCTCGTGCGCGCCACGCGTGAAGAAGAAGTCATCGGTGCGCGTGACTCGGATTTCTTCCCCGCCGACCTGGCCGAAAACTACATGCGCGACGATCGCGAGGTGATTCGCTCCAGCGAGCCAATCATCGACAAGGTCGAGCTGGTGCGCAATCCCGACGGCACGATCGACTGGTTTTGTACGACAAAACTGCCGCTGTTCGACAAGAAGGGGTTGGCGATTGGCGTCTGCGGCATCACCCGCGACGTCAAAAAAATGAACACCAACAACGCCCGCTTCTTGTCGTGGGCGCCGGTGCTCGAGATCATGCTCAACGACTACGCGCAGCCGCTGTCCACCGCTGCCCTTGCGGCAAAGGTGTCGCTGTCCGTCAGCCAGTTCAATCGCCAGTTTCGGAAGAAGTTTCACACCACGCCGCGCGCCTACTTGACGAACGTGCGTATGAACGCGGCCTGCCACTTGTTGGTCACGACCGATCTGCCCATCTCCGACATCTCGCTGCAGACCGGGTTCTACGATCAGAGCCACTTCAGCAATCAGTTCGTGCGGCACCGCGGGCTACCGCCGTCCCAATACCGCGCCAAATATACGCAGAGCCCGGAGCTTACGCCGGAAGAGGTGTTGGCCGAAGAAGAGCGCATGCGGATTTCTTCCAACAATCTGCGAGCCGGTTCCAAAAGCAAGCTCGCCTGAGCTGGGCGCTGCGGCGTTATTCCAAGACTTCGCGGCGGCGCTCCAAGACCCGCGTTGCGCCTCGGACGTAGTCTGAGCGTCAGAGGTTTCTTCATGCGCGCGTTCATTGAATCGTGTCACCGCGCCGTACATTTGGGCTTCGCGGGCGCGCTTTGCGTGGCTTGCGCCACCCAACTCAACGAGCCACCCAGCCCCGGGGGGATAGGCGGTTCTGCAGACACGGGTGGCTCTGGCGGCGATGCCCCCGCGGGAACCGCCGGTTCCGGCGGCAGCGGCGGTTCTGCAATGGGCGGTAGCGCCGGCATGGCGCCCACCTCAGGCAGCGGTGGCGTTGCGACGGCAGGTAGTGCCACCGGCGGCGTGTCTGGCTCCGGCGGGCACGCTGGCAGCGCTGGCGCGTCGGGCGGGGGCGGCGCGTCAGGAGGGGGCGGCGCGTCAGGAGCCGGTGGCACGTCGGGCGCAGGTGGCGCATCGGGCGGTGGGATGGGCGGCAAAGGCGGCGGCGGCGCGGGCGGCGGCGGCGGGATGGGCGGCAACGGTGGCGCGGGTGGTGCCGGCGCGACGACGTGCGCAAAAAATCCCATCACCGCGAGGACCCAGTGGGTCGTGACGGCTTCCAGCAGCGACGCCGCCGGGCCAACCTCGCAAGCCGTCGACAACATGGTCACGACGCGCTGGACGACGGGTGTCGAACAAAAGGGAGTGGAGTGGCTGCGGGTCGACTTTGGTGCGGTCGTCAAGCTGAGCAAGCTCACGCTCGTGCTCGGAGCAGCCAGCCCGAACGACTACCCGCGCAAGTACGAGACGCGCTTTGCCAACACGCCCCCGAACAACACCGCGCCGCTGCTGGCGAGTGGCACGGGCGCTGCCTCCACAGATACAGTGATGACGTTTCCTGCAGGCACGACGGGGCGGTACGTCTTGATCAATCAGCTCGGCGTTGCGCCTGCGCTGTGGTGGAGCGTCGCCGAAATTCAGGTGGAGTGCAGCGACTGACTGCGTGATGCGCCGACTGGGCCGCGCCCTCGTGGCACAATGTCGCGGTCGCGCGTAGGCGGCAAAGCGCGCGGGGATCTTCCAAGTTTCTGCGACGACTCTCCAAGACCGAGATCGAGACCCGACCTAGATTCGCGCGGCGTCACGGGGCACGGCATTCGCAGCGGTGCACCGTTTCGCAAGGGCACGGGAGGGCAGTGTTGCAGTTGGGAGAGGATCTTTCCGGAGTCGCGGTCGTAGGAGACGCAGCTCGCTGGCCTTCACGCTTCGCGGCTCTGACCGTCGACCGTGAGCGCTACGTCGTGGCACTCGCCGGTTTGCGCTTGCCGTTGACGCGCCTCGAATTCGATCTGCTCGATACTTTGGTGCAAAACGCCGGCAAGGTCGTGCCGTATCGAGAGCTCGTCGAGCGGGTGCTCGGCTGCGCCTTCGTTCCGGAGTCGACGGCGCTGCGCGTGCACGTGGCGCATCTGCGTCGCAAGCTCCGCAACGCCGCGGGCGCGATCGTGACGGTGCGCGGACGTGGGCTGCTCTTCGATCCGGAACGCCTCTAACGGAAGCGCGCGGCGCCGCGTCACCCTACCAGCTAGCGTTGCGGAGGGTTCCCGCCTGCGGGCTGTTCATGATGCCCTCGAAATAGAGCATGTTGCCGCCATTGCTATTGGTTATCCCGTCTGAATTCGTGGTGAAATTCAGGTTGAACGGCGTGATCGTGAAGCCGTTGGCGCCGAGGGAACCACCCGTGTCGAGCTCGATGAGGGCTCAGGCCGGAGAAGACAGAGCGAGGGACGCGATGGCGGTGCAGAAACCGAGGCGTAGCGATTCTTTCATGGTGTTTTGGTCCTTTTCTGTTGCTGGTCGCAATTCACGATCAGCTGTGCGTGGCCCGAGGGGCTGTCGGCTGGCGGTAAGAGCAAGCGACGGTGGCAGTCGACGCGCTGCGCGTCGCTTGACATCACGGCTTTGAAGTCGCGCTGCGCCGCGGCGCCGTTGGGCCATTCGAGCTCTGCGATGCACCTGCTCGTGCGGCAATCCACCTTGCCCACTCGGAAGCGCAGCTGCGCCCCGAGTTTTGCCAGATCTTGCTCGAGCACGGGCTGCGTGGCGCTCGCCCAGGTCTCGTCGCGCGGTTGTAGCCACACCGTGTCGAGCAGCTCGGCGGTCGTTGGCTCGTTGACGTGCGGATCGTCCGACGGCTTGGCCGCCCCATCAGACTGGGGCTGCGGCTGCGCCATGAGCGCCAGCATCTTGCGCTGCACCTCGGTGCTGATGTTTGCCGTGGTCACGCCGGGCGGGACTGCCGGGCTAGCAGCGGCGATGCCATTTGCCGGCTCGGCGGGCTTCGCGGGCGCGGCGCTTCGCGTCACCAACGCACCAACAAGTGCCCCCAGCCCGAGCAGGGCTACTCCCCAAAGCCAGCGGGTACCCGCGTGCCCAACTTCGCTCGACCCCAATGTTCGCTCCTGCATTTCCATTTTCCTCGAGCGGCACGATAGGGAGCTTGCCCGCGCGGAACTGCTAAGCTTGCGCTAACTTTTCGTTAATGGCGGCCAGCGGACGGAAGCGTCTTCGTCCGCTGGCACAGCGCGCACTGGTGCGTGTCCCGAGTCGCTGTCGGTCAGGACACGCACCAAGCAGACTTGGCAGTCGAGGCGGTACGCATCGCTCACCAGCGCCGCCTTGAAGTGGTGCTGCGCGCAGGCGAGGTAGCGCTCGGCAGCGCCTGCGCCCGCGCGCGGTACCTGCTATTTCAAGTGTGGTTGGGGCTCAGCACAACCGTGTAGCTTGATCCGCCGCCCACGAATTTTGCCCAGGGAATCGTGGTTTGACCCGTCGTGCACGCCGCTTCGCTGATGTCGATTCGGCTCTCTTGGAAGTTGAAGTTGTCGAAGTTGTTGGCGGTACTGAAGGCTTGGATAGTCGTGACCCAGTCGAGCGACTTGGGCGACGGGTTGAACCAAAAGCGCGCCTTGGATTGCAGCGTCCCGCCGAAGTCATCGTTCACGCTGCGGAACGTGCCATTGTCGTTGACGAAGATCCGCGTGTCTGGGTTGGCGGTTCCCCCGGGAAAGGTTTGGTACTCCAGGCACATGCCTGCCTGCGGTATGTTGATAATGCCTTGTTGGCCGACCGTTGCGGTGCCCCCACCTGAAGGGGGGGAAAAAGTCAGGTTAGTCGGAGGGTGCGTCCAGCCGTTTGCGCCGAGGATGCCGCCCGTGTCGAGTTCGGGAAGGCTCTGCTGCCCCCAGGCTGGAGCCGACAGGGCGAGCGAGGCGACAACGGCGCAGAAACCAAGGCGTAGCGATTTTTTCACGGTGTTTTGTCCTTTGCAGTTGGTGTCACGACGCGTCGCGTCCAGAAGCGAGGCGGGCCGCACGCCGCACGGCTTGGTGCGTCGCTGAACCCCACGTTTTGGCCCGCGCCGCGCCGTGAGCAAGACGTTAGCGGCTCGCCGCGCGAGCGACCGCTAAGCTTCTGTTAAGACTTCGCTAATGGCGCTTGGCGGACGCCGGGAGTTGCGGCGCTGCTAAACCGCCTTGAGCCGTCATGAGCGGAGTCGCCGCATCAGGGTCGATGCGCGAACGACTTGAAAAAAGTACTTTCGCCACCGCCGCCTCGAAGTCGCGCTGCGCGGAGGCGAAGGCAATGCTCGGCAGCCCCCCTTCGCCCGCGCGACGCTTGCTATTTTAAGTGTGGTTGGGGCTTAGCGTTACCGTGAATGAGGAGCCGCCGCCTACGAACTTCGCCCAGGGAATCGTGGTTTGACCTGTCGTGCACGCCGACTCGCTGAGGTCGCGGCGGGTGTACCTCATCGTGAAGTCGTCCCCGTTGTGAGCGCTGTTGTAGGCGCCAACCGCGAGGACCCAGTCGAGGGAACTGGGCGAGGGGTTGAACCAATAGCGCGCCTTAGATTGCAAGGTGCCGCCGAAGTCATCATTCACGCTGAGGTAGTTGCCGCCCGAGTCCTGGATGTAGAGGCGCGTGTCGGGGTTAGCCGTCGTCCCGGGAAACGTTTCCATCTCCAGGCACCAGCTTGCTTGAGGCGTGTTCATGATGCCGTCGAATTTGATCAGGTTGCCGCCCAGACTGTTGACGGCATTGCCAAAGTTGAAGTTGGCTTCGTAGGGATCGATAGTGAAGCCGTTTGCTCCGAGAAGCGAGCCGCCGGTGTCCAACTCCGGGAATTGGGCCCAGGCCGGAGACGAAAGGGCGAGCGAGGCGATAACGGCGCAGAAACCGAGGCGTAGCGATTTTTTCACGGTGTTTTTGTCCTTTGCGGTTGGTGTCACGACGCGTCGCGTCCAGAAGCGAGGTGGCCGGGGTCCGACGCACAGCGGTGCGCGTCGCTGGACCCCGACGTTTCGCTCGCGTAGTTCCGCGCCGTGGGCGAGACGTTAGCGGCTCGCCGCGCTAGGGACCGCTAAGCTTCTGTTAAGACTTCGCTAATGGCGCTCGGCCGACGCCGGGAGCTCCGGCCGTGCAAAAGCGTCTGCGAGCTGTCATAAGTGGGGTCGGTTCACAAGCGTCGATGCGCGAACAGTCCTGACCGGAAAAATGCTTTTAGGCTGTTTTTCCCCTGTGAAGGCGAGACTCGCCAAACTTGCATACGCTCGGTTTTTGCAAATCTCCGCGGCAACCCTCCAAGACCGATCTTGATGCCTGACGGTACGGTGTAGTGGTCGCGCCGCATTGGGACGGAGTCCCAGGAGTATCGACCATGACCGTTCGGAATTTCGAGCCCCAGTTCATGAAGCTCGGCGTCCTGACCGCCGCGCTGCAGGAGCTCACCCCGCGCAGCGTGCGCGACCCGGATCCCGATCGCGCGATCGAAGACTGGCTGTACTTCGGGCGCGAGGTAGGCGCAGACGTGCTTCAGCTTTCGGCGGCGCTACACCCGTCACAGAGCGACGTGCCCGCCGAGGCCATGCTCGACCCCGTCGCCAACACGCTCGACCTGCGCGCACCGTTCGACGCCAAGCGCCGCGACCGCGTCGAGGTCGCCGTCAAAGAGTCGAAGGTCGGCATCAGTGACATTGCGTATTTCGACAACCTGCTCCACGACGACCGCGCGATCAGGGGCAAGAAGCTCGACTTCATGCGCAAGGTGTTCGACGCCGCCGCTCTGCTCGGCGCGCCCGCGGTGTGCGGCTTCGTCGGTCGCGACCAGACCAAGAGCATGGATCAGAACCTCGAAGCGTTCGAGGCCATCTTCGTGCCACTGCTCAAAGACGCCAAGGCGCGCGGCATTCGCTATCGCGTCGAGCAATGCCCGATGCCAGGCTGGACGACGGGAGACAACTTTCACAACAACATCGCCTACTCGCCGGGCGCGTGGATCGCGCTGCATCGCATCTGCGAGCGCCACGGTGTCGGCGACCAGTTGCGCGTGCACTACGATCCGTCACACTCCATTTTGATGGGTCAAGACACGCGGTCTATCTTCCAGTTCCTGAAAGATAGCGGCTACGCGTTCTTGATCGACGGTTTCCATGTCAAAGGCCAAGTCATTAGCGCCAAGGGCGTGAGCGAGTGGGGCTACGGCGGCCAAACCATGAATCGCGGCGATTGGGCCAACGGCAAGCCTTCGGACAAGCCTGCCGATCAAGTGAACGCTTGGAAGAAGCAAACCGTGCTGTGTGAGCACGAGCTGCCCGGCACAGCGCGCCACGACCCGCTAGCCTATTTGCAAAATCGCAGCGTCGATTGGCTGGACCACCAGCTGGCGGCGCGCGAGCTGCTCGAGCTTGATTTCAAGACGGCGCCGCTGATTGTCGAGCACGAGTACGGTCCTGCGCGCACTCAAGACAAAGAGAAGCTGAAGCCGATCTTGGCCGGCTCGTTGGCGTTCACGCGCAAGATCGACGAAGCGGCTGCGTGCATGTTTGCACTGCAGAGCGAAGTCTTGCCCGCCCAGGGTATTCCGGTTCAGGGGCGGGGACGCGAAGCGTATCGGTCCTAGCTTGGGACTGAGCGCGCACACCATGTCCTACCCGGGCTCCACCCCATCCATGACGAACCAAATTTGTGTGTCGTTATCGAACGAACATCTGCTGCCGGCTCTCGGCATTGATCGGATAGGGCTTGTACTGCCACTGAACTTGCGGAGTTCCTCCTCTTGAAAGGCCCCACTATGCGTACGTTCCCGATCGTTGCCGCCAGTTTCGTCCTTCTCGGCGTTGTTGCCGCCTGCAGCGACGGAAGTGGGTTGAGTCCCGGTGCGACCGGCACCCCCAGCGTCTCGTCCAGCGGCTCAGGCAGTACGCCGGTAGCCGGAACCCCCGCGGTAATCCCAGTAGCAGGCAGCACGGCCACCGGAGGCACAGGGAGCACTCCCGATGGCGGCGGCTCGGGTACATTGGGCGGTAGCGCAACGACAAGTGGCAGCTCCACGGGTGGCATGACGACGGGTGGCGTCATGACAGGTGGCGGTACCGGGAGCACCCCCGGCGGTGCTCCGGCGGGCGGCAGCGGTAGCGGCGGTTCGGATGCCCATTCCGGCCCGTTCAAGATCCTCGTCTTGTCGACCGCGCTCGACTTCCCCCACGACTCGATTCCGATCTGTTCTTTGATGCTGGGAGTCGAAGGGGCGTTTAATTTCTTGGGGCTAAAGACAACAGCCCAGCCGCTTGGCATCAACGGCCCCAACCTGCGAGCTTATGTAGAGAGCAAGTCTGGTGATCCTGGGAGCGGGAGGAATACACAACCGCCCAACCTCGGCGTGACGCCCGATGCGATGATGCCCCCGGGGACGAAACCTGGAAGCCAGTGGACGGCGGTTCTGGCCAAGCACGACATGTCGGACTTCACCGACGACAACTTGAAAAACTACGCGATGGTTTTTGCGTGCAACCCGACCGGCACGGTCTTCACCGGCAATGCGAACATCAAAGACGACAAGACCATCCACATGCTCGCGCTCCAGCACTTCGTCGAGGGCGGCGGTGCTTGGGGCGGCGTTCATTCGGCGACCGACTTCGAAAAGGCGAACGGATTTCCCTGGTTCACGAACACGCTCGTGGGCGGTTGGTTCGACCACCACGAGAACGACGGCACGTCAGGGACCGTGCAGGTCGTGGCGACGTTCACCCAGCATCCAGTGATGCGCGGCGTGCCAGCAACGTGGAGTACGAAGGACGAGTGGTACTACATGAATCGCGACATCGGGTCGCAGCCAGGCTTTCAAATCATCGAACGGATGGCCAGCGACAACCGCCCCGTCACCTGGATCAAAGAGGTCGGTCAGGGCCGCATGTTCTACACGATTCGCGGCCACAACATGGACCGCTACGACAACGAGCCCGCCTTTAGGCAGCTTGTGCTAAACGGCATCTTGTGGGCGACGCACCGGCTCGAATAGTAGAGTTATAGTTGTGAGTGAGCGGGCTCCCGGACTAGGCTCGCGTTTTCAAGAGGGCCTAGTCCGACTTGTATCGACGGCCCCATTGCGGAGGAAGAGTGCTTTGAAACGGTCATGCTGGTCTCAATGGTTGTCCACTGGGGCAATTGCCTCGCTCACTGCAGCCGCCGTTCTTTTGACGCCCCAAGCGGCGCGCGCGCAATTGCCGGCGCCCGAGCCTCTTCCGATCGTGAGCATCAAGGGTTGGGACGTGACGCTCGACGGTCGCATCAGCGCGTTCGTGAGCTTCGCTCACGGTGACGGGGAGCCGGCCCAGGGCACCTACCCGCAATGGCAGGGTTTCTATGACTACCCCGACTCGTCCGGTAAGATCACGGACACCCGTCTGCGCTCTGGATTCGTTTCCAACGTTCTCGGCTGGGGGCTACATAGGCAAGTTGGTAAGGACTACTCACTGAGCGGGCGGTTTGCGATTTGGGGCAACGTTTCGCAACAGCGCGACAAGACCCAGGTGCCCGACGTCGACTTGCGCGAGGTGTACTTGAAGGTCGACGGTCCGTGGGGCGGCGTGCTCGCGGGGCGCAACCTCGGTCTGTTTGGGCGTGGTGGCATCAACCTCGACTACGACATCGAGCACGGTTACGGGCTCGGCAGCCCCTGCCTGATCATCAACCGCGAGTCTTCGCAGGGTCCTGTGGCCGCCTGCGGGCATGTGGGCTTCGGCATCTTATTCCCGGCGTTCAATGCGCAAATCACCTACAACACCCCGGAGTTCGGGGGCTTTCAGCTCAGCGCGGGCGTGTTCGACCCGGCGACGGTCCAGGAGCGCACGTACAACCGGACACCTTTCCCACGCTTCGAGGGGGAGCTGAGCTTCAAGGTGCCGAAATACTTCCATGCCGAGGTTTCGGGCAGCTGGCAGCGCCTTGGCAATAGCAGCACAGTGACCCTCAACGTGGACTCGCTTGGCGTGGCGGGTGCGATGGGCGTTAACCTCGGACCGCTACAGCTAG
>Ga0307508_10006346_pt1 | contig 11129 bp, 16 predicted proteins | sample 9_EM_MG_FD_203089 | JGI IMG/M metagenome (GOLD analysis project Ga0307508, IMG submission 203089) | Populus trichocarpa ectomycorrhiza microbial communities from riparian zone in the Pacific Northwest, United States - 9_EM | ecosystem: Host-associated > Plants > Roots > Unclassified | place...
TTTCATGGCCCCCCACCCCCCCCCCCCCCCCCCCCCCCCACCTACATATCTCATCCAGTTCTTCATCGTTTCTACTATCCCATAGATATTTATTACACGAGCGCGCTCATTCTATCTATCGGTACCATTGTTTCCACTGGTCCGACGCCGCCGTTGACCGCCCATTCTCCAGAGCTCCAGAGCTCCACCAGGACCGAAAATCACGATATTTCGGCCCGTTTTCTTCGACCAAACACTCCCCCCTGGATCGCACGACTGCGCTTACCCCATCGGTCTTATTACTTCCCGCCCGGGTCTGGCGCCATCAATGGGTGCACCTTCAAGAAACGAAGAGGAAAATGGCAGCGATGAGACTCGAGAAGCAGTGCAAGCCTCGGCGACGACACGGCTTGGAGCTATCGTTGTCTGAAGTGCTGAAAGCCCGGCCAGATGATGAAAACAGAGGAAGGAGTTTGGCTAGGCCCTGTAGAGAGTACCGTATCTCTATTGCCTGCCGCAGTGCATTGGGAAGAGGATTGAGTGGTGGAGTTTCTATGTACTCCCATTTTACGCGAAACCAACCATAGACTATATATATATCACACTACATATGTATCTAACACAAGGCCATCTTCGGCATCCTCCGGTCGCGTGTGCGAGGGCAAGCGAGAAGCGGGGCTTCCGTTTGCCACGGAGTGTTGCCCGGATACATACTCGTGTCATCAAGCGAGCAATATCGGGGGTTGCTGCATCTCATCGTCGCCGCCAACTATGTACTAGATAACTACGCGAAGAAGAGGTGCACGCCGTACACTGGTAGAAGAAGAAACGCGGCGACACTGCCGCCGGCGCCGAGCTTGTTGGTCGGGTTGTCGGAGGGCTCGGAGGCTCCGACGGCGCGGCGTACATGTAGAGACCGATTCCGAAAGATTCGATCAGAGGCATGGTCTTGCGGCCAGCACTGCCGACCAGGAACAACAGCCAGATGAGGGCGATGGCGGCCTTGACGACACCGAAGATGCCGCCTGTGAGCAGACCCACGGAGGCGCCGACACCGATGGACCTGGAAGCGGTGGGGGAGTCCTACTATCACACGGGGTTGGTTCTCTGCATTGGGTGGGCCGATTGGAGTGCGGAGGATGCGTGCGTTGGTGGCGTTGATGCCGGAACCGTTCTGCGAGTTGAAGAGGAGCCTCCAGGGAGAGAAGACGCTTGATGGGCTGGGAGTTGCCGAAGACAGCCCCTTGAAGGGCGCCCAGAATCCGTCGCCGACGGTGGCGAGCTGCTCCTCGTGTCACTTGTCCATGGCGGCGACCTCCTTGGTCAGGTACTCATGGTCGATGGCAAGGTCGCGGATCCGGGACGGGTTCCGGAGGGCCTCCTCGCGGTGCAATTGTTCAGGAGCCAACGGGGCGACTCGGAGCACGAAGCAACCGAAGGCAATGAGACCACCGGGGATCAACTGGACAGCGAAGGGCACGAGCCATTGGGAGCGGTTGGAAGGCAGGCCTTCGTTGACAACTATTGATCTCCGAGCCAGCGCCCCGAAGGTTGTGGATTGTTCATCCGGAGGGGGGGGTAAACCGTGGTTGGTCCAGAAATCGACGAGACCGCCGATCTGCCATCCAAGCTTGTAGAGACCGACTAGGCGATCACGGTGGCGGGGGGAGAGATCTCAGCGATGTAGATGGGCGTCACGTTGGAAGCGCAACCGATGCCAGGACTAGCGATGTCACGACCGCCGTATATGAGGCCGAGACCGCGGGCGGAGCTGTTGCACAGCATCGCCGCCACACCGACGACGAAAGAATGAGACCGGCGAACATGAGGCCCTTCTTGCGCCCCACGGCTGACCGACCGGATAACCCATCAGGGCGCCGGGGACGCATCCGGTCTGGTAGGCCGAGACAATGTTGGCCGACAGGAAGTTGACTTCAGTCCGCGGCATACGGCCGAGGCCGAACTCGCGCCGGAACGAGGACAAGGCGATGGTTTCGCCGATGGAGGCGGAGTCGTGGCCGATGATGGTTACGGCGGCGAAGGTAGCCACAGCGGAAAAGAAGACTCTCCAATTGTGGACATTCTGAGTTGTCGGCTGGTCTTCGACTCTAGCCTTCTGATCGGTGATGCTGTGTCTGGGGGGAGATCGGGTTGGGGCGAGGACACAGAGCAGGAGGAAGCAAGCAGGAGGAGGAGCTTCAATCCATAGGTATGCACGCTGGATCGTTATGGCAAAATCTTTCCATATATATAAGCACTCTTCGGGAGGGTCATGTGGAGAAACCTTCATCGAGACGAAGTTGTGGGGAATGTCACCGTTGATCCGGGAAACTGGCCGGTCAATGTGGGCGGGCTAGATAGTGTTCCACATCGATGTTGATCCGCCCTCCTCCGCATCCGCGCCACATACAAAAATCCAAACCTCAGGGGAAATTGCCCACAACCCCAGGCGGCCGAGCGTTTGATGGGCATTGTGTGAGGATGGAGGTAACCAGTGGGAGTCAGGCCCGCCACGAAGAATCGTCCCCCGTCATACATACCTGTCCTGGTATGAAACGAGAACCGGCTCTCGGGGGAAAAATTGCTGACAGACCCTTGGTAAGACCAATATCTAGCAGCATACGGCCGAAACCGATGGCCAGACAGATGCAGACAGCAGTTACTGTTCTACCGATGTCTGGCAAGCAGAGTGCTGCGGACAGGTTCGTCGGGCCACCGCCACTGCCGATGCCTCCGCTTAATGGTTCGCCCCGCGGGCGGAACAGAAATCTACTCACGCTTTCACTCTGGATCCCGTATCCATCGACGGCGCATCCGCGATCTCTCTCCTGCGCGGATCCAACGCCCACGTCCTGGCCGGACACCACCGGCGACAGAACCCGTACCCCCCCGCGCGGCAAAGAAAGCGGTGTCGAGTAGGGTGTCGGGCGGGTTGTCGCGTCCTCGGGCTCGCGGACACTGCTGAAGGACCTCTGCCGTACTTCGGCGACGAGTGGCGCAAGCGGAAGGGCCCGGCGGGCCGATCCTAATCAGCACAGACCGACAATCTTCGATTCCTCTTCGGCGGTGTCGAGTGCGTCTACGTCGAGTGCGGCGCCGGGGCCCGCGGCGTCGGGGGGGGCGTCGCCGTGGTGCTGCGCTTCGCCGGCGACGCTGCCGGCGCCTTTCTCCCGTCCGACGCCGCCTCGGCGCACCACTGGAAGTCCACGGCCGGCGGGAACCCGCTGGTCCCGAAGACGGGCCCGGCCTTGCACGCCGTCACGGGAACGCGCGGTTCGATGGTGGCGCCCGAGCTGCGGCAGCGGCACTACGACGGCCAAGCGGGCCAGGGCCTGTGGTTGACGCCGCTCGAGGGCGACGACAGTCTCCAGAGCGGGCTCGACGACATCCCGCCATTCACCTGCCAGCTCAGGGGTCTGGTCTGGTCGCCATCCAGAGAGGCGAGAGCGAGAAGGGGCCGATGTGCTCGTGGATCGAGGGCCGCAAGAGTCTGTTCGTCGTCGAAGCCATCACCGAGAGCATGTAGACCAGAATCCGCTAAGCCCCAGTCGTAGGTGTTCGTCCGGAGCAGAGAATAGTCGACGAGAACGAATGAGACAGCTATTCTGCAGCATCTATACCAGCTCGTGTGGCGGCCCACCTGTCTCCCCTGTAACCATGACGAGTTCCTCACGACGAACAACGTTCGTGCCATCTGTGCACCTGTCCATCTGCGCAGCTAGACTCGATATCATGTAGGTCAGCACACGTGGCAGATGCATGCATATGATCACTATTTCCGTGTGCACGCATCGTATATCCATACGCACGTATGTATGTATGTAATCCGGCTCGTATTCGCGCGTTGTGAGCCCTGACGATGCATGTTTTTTTTTTTTTTTTTTTTGTTTATTCATACTCGCATGCGACCTATAGAGATCATGGCGGCGTACCTTTTGCCCAGTTTTCCTGTCCGCAGTCCGCGCGCGGCGGCTCGTTGCAAGCTCCCCTTTGCCCTCCGCCCAGGCCTGTCCCACCTGACGATGCATGTGTTGGTGGTGGTAGTTGCTGCACATATCGCCAAGGAAAACGTGGTGTTCCTCGTATATCCGTTCTCAGCCGTCGTTCAGTCGCCATGTTCCGGTCGCCGAGATCGGAGACAAGCCAGACGAACAGAAGCGGACCGGCGGACCGGCGGACAGCCAGTCTGGTGTTAGCTTGGGAGGTCCCTGGCTGGTAGTTACTCGCATGGCGGAATCGTTCCAGACCCCTCTCCCTCTCCCGCGAACAGAGCCTCAAGGGACCCTTCCTCCCTTCCTCCCTTCCTCCCTTCTTCTCCCTTCCTTTCCTCTTCCACGCCCGACTTTTCCTTCTACTCTTGTCGTCAGGGATCCAGGGACGAACGAACATCCACGACAACACCACAGTCCTCAGACTCGACTCGACTCGCCTCTCCCTCGGTCCGCCCCGCTTGTCCCGAAAAAGTAGGAGATCGTCCCTGTCTCTCCGTCCTCTCGACACCCATCTATCGCAGCGACAGCTTCAAAAAAGCACAACTACCGACGTCTTAGTTGGAAGCCAGAGAAGCAGGAACTTTCCCACCCCACAAAAGATATTTCTTCGCGAACGGACGAACGAGAAAGGAAAGAAGAAAAAAAAGGAACTTGCCACACACCCCCACCCGGAAACGTCAGGTAGTCAGTTATACTTCATAGCGATCAACCACATACTACGGCTCTGCTCATTGTAACTACACGGTGTTCAAATCGTACATCTACGCGCGTTGTGGAGTTACGGAAAGCTCGGACACACACAACTGGTACCTGCAGATTACACATCGCGAGATCTACAGCTGTTCCCCTGCTGGTCTCAAACGAAGCAACAATCGTTCCGACTGTGTTTTTTCTTTGCTTCCGCCTTCTTCTTCCTCTTCTTCATCCCCGTCTTCTGTTTCTCCCGCACGAGAGAAACTCCTCACTTCACGCTTCTCCTTTCCTTCCCCGTCTCCCCCCCCCCCCCCCGCAAATCGAATCACTGCCGCCCCACTTTATATGATCTTCAATACGCCTTTCGTTTTGGATATATCATAGCATCAGCGCGGCCGCAACAGATCCCAAGGCCTCCGTCCTTCCAGAGCGTTCGCCGTCGCCATGTGCTTTCCCCAGCTCCTCCTCTGAAAACTCGTCTAGGTAAAGATCGACGGCTCGCAGCCGACCACGTTTCTGTTGTTTCAGGTCCTCCCGCTTCTTTTCTTCCCTCCAAAACACTTGGCTCAACCCTATCTACCAGCAAAGCAAGCATCGTCGGGGAGAAACGGGTTAGGAAAAGAAGAAAAAAAAAAAGAGAGATTCTGCCTTCCATACTTCCCAATGACTACGTCTGTCATCGAAAAAGAGCTAACATGTTCTGTGAGTACTCACTCGCTTACCTGCACTTACTTGCCTGCCATTCTTACCTACCTAAAGTACCCGCAAATCCAACCCTCCCTTTCCACTTGCATCCTGCCCTATCCGCGCTGACCCGAGAACGAACAGATCTGCACAGAACTCCTCTTTGACCCGGTCACGTTTCTCAATTGTCTACATCACAACTGTGGCGCCTGCGCGAAGCGCTGGTTCGGCTCGCAAGCGCACAATCCACCGACATGTCCGGTATGTCGTCGACTGGTCAAGAGCGCGGGCGTGTCGCCCATCGTAGTCAGTATCCTTGCCGACTTTTTGGAGCGCTTTCCGGAGCGTGGGCGGACGCCGGAGGAGATGGACGAGATGCGGGCGGTGTGGAAGCCCGGGGACGAACTGCTGCCACCCTCGGTGCGCGCGGCGGACGGTGAGGGGATGCCGGGGAGGAGGGCCTCCGTAAGGAATAACGCGAATGTGGCCATGCAGAGGGTGCGGCCGCCGCGGAGCAATAGCGACCCTCCGCTAAACTCGATATCGCTGCGGCCCGGCGGCGCGAGGGTGACACATCCGATGCCGCCGCCGAGTCCGAGGCCACTGGCACGGCTGTCGTTGCCACTGCCCGAGGAGCTGCTGCCGACACAGATGCAGTGTCACAACCCGCCACGGCGCCGTCCGAGATCGCCCGCACGAGCGCCACTGCCGCCGGCCGCGAGGCGTCCCTCCCTCACGCCGTCGGCGCCCTTGTCGACCGTGTTGGAGATCCTCCACCGGGGAGTCTCCCCCATCATCATCACCTGCGATCACTGCTCCCGGCGGCTTGACACCGCCGTGCACATGGAGTGCTCAACGTGTCCTCTCTTCCACCTCTGCCTCCGCTGTTTCCGCGCCGGACGTACGTGTCCCTCACCCAGCCACTGCCTCACGCGGCAAAAACTCATCTCCTCCTGGCCTCGGCGGTACCTCCAAGTCGGAATATTCTGCGATGTCTGTGATTCCTGGCTTGACGAGGACCGCAACGGCGGAGCACGAGCGGACGCCATGTTCTGGCGCTGCGATTCCTGCAACGACGGTCGGGGATGGTCCTACTGCACACGGTGCGTCCAGCGCGGGTGGAACTGCACGCACGAGCTCGAGATGTGGAGCAACAACCGCACAACTTCCTCGGGGACGCTCACCCGGGGGAGCCCGCGGCTGCCGACGCCCTCGCTCGATCCCATCGGCGCCGCCTCGGGACTGCTCGCCAGCGGCTACACGCCCTTTCTTTTCCCTAGCGCCGTCGCCTGTACGCTCTGCAAGCTCGCGATCGGCGAGCAGAGCGCGCAGTGGCTCCACTGCTTCGGCTGTCCGGAGCCCCACGGCGACCTGTGCACAATCTGCTTCTACAACCTCCACCGCACGTTCCCGTCGGCCACACGCAGCCTCCACAGCTTCTACATGTGTCCGCGTGGGCACGCAATGGGTGTGCTCGCGCAGCACGGAAAGCGAGTGCTCCACCGCGGCGTCTTCGCGCATTCGCCGCGGCCGCGCGCGCCCGAGTGGATCCGTGGGGGCAGCCGCGCCAAGGCGGTCGCCGTGCGCGGACACTGGCCGGAAGAGGAAGACGCGCCGTGCGACGGCGAGGACACGCGCAAGTGGGGGAGGGGCCAGTGGCTGTGTTTTCCGGTGGGCGCGGAGGTGTTGGACGTAGTAAGCGCGTTCGTGAGCGAGGACGGACGGGTGGAGTGGTTCTGGGGGAGCTATTCGGGGGTGGGGGGCTTGTTTCCGGGAGAGTATGTGGCTTGCGTCTAGGGCCGCAGTCGTACGTGTCGCTGCGCTCGATGAGGGTGCTCACTTTTTGGATGTATGTACAGCAGCGTAGCATTTTTGGTGCGGTCGAAGCGATTGCCGTTCGTCGTTCGGTCAGTAAGAATCACCTACTTGGTTACGCTACGATGACAGTTGTCCCTGACGATCCGAATCCCGGTGCGACGAGCTGCTTGGTGGGAGAAGCTCTCGCAGCCAGCCAACACGCGACCAGCACAGGATATCTCCCCCCAGGTCAGCGGGAACTGGTCAACTGGATGTCGCATCTAGGTACGGTCGTTTTGCGAACCCACGGCGGAGCCCTTTCCCGGGGCCGCAAATGCAGACACTGGCCGGCCGACTGCGTGCAGTACAAAGATCTCCGCATCCGTCCGGCGTGGCTGGAGTGTGGGAGGGCGCTGGATATCGCCGGATATTCGTTCGGCGGTTGGTTGCCGGGCAGTAGCCGGTGCTTTCTGCTGCCGTTTCCTCCGCCACCGAGAGGGATGGCGGATGGCGGATGTGTGGGCGCTTGTGGCTGCGGCTGCGGCCTCCGCGGATGTGTATTCGTGCGGTGCGGTGGGCTTGCCGTGATCTCGAAATGGTTCCTTCCACCAGGCGGTGCCATACGCGCCGGTCCAGTCCGGTCGATGGGCGCATCACTCGGCGGAGATTCGTTCGAGCGTCGAGATCGTGGGACGCCGCGGTGGGTGCTCGGGGGAGTCGCATTGCGCGGCGCTTGCGTTCTCGGATACGTATCCGCGCGGACGAGGACGCCGACGAGGAGTCGGGCGCCACTGCTGTTGACCCACGCCCAGTTGGCGGACGGGCCACAGGGGTGGCGGGAAAGCGGTGGAAACCATCCGCTATGCACAGGGAGATGCAGTTGGCGGCGGATAGGTGCTTGTCGGACGGCTTGAAGCGCCGATTGCGGGCTCGTGAGACTCGAGGAGTCGGGCCGCTGCGCAGCCGGAGTTGCAAACGCGAAGCGCGCAGATGCCATCCCCACAGATGGCTATGACACATCCAATACACAACTGCAGCGAGTGAGCAGCTGTGACCGTCCGCCCGACGCCGCACGGCTGGGTATCTCCCTGCAAGAGTTCGCGGACCGAACCGACGGCTGCTCCGGTGCTCGTGCCGGCAAGACGGACGCCGTCCGGGCACGCTTAGTCAGTTCATGTGACCGTCCCACCCATACTAATAACGTAACCAGTACATAGCGTCTTGCAGTGTAAGGACAACTACCACCTTTCCACTTCGCTCGAACGACAGGACGAGCTGAGGACAGTGGGTGGGTGGTAGGAGGCAGTACGCAAACAGCGCCTCGTCCATCCCTCCTCCTCCTGCTGGACCATCTTCATTATCTGGCCTTGCATGCAGCCTCCCGAATGCGGAAGAATGGCGATCCCGAGCAGCGTTTTCGCTGTCCTTCAGGCAGTGCCAAATTTACGCTCCCAACACCGGAGACGTGACGGCTATGGCACGAACCTCTCCTGCTCCTGCTTCTGCTCCACCTCCGATCCCATCGTTCGATCGCGGCTCTTCCCGTTGCCGTCGAGCCGTCTGTGTTGGCAGATATGATGGGAAAGGGAGATGGCTATCTGTTCCAGGACCGACGCCACCCCCGCTGTAGATATGGGCGGGACAGTCACGTGCACTGGCTGAGCGTGCACATGACATATGACAACAGTCTGGACGCGGGTTCCACGCTTCCGGCCTCTGCAGGCCTGGGCGGAGGGCAAAGGAGAGCTGTGTACAACGAGCCGCCTGCAGACCAACGGGGGTCGGGGCCGGTCGGTGGACAGGCTGTTATCGCCATGATCTAGATGGGCGCGATCCAGAGGATGGTCGTCCTCCCTTCCGGCAGCGGGGCCGAGTGCGCCCCCATGCGTCGCAGCCAGCACAGGGGCCAGGCGCACATCGTGGGCGATCCTACGCCGCACCGCTCACGAACCGGAGCGCTCGCCCATGACTAAGCAACGAGCGAGGTGTCGCAACATGCCTGATGCAGGTGGTGATCGAATGCCAGCGCGGGGCAGCAGCGTAGTCTCGCGCGAATCGCCAGCGACAGCCTCCAGGAGCCAGCAGCAGTCGCTCCTGCGCTCGGCTCAACGCGCCGGACTGGGCGGCTGTCTGCTCCAGCCAGCGTTATGTGCTCTCTCCGCCAGAACTCCGGGCCCACATACCGCTAGCGAGCGGGCAAGCCTGGGCAGCGCAAGGCTGTGGACAGCGCACGTGGTTACGTCAGCGAACAGCAGGATGTGCGCGCGTCGGCCAGCCGCAGCCAATCGGCAGCCCTGCGCCGCGATGGGCTGTTCCGGGTGAGCGGCGGGAGGTGCAAACGGATGCCCGAGCCGGCAGGTTGCTGCTGCCTGTCCCCGCGGCCGCTTCCTGTGCCTGTCCTGTCCGTCCGCCCAGAGTCAGCGGCCAGTTGCCCGCCCGGGACGGACAGCCCTGTTCGACGTACATACTCGGGGCTCTCCGGATAACTACATACATAAATCCCTCTTGTCTTCGCTTACTTACCTGACGACATTAAAAAAAAAAAAAAAAAAAAAAAAAGTCTATGTATGTATGTAAGATGCCGTAACTACTTACTTTTTGGCCGCTTAGATGGTAGTCTGGTCTAGTCTACCCTACTTTTGCCACCGGCAAACTTTTGGTGTTGTCGCAGCAACGCAATGCAGAGTCCCGTATGTACGACGTAGTCTATGTAGCACAAATTCTCTGTTTATGTAACCCGTCGATCAACAGCTCCAACTGCACATCTAGATATATGTATCTATGTACGTATGTATGTGCATGCAATAATAATGTTAAAGCCCGTAGTGAACAGTGAATTAAATTCTTCCCCAGGTACTGCGACTATCCCCCCCCCCACATTATCACACTGTTTGCAGCAGCCGTGTGGAGTTACTACTATCCTCTTGTCGAATTGTCTCTGACTGTATTGCGCGCATACTTTTCGCCTCCCCCACTGCTTCGGCCTTCCTTGGGTGCTATCTACAGAATGGGTTGCCTAGCTGTGGGCGTGTATCCCCGACTACTTGAAAAAGAAAAGTCAAGCATGCATTGACGGCATCGGGGGTGGAAGCTATACGGTATGTTCGTGGATTTTGGTTTGTAAAGTTGAAGAAAAATTTGTGCTATATACCTACTTAGATACGCCACACCGGGAGTTATTATGTACCTATGTAGTTACCGGTGGCGGAAGTATCTATCATATCTAGAGTGAGTGGCCAGAAGGGAGGGGGAAAAAAAAAAAACTCTTCGCCACGCGAGACCCGGGACCACGGCGGCGCGACGTCTCTCTTCTTCTTTTTTTCTTCTTTTTTTCTGCGATTTTCTGCCTGGGCCCCAGGCCAATCCCGTGGCGCACGGAATACATATCCAACCGAAAAGCAACCATATCTAGAGTATGTATCTAGATATATAGATATCTACTCTAGGTACATGCGCCCCACCGCGCCGCGACTTGTGCAGGTACGGATTCCCTCCGCAGCAAGCCCCCCATGCGTTGTGCGAGATGCAGCAGCGCTCAACGGAAGAGAAGCATGTGAGAAGGTATGTAGATACATACGCTTTTCCATTTTTTCTGTCTGGCGGGCGCCACATAGTTACCGGTACTGCATGAGGGTTCAGAGTGGAACGGTGTTTGTCATCCACCATTTTCTTTCTCCGACAGCTCTCCCTCGGGAGGGCCACATCAGGCAGATACATATGTATGTACTAGTACAGACCCATTAAATCCCAGTCTGGGCGTTGACTCCTGTCCAATCGGGAGCGGACCGCGAGCGCTGTATGTGCTCTAGATACATATCTAGCGGGCACGACGAGGCGACTGCAGCAAACCGAAAACATCGAGAAAACCTTTTATATACCATGGAAAACAGGGGTCAACCTTTTATATACCATGAATACCATCGACAGGGTACAAGTTTGACCCACAGGCCTCTTTCACTGCCCGCAGTGCGGGCAGTGATAGAA
>Ga0307508_10006347_pt1 | contig 11129 bp, 5 predicted proteins | sample 9_EM_MG_FD_203089 | JGI IMG/M metagenome (GOLD analysis project Ga0307508, IMG submission 203089) | Populus trichocarpa ectomycorrhiza microbial communities from riparian zone in the Pacific Northwest, United States - 9_EM | ecosystem: Host-associated > Plants > Roots > Unclassified | place...
AAAGGAGGCAACAAAGAACTGGTATGAAAGTATCACCAAGTGAAGGAAAAAACTTAAAAAATTCTAAACTTATGGACATGTTGATACCATCCAAAGTGTACATGAGGAACCGAAAGTGACTTGCTAATAAAGCTATTGAAGACCCAGGCTACCTAACCTACTTTGAAGGCATTTAGGAATTCCCAAACCATAACCATGCATTCTCATATCATATCTTTCTTTTTCTAGCATGACAAGACATAATCCAGGCATCAGCATGATTCAAAGTTGTTAATATCTTTACTTAAAACATGATTTTTTTTTCCCATACAATCATTAAATTCAAACAGTATTTTACAATTTTTATTAATCATGCAAGTATGAGATGAAAGAATGAATTTTAATGAAAGGTAACCTGAATTAACATCGGTAACTGCATCTTTCTCTAAATTTTTACAATATCTCCAATTCTATACATAACTAGAGATTTTATAACAGAGATTAATTCTACAGAAATAAATTTTGAATAATACAATAATCAGTATGTGTGATAGAAGCCTTAGAACTAGCATAGGCCTAGTAACACTTTCTATATTTAATGCATCAGACCTAAATAGCTAAAACTAAACTAGGACCAGTAAAACTTTAGAAATCTAACAATGCATTAAGAGCATTTAGTATAAGCATTTATTGTATGTAACACACCAGCAATATAATGAGTCCTAAGTCACAGCATAAAGATGCAATCCACAAATTACATAAAGGTGCAAGCCACTAAAGAAAATAAAAACGAAGAGCACAGCTACAATCTCATGAGAAAATCCATCATATGAACAAAGCATAAAGATGCAATCCACAAATTACCTAAAGGTGCAAGCCACTAAAGAAAATAAAAACGAAGAGCACAGCTACAATCTCATGAGAAAATCCATCATATGAACAAAGAAAACTCTGCTAGTCAATGATATAATTAACAGAAACTAGGTGACAACATTATTCCAGTAGACAGTTAAGTGATGATATATTTATGCAGATATGCTTTGCTAGGTATTAATATATAACTACAAGGCACTGAAGAAAGATATAACCGATAAGTGGCCTTGCAAATGCCCGGTCACTTGACTAAAAGTTGAATATTGTTAGTTACTAGAGAAGAGGGAAGTTTGTGATCCACAGTTTAAAGCAAATATCGAGGGATTTCATTCCACATTTGAAGAGGGGAAAATGTAAGATGTTCACAGCAAGTATGAAGGCTACTTGTGTAGAAGGCCATGCAAAATACCTGTCTGTCAAGAGAGCATCTCTAGTTGCAAGTGCTCCAAAGAATAACACAGACACTAGATATAGTGCAGTGGTTGCAAGAGTTGCAGCCAATGTACCGATGGGAATTGAACGTTGTGTGTCTTTAAGTGAGGCTGATCTATTAGAGCCCGCCATAATTCCCGTTACAGCAGGGAAAAATAGGCCAACCAATGCACTGAAAGAAATTAAGAAAAAAAAAATGAGAAAAGGCATAAAAAAATTAATCTCACCCCTATTTCAAGAAAATGCATTATCATGCTTTAAAGGAATGTGTTTTTGACACAATAGAATTGTAACCAATAGAAGTGTTTTGGTAAGGGCCCGAGGCATAGTATTGTCTAACTGAGACATGAAAACCATGAAAAATTCAACTTCTTTTAACACCCATTAGCAAGATAACTGATTGAAATGCTTACAGCTATACACGATTGCATAATGCCCAACAGTTCCAGTGATGGTAATTAAAAAGAGAATGGTGTGTGCCTTGGGAGGGTGTGGCAGAAAAGCAAAGTGTATCAAGCTGGAAGGTAATTCCAGGAACTTTAAAATCCATTAACTAGGGCAACTAAGATGATATAAATTAGATATTCACAACTGCTGGACCATTAGGCGTTTGTTCATTATTCTTTTTTCTAGTGATGACATAAACTGTGTTTGGTTACCTGAACATGAAAAAAAAGGTGTAAAGTAGAAGAATCAAGTCTACCAGCTTCTGCTCCATGGTTATGGAGCTCCAAATTAGTTTTCCATTCTACATTCCTTGAACTGTATAAGGAATAAGCATATTTCTTTCCAAACAATGTACAAAAATCTCTCATTCAAATTCAATTGCAAGTGTTCCCAACAGAAAACAGGGTTCAGATTGCTAAACCAAAGGAAAGAAGCATCTTCCGGCAACTTTATTCAACAGTTGGAAATTAATATATACCAGAGTATTCTGGTATTACAATAAAACGGGAAGTACATCACTTAATAATATTGCAATCAGATCCATTTATGTTATTAACTTCAACAATCAACAAATACTATGAGATTGAAAATTCTTGTCGTAGCTTACTTGAAATTCCAGTAGACCTTTCCTTCAGGATCAGGTATGCCAGCATTATTAGTAAATTGATAATCTGAACTCCAGTTTTCTTTAAAACTTTCCAAACTCAAGCCCGTGATTCCATCTGTTGAAATCATGGAAAGAGAAGCATTTAGTTTTATTTCTCCACCAACCAATAAGAAAGAACAAGGAATAAGAGTGAAAGCAAGACCATGAAAACATCAATCACACATACATTTACAATTAAAGTTGACAGTTATTAGCATATAGGTTAAGGTCAAAAGTGAATCCTGATGTACCAATCAAAGAAATTGTTTGCCTTGAACTTAAATCAGCAAAGTAACTTGGCTACACTATGCTTTATGCAGAGATGCAAGTGGATAGTGAAATTCCATTGAGTTCTACTGCCACCAACAATTCCAAAGAGATCCAAAGCCACCAACCTATAAAGCTCAACACTAATAATGTTCATCATGGAAGTCCAAACAATACTGTTAAAGTCAGAATGAATGGTTCACTGTTTATTCATTGACTAAATGTATCTAAACAATAATAAATTAATAAAAAAAACACACATAAAACATGAAGAAGAACGAAGACTCAATAAACATAAGCAGCTAGATCTAAGAGAAAAAATGGTGCAAACGCCTTCAAACAATGACAAGAAGAGGCTAGATGATAGCAATCTCCAACACTTTGACAATGCAGCACTAACCATTGACAAAGATCCTGTACAAACCGTCCTATACGAGATACAAAGATATGCAAATGAAAACTCCTTGTCTTCACAGGCATAGGTAAACCCCAAAGTAGGAGTAACAAGGATACAATAGGATGATTAATTAAAAACATTCGAAGTGAGTTAACCAATAATGTACAATGCCATCTAAATTGATTTATGAGATGCACAGCTGAACAGGGAACATATGTTTTCAACTTCACAGATGCTGCAAATCTCTGTTAGGCGAGGCAAAATCCATTTATCTCGTGAAAAGACAAAAAATACATCCAAAAGATGGACAACTAAAAGTTGTAAACATCCCAGCAAAACCAAACCCTTTAATGAACCAAAAATACATTCTGCTAGTCACAGAGCTGATAACCAAAGCATTCAATTTCCTCCTTATGAAAGATGCACTTAAGATCTAAAGCTCTATCTCAGCCCATCGCTTTCAATAATCATCAAGTGTATTCATCTATAGACAGATAGTTCTAAATCAAAGGTTTTAATGTCAGAACACAATTTTAAGTTCAGGATTCATAGTTATCAAAACTGAGCTAGATAGTGAAGCTGTCAAGGTACCAGGTCATTGATTGAACTCGTGAATCAGATAAAACCCACAAGTAAATTCGCAAATTTATTTATATGCTATCCATAATAATTACTAACCAAGGGTGGCAAAAGCCAACCCAAATCTATCTATTTTAAAGGGGCATGGGTCATAAAAGTGTCAGTATAAAATTTAAACGGATCACTAATGAATTGACCCAAAAATATTCTAAGATAAATGGGATGGATGGGGTTGGGTAAGGGTCACCCATCTGACCCATTAACAGATATAGCTCAAAGAATTGTAAAAGCCTTCAACATCAGCCAATTCTTATTCCATGAGGGACTTCAATGAAGCAACATCGGGGAATTTCCCGTTCATCATATCGACCGACCCCATCAAATTTCATAGCTGGTTATTTGATTTGAGAGGGAAAACAAAATTTTTACTAATTTTCATTTAGCCCCTCAATTTTTGAAAAACTTATTTAATTTATTTTTCCAACAAATGAGTTCTTATTTGAAAGCTATTTATACTAAATATATTTTAGTCCCTTAATTAAAATTTTCTTTTGCAATCAAGTCCCTGCACATCAAACAGTAAAATTGGTCAAACAATTTAAATGGGTTGATGGCTAGGTTAAGTGGGTTTAAGCGGGTGTAGGTACCCATTGAAAAAATAAATGGGTCATAAAAGGGTATGCACATAACATTGCCCATACCTATTTTGACCTAACTCATGCCCACCCATTTGCCACCTCTATTACTAACTCAAATAATATTTATATTTAAAACATGGCATATAATATTATCAAATTTACTTTCAAGAATAATTAAAAACATAAACAGAGAAGTATTGCTAAGTTGAAAACAAAATACTTAGAAAACAAATTGCTTCACTAGGTCGCCTGGTTGGTTAACTAGTCTGTCTGCCCAAACAAATTTTGTTTCTCATTAGGTTTTTGTCTTTAACAGTTCAATTCAAAATTCAAAATACTTTAGGCTACGATCATGAACATGGCAAGTCTTTTTTCTGATTCTGATAGTTAATATAGGTCAATGTAGCTATCAAAACTAAATTGTAAAAGACAACCGTGAATTGAAAAAACTACAGTGTGGCTAATTATTTTCCTCCAGAGTTAGAATGGATCAGGGTGTTGTCTAAAAAACACCACGTATGTACTCATCAACATTAAATTTGGTCAAGGATTTGGAACATGTACTCCAAAACATCATTCCAATGCCAGACTTCTATCGTATTTAAATGCTCAATGCATCACCCAGAGTAGCTATGACAAGTAATAGGCAAACATTACCAAGAAAGAAGAAGAACTTAACACTCACCGGCAGGGTAATCCTTCTTCGCCAAAAATATCCCAATAAATATGCAGAACAACGAGAACAAAACAGGAATGAGAAAAGCAGGTGCAACTCGATTGATCATCTTCACACCACCAAACACGATAAAGCATATGAGAATTGTCACAACAATCCCATAAATTTGCAGATCATGTGAACTTGGACTTTGTATGGGATGTGCAACTTCTGTTCCATTAAATGTTGTTATAGCCTCTACAGGGAAAACATGAACAGCCAAAGATATAAATTATCAGTGTTCTTTAACATTTTGAGATGGTAAGGTTAGATTCATGCTAACAGCTACCAATCATATATAATATCAACAGAAAACTCTGAATCTTTACCTCCGAATAGCCCAGCAGCAGGAAAGGCATTTAAAAAGGTTTCTACAGCTCCCAACACATAGCTAAAACAATGAGTAGAAGCAAATGAAAAGAATGATGTCAACACAAATACTTAGCGTATACAAATAGGCTATAAAGATAATAAAACTAATTGGAACCTCAAGTCCTAGAACATGGTCTAGGGCATTAACCATACATAACATGGTGGCCTCAGAAAAGGGACAAGATATACTCACAGAGCTCCAGCAACTGCATTCCCAAGGAAGAAACATAATCCAATACTCACTCCAATCTCAGGACCAAGGGCACGACCAATGAGATAATATGGGCCCCCACCCTATATATAAGGTTCATACAACAAGTGACTTGCTTAAAAACTATTCCAAAATTGAACTTGTCATCAGAAGATAACAACTATAAGAAACTGAAAATAAGAAAAAAAGCAAACAACATGCTTAACAAACTGTAACTCAAGAAGTGTTGTTGATGCAATCAACAAGAGAGAGGCTTAGAAATTATTTTCATTTAACTTTAAATCCCAAATAGTTTATATTTCTTGTAATTCTAGTCCATTGAAGAATACTATTTAGTTTAGAACTATTGGTGCTTTGATGCCTATAAAAGGAGCATATTTTCAGTGTAATTGGAAATATTTTGATAATGCGATTATGAGTATTTTGGTTTTGTTTGAGAGCTGCAGCCTTGAGTGTCTTTTTCTCTTTTCTCTATGTGCTATTTTCTTCTTCTCTTTCTTATTGCCTACCTACTGCACTATCAGGTAGGTAATATTTACAGCCTTAATTCAAATACTAAATTCTACTAAAACAATCCCCTAATCATTCATAAATCCACATTTATGAAACCGTAACTCACCAAATCCCTTGTGGGACATGATGACAAAGTTGTCCTGTTGTTAAGAGATTGGGAGAATCAAGGCGTGTATTTTTTTAATAGAATGCGTGATGAGTTGCATGGAAAGATTTCTAAGACATAAAGAGAAGATAGAAAAGTACAATGATAATTAATTTTCTCTATTAGCTCAAATGCTAGAGCAAAGGACAAAAAATTATCATGGACCTCAGTTGAGGAAAAATGTTGTAGATAGAGAGGGGAAAGAAAGAAAGGCAAGAGAGAGAGAATGTATAAAGCAACTGACTAAATAGAGGAAAGATTTCTTTTGAGGCATGGGTTTGTGCCTTTGGATCCACATCTCGGTGAAGTTGCATCACCGAGTTAAATAAAAGCATTGGCTTTAGCATTCATGCCTTGTGCCTCAAGCATGCCTAAGGCATGGTTTTAACAACACTGATCCCAACATAGTAGCAAAATTCTTGAACTTTTCCCATATTTCTCAATTGGGGAAAATGCAAAAAAGAACCTTTTAGTTTGGACTATTTACATTTGAGTGACCAATTTTCAAATTTAAATTTGGACATTGAGCTTGTGCTTTCCTCTCGTAGCATTTACCCCTTTAACTATTAATTAAATCGAAGGGATAATTGCATTATCAGTCCTCAAAACTTAGATAGATGTACCTTTTCTAAGAAATCCTAATCCTCTAATTTCTAACAATTTATTAGAATGTTATCAAATATGCTATACCAAACACTTTTACACATGAAAATATACCCTACATTTTATGTACTAATCATTATCATGATTCATCTTCTCATGATTCATCTATTCAAGTGTACCAAAAAATATATAAAATCATGAAATAGACTACTTTTTATTATTATTAAAAAAATAAAACTATCCAAGACCAATGAAAAAACAGTAAATGGTTGATAAAAAAAAAAAAAAAACATAATACATATTTAAGTTCTGTGTTTTCAATCAAGTTCATATTGATTCAAGAACCATGTCAGGTCAGCAAAGGGATAGCATTACATAAATTTGGTCCATTTTAAAAAAAAAAATGAAGGATTACAACTCAATTACCTAAATAAAAAAATAAAAAGATGGGATGATTATAGGCAATCATATCAGCAACTTGAATTGAAAAAAAAAAGGCAGGTGCTAAAGGAGGGAAACCACATGCCTCTGAAGAATCAAAATTCAAAGCTCGGTCATTGCATTGCAAATTGGAAAAATCACAAGATCATCCTTTGCATTCTTCCCCTTCTCAATTTTACCCATATTTTGAACAAACCAACTAACCTATAAATTTATCATTTTAACTTGAAACTAAATGCTATTTCTATCTCAAATGTTTTTCTAACAGCTTTGATCAACATAAAGTGTTTGACAAAGGGATATTCATTGTTCGATTACTCAAACCATGATCCAAATCATGCACCAATCTGAATTTCTATTCAATATGAATTTTCAATTCAATACTTTCACAAACCTATATTGAACCACATAAAACAGCGTAACTGGTTTTATTGTTTGACTTACCAATTAATCTATTTATGTACTCCTCCATTTCAAAGAGTTTGTTAAATTTTCCATTTTGGGATGGTACAAAATTGTTTCCATTGTGACCCACTTTAGTTCATAGACCCCAGCAACACCATTTTTCCTTTTCTTCTCCTTCATTTTTGCCAATATCTCCTACCTCTTTTCCCCGAACACCAGTACACCAAGGGTTATCCTTCACCATCACTCCTCCCATTGGCAGTAGCCACAGTCCTCAACATTCAAACCCTTCACCACGCCCCCCTGCCATGATTTTTCAACCTCCAAAGCTCCAAAAAAGCAACTGCCATCAACAGCAAGAAAAGAGATAGGAACAACTACAAGTTACGATAGAAAGCTTATTCTCCAAACATTTGCTTTGGTATAACAATAGATTCTCACTTCAGGGGTTGAGGAATTTTAGAGAAAAAAAATGTGCATTTATTGAACACAATGTTTGAAGTGTGGTTTTGGCAAAGAAACCCATGGATCAGGCTAAGCATTTGGTCCTTTGTTTCTGTACAAAAAAATGTTTGGTTAAGATTTTGTTTTAAGCATGAAATACCCATGTCTGTTCTTTTAATCTTTGGATACCAAAATGAGATAAGATGATGTATGCATGCTTAGTTTTGAAGTGTTGGTTAAGTCTCTTTTTATGTTTTACTTGAATATGGATTGAGCTTGATCCTTTAGTACCTGGAAAAATAAAAGAATTCTAGGCAAGTTCATGAATGGTTGCTTTAATCTTTAAAACATGAAACTTTCTTGTTGAATTTGTTTGTGGATTAGGCCTTCAAGGACTTTTGTTTTTTTAGGAGTAAACTTGGGTTGTTTTGTTAAGCCCGTTGGCTCTTCTTAGATAAGGCTTCAATTCTCTTTTTTTAAGCCCGTTCAATTTCTTTGGACAAAGCTTGTGTTGGCTTCTGGTCAGGCTAGGAAGCGCAGTCCATTTGATCGGGCTAAACCTTTAAGGTCCAAAATCTAACAAGGAAAAATTGCATCTTTAGTTTATTAAGATGTGTATGGCAAACACACCCTTAAAGCAAATTTTAAGCCTGTGTTTTTTAGTTATGGGCGTGTTTGCGCGTGTTTGGCAAACACAACCTAACTTATTTTTCACACCCTTTATTTTCTTTTTTTCTTGTGTTTAGCCAAACACACTCTAGTTTAATTTTAATTATTTTTCAAATTTTTGAAGGACTATTTCTCAATTAATTTTGGGCCTTTTAAATCACTTTTTGCCATTTTATATTTAATATTTAAAATTATGAACTTATATACATGAGACGCTTTTTCAGTATTATATAAACCAGGTTTTTTTGTAAAAAAATAGAAAAACAACAAAAATCAATCTTTCAAAATATACATTACGTTTTTTAAAATGAACATGGCCAAGTTTTTCCAAAAAAATCATGTTTGCATTTTTAATAAAAATACAAAAATATGACAAAAAGACATTGCATGATTTAGCATACCAAAAAAAATCAAAAAATAGATTTTATATTTTGTATGCATCATGGATTTAATAATAAGTTTATTAAAACTAAGAGGACTTGATCTAAATTTCAAAAACACCAAAAATTCAATTTATTTATTTTTAATATAAAGGATTAAGAACTTATACGTAAGATGTATTCCCAATATTAAAAAAACAATGCAAAAAATATATTTTGGCTTTAGAATAGCTAGGCTTGACTCGTAAAGTCATGATTCACTCTTTTAAGGTGAACCTGCTTTAACCATTAGACAGACCAATAGTTAGAAAAACACAACAAAACCTTAGTAATAATCAAACAAATGAGTTATGCAGCTATCGTAGGTAGGGTGTACTAGGAGTGATATTGTTTTCCCTATACACAACAAATCTCATTATCCAGACTCTGAAAACCATTTAAGTTTCTAGTGACCAAAATACTAGGTGGCAACTCTGGTTTTTTTAAAACCATAAAAACACAAGAATTCTTTATTCTTTCCACACCACTCAAAATCTTGTTCCAAGAAGATGATCACCACGATGCTACATAAGTGTGATAATCCTCATGCCAAGCCACCTCCAATAAAGTGTTATAGATGCAATCAGGAAGGGCATAGATCCAATGTATGTCCTCAGAGAAGACTTGTGATCGTGGTTGAACGTGAGGATGAAGAGTGTAGAGAAGGTCATTGTATCTGGAGGAGTGTTGTGAACCTTATAGTGAGGGTGAGTATGAGGACGATGATGGTCAAGCATATGTGGTGAGATGATTGTTGTTCACACCAAAAGCTAATGATGAGACGACACACCAACAATTTTTTTACTTTATTCTTGATAGCAGTAGCTATGAGAATATTATTGCTAGGGAAATCACTATTAAATTGGGTTTGAATATTGAAAAACATCCAGAATTTTACACTATAGGTTGGATTAAAAAGGTACCAAAGATAGCAGTAATTGAAAGATGTAAAATTCCTTTTTTCCATAAACAACTATATAAGGATGAAGTTTATTGTGATGTATTTGACATGAATGCTTGTAACTTGTTTGGTAGGCCATGACAGTATAATGTAAATGCATGGCATGGGGGACAGGAAAACATCTATAGGTTTGTTAAGGATGGGATTAATTTTACTTTGATTCCTCTGAAGAGGAATTCCCAACCAAAAGCCCAAAAGGCTAGAGGAAAGGCATTGAAACAGATGAGTTGACAAGGCAGTTGAGGTCACTAGAGTTGTTAAGTCTCTATTGCAAGAGTTTCAAGAAGTTATTCCAGATGAGTTACGTGTGATATTCACACCATATTGACTTGATACCAGGGGCTAGCCTTCCAAATTTACCTCATTATAGAATGAGCCCAAAAAAAGGAGAGATCTTAAGGGAGAAAATAGATGAATTGCTAAAGAAAGAGATGATTCAAGAGAGCTTAAATCCATGTGTTGTCCCTGCTTTATTGACACCAAAGGATGGTAGATGGCATATGTGTGTTGACAGTCGTGTCATTAATATAATCATTGTGTGATATCAGTTTTCAATTCCATGGTTAGATGACATGCTAAATCGATTGTGTGGTGGAACAGTCTTTTTGAAGATTGACTTGAGAAGTGGTTACCATCAAATTCGACCAGGGGATAAGTGGAAAATAGCTTCCAAGACAAAAGATTGGTTATATGATTAGTTAGTCATGTCATTTAGGTTAATGAATGCACCGAGTACATTCATGAGGCTGATGAATCAGATTTTGGAATCTTTCATAAATAAATTCGTTGTGATTTGTTTTAATGATATCCTTGTTTTTAGTCATAATGAAACATATCATAATGAGCACTTAAAGAGTGTTCTAGAGGTGTTGCTTATATCATATTGAGCACTTAAGGAGTGTTCTGGAGGTGTTGCTTATAAACAAGTTGTATGTAAATCTGAAGAAGTGTAGCTTCATGACCAACAAGCTGT
>Ga0307508_10006348_pt1 | contig 11128 bp, 6 predicted proteins | sample 9_EM_MG_FD_203089 | JGI IMG/M metagenome (GOLD analysis project Ga0307508, IMG submission 203089) | Populus trichocarpa ectomycorrhiza microbial communities from riparian zone in the Pacific Northwest, United States - 9_EM | ecosystem: Host-associated > Plants > Roots > Unclassified | place...
GCTTACCTTAGAAATCAACTTCGTACCCGTAGGAATCACCATGCTAACTTCCAATATAGCAACAAAAAAAAAAAGTGGTAATCAAGAAATACATAGACTACAGTGATAGTTGTAGCTAAGAGTGAGGATTGAAAAAATGAATATAAAAAAATAAAAAAAATATTTGGTTGAAGAAATAAAAATAAAAGCATGAAGTAAATTGATCTCTAAATTCTTTCAAAGCATGAAGATCAGGTCGACATACCCTCCCTCTTTGATGTAGACATCGTGATCATGTAATCACGCAATCATAACAAAATTTAAAATTAATTTAAAAAAACTTAATATTAAATTTAAAAACCCTAATCTAGAGGTAACTTTGCACCTGAAGATCAAAAGTATTGGAAAAAAAACTTGAATCCAGAGATAACCTTATACCTAAAAACTTGAAGTATACGAATCACGTCACGAAACTAGTTATTTTTCGATAAGTCAGTATATAATATATGTTTTTATAAAGAAAGGTTGTTTGCAACATGCAAAACAAAGAAAAATTAATGTTTATTCAAATCATAATATCTGTCGAAACTTGTAGCCATAAAAGCAATATATAATCCCTTCCAAATAACCCTAGTTGATCCATTTTAAGTTGCAAGTCAAAAGGCTCTATCTAACAATCAACTAATACAAGTCTAATACTGAAAACAAACCCTAAAATAATGTTTAATAAGCCAAAACAAACTCAATTTAGAATAAAATCCAAAGCTAATAATATTCAATATTAAAATAAATAAATAAAAACATCATAAAACAAAGTTCTCTTGCTTGAAATCTCCTTTTGCTTTCATCCGAGGCTTTGCTGAAACTTTATGCTTCAAATTAGCCGGGACACTTTATTTTTAATTGTTGGATTTTCTCCCTTGAATTGTCTCCCCCTAGTCTTTTTAATATGCTAGGAAATCCTATAATATAAGAAAAAGAACAACAAAAGAATCTGATGACTCTTTGTCACCGTATACATTCTATAATGGATACGGAATACTTGTAAATTATGAATAATAGTTGTTGCCATAAATATTTTCTTATTTGACATCAAATCCTTGTAAAATAGGTGAGTCAATAGCTGTCACATATGTTTTCAAGAGTATTAAGAAATACTTGTATTGACTGGAATTCATAATACACAAGGAAATAATGTTTCTCTAATTTTCACACATTCTAGTTAGATTTCAATTCTGACTTTAAACGCATTGTTCTCTCTCATCTGGATGAATTATAAGGTCTACCACATATTTTCGTAAAGGTATGGATATCTACTTTTCAATCTAATTTGAATCTAAACTGAATTCTTTTTGTAGCTATAGATATAATCCAAACAGTAAATGAAGGTCCACACAAACAAATTTGACAAGATTCGTTAAGTGACTTCAACCTTTTATAATAATCCCTTCTCGGCTCCAACTTATTTGAAACTTTAAATCAATATAGAACAACATGTCTAGAAACTTCTATAAGAACTCCAGTCTAATCCAACGATTGAGTTAAAAATTATGTTCAAGAGTGTAAAATTGAATAATAAAAAATTTTACGTTAAAATTTAAATTTAACCTTACTTGGATAGTATAATTCTTTGTCCCAATTGTCTCCATTTGTTTTCTAACTCGAAACAATTACCTAGGTGTTTCAGTTTACATGGCGTCTCTAAGAGAGAAATTTATTGATGATATAGGTGATATATAATTAGATACAAAATTATCTATTTTTGGAACATAAATTAAAGTTATAGATCTTTTAGCCTCCTTGTCATCTTGGAGGAAAAATCATACTAATTGGGAGATAAGTAAAACACTGTTAATTATGGAATTAATCAATAACATTGTAAAAGCTTATAGGGTGTATTCGAATTTAGCAGGCACTCATGAGAGAATTGATCTTTACATGAAAATGAAAGAATGTAGGGTAATTAGGAAAGAAATTATTGGAGTGACTCTAATCTATAGTTAGAAATAGTGAATTGTATAAGAAATGGTTTAACTGCAAGAAGGAATATTTTTGAGATGTTAAATAGCATTTAATTACTATACCTATATATACCTTTAACTTGTTTAATTCAACTGCGAGTTTCAGTTGGATCGATTTTATTTTTTAAAAAAATATAAAATTAATTAATTAATTTCTTAACAAAAATTATAGTCTCGGATTAACCTATTAAATATTGATATTTTCAAGACAAATTATAGACTTGGATCTACCAAGAAAATGCATACAAGTTTGGATATGCTATCAGCATAGCTTTAATGTTCTGCTTGTTTATCATGCAGATCTAGATTTGCTTGAACGAGTTAAAACAAATCAAAAGCTTGAATACTTGGCATCATGTCCCATTACAAGGAAAGTTGGACGTGAGAGTATGTTTCTTTTTCATCTTTGAATTAAGCTCTTGGATCATGGATCCGAAGACTTATTATTAACATTGTATAGAAAGTATAAAAACTCATTTAAAAATTGTTTTTATATATTTTTGTCTATATATTTATATAATTTCTATATTTTTGCCTTCTTTCTAACCAAATGCAACCCGATGTAAACTTACAATCTTATTATATTTTGTTTAATAGCATCTCTTTCGCCATCTATCTTTAGTCATTTTTATCTTATTTGCTTTCTTTTCCTCGCCCCAACAACACTGAAGGTCTCATGAGGAAATAATAATTCTCTCCATAGCATTAAAAATCCATTTGCACCTTATTTTTTGTTATGATTTCCTCATCTCCACCTACTTTCGTTCCAGATATGAACAGGATCCCATCCATTACATCTTTCCATGTCCATGAATTGGCCAGCCAAATATCAAGCAGTACGCAGAGGTAATGCAGGCATTGTTTTCTTCAAACAGAACCCAAGAGCAACTATGCAAGTCAAAAAATTCCATAGAAACCAAATAAGAACAAAGAGGCGATGTGCTCATAATTAAACCTTTTATTTTATTTCAATGGCAACTTCGAGAAAATTGCTGCCGATAGCCTTTAGTGCAGCCATGACAACAGGGTGAAGGCAATGTATGTGCATATTGAAATCTAAAAGAGAATAAAAAATGTGCTGCTGCTGTATCTGTGTTGTCTGCCTGCCTGTTGGAAGTAGACGCGGCAAAGCTCAGTGCTGTGATTTTGTTAGCTCTTGCAAGTCTATAATGGCTTTATCTATTGCATAGATTATCATTTTCTTTATCTGTTCCACATTGTTAAAAAAAGATGAAGAAATAAAGTTAAAATAATGTAATCGATGCATAATATATTTGTATCAGGAAAGAAGTTACCTCTAGTTTATCCTCTCTAGCTCTATGGTTCACTGGAAGTTGTCGAAACTCTTCAGTTAACCGGAGGCATTCCCTTATATTTTCGGGTGAGACGAAGTCGACAGCAACTTTTGTGCAAGACTGCATGGTGGAAACAAAAGCAATTCAGATAGTGGTAAACAATAGAATAGAAAATACACAGTAACTTCTTGTTAATTTGGTGTCAGGAAATTTTCTACTACTATGGTTGTCAGCCTTTCATCCTTCCTCTTAATCCTAAGATTGTATGCATGACGCAAATTTATAATACTTAAAATTTTTTGAGAACGAATTTCATTTGAAATTCAATTCTCAATACTTCAAATACTCCAAACATGAAATTTTATTGAAATCTCAAAATTGAATTCATTAAGAGAATTTCAAACATGTTTGAGAAAAGGTTTGAATATCCTCTTAACTGTAATTGGGAAAATGCAATTGGAAAATAGCATTCACTAAAAAATTTATATCATAGTAGTGATTTGATCATGATGATACATGATTTCCCATAAGATTTTGCCCACAAGTAGTATCTCGGAAATTTTGAAGACCATAAAAACATTTTTGATGGAAAAAAAATGTAAATGAAAGATCCTACTAAATTGAATTGAGTCCATGAATCTAAAAAATAATGAGAATTCTTGATCTTTCTCAATTTGAAATGATGTATTTTCATTGATTTCTCCTAAATTTAAATAATATTGATTTATCCAAAAGATTTCATTTCAATTGAAATTTAATTATTCGTATGAGTAATACGAGGATTACTGCTAAGCATCAAGGGTAAAGCACCCAACTCATAATTGGTGAATTTGTAGGTTCAATTCTTACTGGATGCACGCAAATGGACACCCAATTTGCCATCCAAGTGACGGTTAAACCTAATTAGATTAGGATTCAAAGAATAAAGAGAGAATTTTCAAAAAAGGTCTAAAACAAAATTCTAATCCTAATCATGCTTTATTAATGAATAATTTATTCTCTAATTGTCTACCTCTCAAAAAAAATTTAAATAGATTTGAAGGAAACTTAGAATCCCTAAACTAAAAGGATAAACAAAAACAAAAAACAAAATTAAGGATAAAAACTCAAAATTAAATAGGAAAATAATAAAATTGAATCAAATAGCATCTTCTATTACTTTTTTGAAGGCCTTCTTGATGTGAGCCGCAAGGCTAGCTGGTCCCGTGTAGAACAACGTCCATAGAATCTCTTGATAAAATTTGAGCAAGATCCAACGATTGGATAAAAAATTATGTCAGTCAGGCTTTTCAAGTGATCCAATTGTGCTTATCATCTGGTCATATTGTAACATATTCATATCTGACTGTTCAAAACCCCCTACATCTCCAAGTCTGGTTAATTTGGAGTGAGGGGGCTACCCTAGTCATTGGTGGTAAGAGTGTCTGTCTGTTTCAACCATCAAAAAACATTAATTGATGCTTTTCGGTGGTTGAAATCGTTTCAACCACCGAGACAAACAAATCAAGTTTCAACCACTGAGACAAACAAACCATAAAAGGAGACACATTCAATATGCTTGAGTGGAGGAGAGGTTCCAAACTAAGATACTTTCTTTCAAGACAAACAAAAGAGAGAATTTGACTAGATGAGTATTGGATCATTTAAAAGTAGAGTTTAGAGCGGACGAGAAGAAAATTTGACCGAGAGATTTTCTTTCTATTGTTGTGTTGATGTTGATTAGATAGAGTTTTGTTCTATCCTACCAAGAGCATCCTATTCAACTTGGTAGAAAACTATAAGGGTATGGTATTTAATATGCACACCATGTTAAGAACACATTAAAATACGTAGAAAATGTCATGTCTCATGACATGTCTACTCTTTATGAACTTCACAGCGTTACCTTTCACATTGAAAGTAAAAAAATTCATTGAAGTTTGATTTTTGAGAGAGTAAATAAGAAAGAAGACACTCCAGCAATAGACATTTTTTTTTGGAATAAAACTGGAAATAAGAGAATTAATGCTTTGCCATTTTGATAATGAACGTATGTTGGAACAAAACAAAAGGAGGAAAGAAAGCATTCTTCATAGACAGAGCATTAGTTTTCCTAAATGTTTTTGAAAACAATCTAAAAGTTGACACAACTCACTGGGACAAATTTAGAATCATAAAGGTTTGATGAAAACACTAGTGCTCTTGGTTGTTGTTTAGAAGAGAGGAAAAAACAACAAAAAAGTTTCTAACAATTTCAAAGACTATTTTGTACTTTCAATTCCTTTTTTTAGTAAAAAAATTATTTCTGAAAAAAAATTAATGAAGACGAAATTGTGTCTATACTAGGCTAGATAACTATTATTGCCATTAGTTGTGAAAGGCTATTATCGAACAGGGGTGATGGGAAATTTCCTGATCCTTTCATTGTTAGACAGAAATTATCATCCGAACTCCAGAATATTTTTAGATGAGCCATGCAATACAGCATGAATTTTGCTTCATGAATCATGACACAGAATTATCAGACTTTGATTTGTGGGACCGACAAGGGTGGAGCCACAATTCAATGGGATGATTACTTTGTGTCATCATTCATGCTGTGCTTTCTACGAGAAAGCACTTTTCCTTTGTACAAAAAGAAAAGATAAATTAGTTTAACATGAACAAATTACGAAATCTTTAAGCATTTTAAGAATGGAAAAAAAAAGTCTCCGACTTACCTGTAGATTCCTTACTTGGTGTGGGCATCCAGCAGGTATAAATACAGCCTCTCCAACTCTTTGTTCAAATGTCCAGGCTTCAACTCCTAGTGTGCAAGCAAATCAAAGTAATTAACAACCAAAACAGCATATATTGGACTCAAAATGTCGAAAGCAAATAAAACCAATGCAATAGGATACTCACCGAATTCCTCCTTCAGTTTCCTTTTATGCTCCACAGTTAAATAGAAACATTGGTCATGAATTGGATGAACGACCTAATCATAACCAGCTAATTTTCAGTACTAGTGACAAAGAACTAGGCTAAAAGAAAAAACAAACCAATGAATTTACCCGTTCTACAGGGGCACAGTAATTGTGCCTGAATTCTCTGTGGTGCTTTCTCAAATATTCCTCTAACTTGGGAACATCCTCCCTTCTGAAAATGTCCCACAAGGCGGCGCCACCTGTTTTGTCCATAGTCTCCACTTCCGAGGGCAAACCAGAAAGTGTAGCTCCTCTTAACACATCTTCAGTGTTCTCAAGTTGTTCATTAATTTCAGAGGGGGGCTTCTGTGGCTCTCTAATTTCTGAGACACCCATCTCTTCTTTCAAACTATCATTTCCCTGATCAAGTTCAATGTGAGGATTGTCTACCTTGTCTTGTTCTAAATATTCCTTCTCATCCTGAGCCCTGTGCTTCATTTTCAACAGCTCAATGGCGGAGCACTGTTCTTGACTTAATGCTACTTCAGCAGTATGTGTCAAAATATTTACCTACATCAGAGACCAAATTTTCCTCTGTTTAGAAAAAAGAAGGTATGGTTGCGTTAACAAGAAATCAACAAGAACAAATGATGTATTATGAACAATCAAGGCATTCAAAGCTCTGGCCTAATGAATGCTAAGCAGCTTAAGAGGCCAAAGCTTGCTCATTGTGCAAATTTGGACCAGAAATTCAGAGGAAGTTGCTATGAAAATTGAAAGCGTGTATTTTGGTTTGATGATAGACATTTGAGACATCATCACAGAAGTGCAATTCCAAGCACAACATTTCCATAAAGTTACACGTTACTTGTCACTTGATGCAGACAAAAGTCAAATGCCTGGACCATCTGGTTTCTTTGCCCAATAAAGAACCTGATACTACCAAGCAAACAGCACATCCTCCAACCAAAAGGCAAATTCTGTTCTCTCATCCTAAACTGAAAGGAATATAAAATAATCTAAAGTAACAAACCTATGAATCCCCATGATTTATATGCCAGAGAACAACTTTGCTTGGAAAGGTGAGTGTTCACTTAAATTCATTATGGGACATCAAGATGTAAATAATTAATAGAAATTTGAGCTTAGATAAATAGCCATTTTTGGAAAAAGGAATAGCTCATCATTCAAATAACCATCTTTTACTACACAAAATAAAGTGTTAGATCTATCAGACATACCGCATCTGACATGTCACAGTGAAGCTTGGTCACTGAGTCCCCTCTTCCAAGCTCTTCTCTTGTACCATATGCAATGTAAGTTTTTGGACCCAAATCTGGTTGCAGGTGATCTGCTGGAAACTTCACAGCAACATTAAGGATTCCAGCATTTGGATCACTGTATTCTTGAAATGGCAGTGCACTGTTAAACTCGTCACAGTGGCGTGGCAAAAGATTTTCGAATTTATCTGATGGAGGCCAGTCCTTGAGCTTAAGCATTTCAGGCCAAAAGTTATGATATGTTCTCCCTTCCGTGTAGCCTTTAAAAAACTGCCGGGTATTGATCTCCACCTGAATATTTTTACAAAGTCAGTCTTCTGTGAGTAAATGTAAAAGTAAAATATAAAAGTTTAGTGCAAGAAATTCAGAAAGTATATGTGAAACATTATTTCTTTTCCAGCGCTTGTAAAGCAAAACAGGTGATTTTGCTCATCATGCAAATGGCTTTGATAAATGTTTGTGGCTGAAAAATAACTGCGAGGAAGGATATTGGAGCTGAACCTCGCAACAAGCCAGACAATCAATAGCCTTCACTTCAGACATTTTTGAACTAATATGTGAATCCACATTTTCACATAATGCACGCCACATGACCTTTGGCTCCCAGCTCAAACGAGTTGTCTGCTCGAGAACATCACGAACTATAACTGGCTCACCTTTAACCCAGTGCTTTTGGAAGTGAAAAAGTTCATACTCAAGAATATCCTTTGAAGCAGGACAATACAAGTAATTGTCCTCAGATCCTTCCCTAAAAGCTGCTCTTCTCAACACCCCTTCCCCTGCTTCATTACACTTGCACGTCAAACTTGCCTGTTCAGTATCACAGATTCCCAATAATTCTTCTGCCCTTTTTTTCAACTCTGCAACCCATCCCAGTGGAAGGATACGCTTTAGCTCCAATAAACAATCACCACAACCACCCAATTCTTGTGGAGGGCAAGAAATGCTCCCATCTTCACTGGCATTCCATGGTAGAACCAGAGACTCACTGTGGTCATAAGGATTTTGGTATTGACAAGGCAGTGGATCTCCACCATGCATATAATCAAAGCCTCTATCCACATACCAAAAACTTTTTTCAGCACGACTTGAAAGGCTTCCCTTTCGAATTTCTCGACAACAACTGAGGCATAGTTCATAAGCACATTTTCGACAGCTGCGATGGAAGTCAACAATGGAAGTGGCACAGTAGTTGCTGCCCAACAATCCCCAAGAGAAATGCAGTAAATGAGCTTTAATTCGAAAGAATGAAATCAGATGGTAATAACCTGTTCAGTGGAGAGAAGATTCTTACCAATAAACACGCTCATTGCTATAGCAAAAGTTCTCAGCTATATCAACAGGGAAATCTGGTTGCCATAAGCACATCAATTTTTTTTCAGCAAAACAAAGTTTAACAGAAGAAATCATATGATCACATCAAATTCTGCAATAGCGAACAAAGGATACCTCCAATACCAGCCTCAATCTGAACTTCTTCAGTTTGTTCATCACAGATTTGTTCCAGAAAAGGAAGTAGTGACTTGATCAAATAATGCAGATGCCGAACCTTTTCATGGTTGGTGATATTCCTTTTGGATGTCTGGAGATGAGAAATATTATGCACTATTTACAAAATAGTAAAAAACACCCAAAGGAAATTTTGAAAAAAAATTACTCCTCCAGTTGCCAAGATGTCCAGTATTTAACATTATGCCTTTTGCTTCTTTTTTTTCTCCTTTTAATATCTTCGCAGATCAAAAGCAAGGAGGAAAAGGAAAATACAACCAACCTTAATCAATCCACTCGAGTGCAAACACACATTGCAATTGCATTTTTTACAACAAAATGGGCATTGTTCCGCAAATTGACCTTCTGTCATCTCAGGATACCTATAAACAACAAAAAGTCAAAGACAAAAGAATATCTAACTCCATCCATCCAAAACTAATCAGGTTGGAAAATATGATTGTTTTCAGAAACTTTACCATTGCTTGATGCACTGTATGCAGTACATTCTTTCACATTTCTTACAAACAACAACAGTTCTTCTTTCTTTTTTCATGCACTGATGACATAGTTTGATTTCTTGTCCTTTGGCCTGTTTGAAGCAAGAAATACTAGCAGCATTCAGCTACGATAAAAGGGGCCAGTCTCTCCCACAGATATGGCAACAGAAAATAAAACTTAATGCAGCACCCAAACAAATTGAAAGGGTTACAATACCTTCACATTTCTCGCTGCAGACACACCATTGCTATAACCATCATGTTTTGAAACTGAAACTGATAAGCTAGAAGAAGCTGATTCTGAAGAAGAAGAAGCACAGAAAGAAGAATTCATAGAATCTATATTTTTTTCTCTGGCCTCCTTCAGACTCCTCTCGTTCATCTCAGTAATTGAAATCCTAGTTCTTATTCGCTCTCTCATTTTTACAAGACAAATTGCTTCCAACACATCCTCTTCCGAGTCAACATCAAAACCTACACCTACAGAACTGCTTCTGCTACGCTTTTTTAAACCATTCTGCTGCCTCTTTGGAAACCCATTACTCTCCAAAAAGTCAGATTCCGTAACTGGCTTCACTTTTTTAGATGAAGTTTTTCTTCTCGCTCGAGGTGACCACTCATCACTACTATTTGACAACTCAATTTCTGAAGTTGACTTAATTTTCTTAGATGATGTTTTGACTCTTGTTTGAGGCAACTCACCATTACTCCCTGAAAATCCAACATCTGGGGTTAACGTAATTTTCTTAGATGAAGCTTTGCTTCTTGTTCCTAGACACTGTTGATCATCACTTTTCATTAATTCAATTTCTGAGGCTGGCTTAGTTTTATTAGATGAAGCTTTCCTTCTTGTTCCCAGACACCAATGATCATCACTTTTCAACAATTCAATCTCTGGGGCTGGATTAGTTTTCTTAGATGAATCTTTCCTTCTTGCTCCAAGAAACCACTGGTCATCACTTTTCGACAATTCAATCTCCGGGGCTGGCTTAATTTTCTCAGACAAATCGTTCCTTCTTTCCGAAGGTGAGCACTCCTCATCACTCTCTGAAAGTTCACTTTCCGCGGCTAATATAAGTTTCCTATTCGGAGCTTTCTTTCTCCTTCGGGGAGACCAGTCATCATCATCACTATCTGATGACAATTGAATCACTTCCACTTTCTTACACGAAATCTTCCTTCTCATCTTAGATGCTACTACCTCATTAAACTTATTTTGCCGGGACTTCTTAACTCTTTCCCTTGTTTCATGCAATGAAAAATTCAAGGAAGCCCCTTGAAATCTCCTAATTTTATTATCATCATCCCGGTTAATCCTAGACTTAGCAATCATTGCAGCCATTGTCTGTCACTGCAAACAAAATCAAACACACAAAACCATCACTCTTCAGCCAAAGCACTAGAGTCAAAAATCTAAACTTTCCAGCTCTGTTGTTTACATAAAACAAAAACCCCATCAAAAGAAAACAATCCCCACATTGCAAAATCTACAAAATTCTCTTTCTTTTCTCATTATACACACAAAAATCAACCGAAACTGAAAAAGAAAAAAAGAAAAAAAAAAAAACTGAACCAAATTCACAGTAACAGATAGACTAAATAAAACAGAGAAAAAAGGTCTGCATTGACTTGACTTGGAGTCAAGTCAGCTAAAACAGCATAAAAAACAAAACCCCATAA
>Ga0307508_10006349_pt1 | contig 11126 bp, 13 predicted proteins | sample 9_EM_MG_FD_203089 | JGI IMG/M metagenome (GOLD analysis project Ga0307508, IMG submission 203089) | Populus trichocarpa ectomycorrhiza microbial communities from riparian zone in the Pacific Northwest, United States - 9_EM | ecosystem: Host-associated > Plants > Roots > Unclassified | place...
GATCAAAAATAAAAATAAAAAATAAAAATAAAAACATATCTGTTTCCGTTTCTCCCTCTACGCGTCTCGATGAACTCACCACCTAGACATTCACTTTCAAATGCGTAGCGAGACACGCACGTATGTTTCCTGATTAATTCTGACAACCCGGTGCAACCCGGCATAGACTTTTGGGTATCCGTGCAAGAATAGATGCGATAGGCGACCGAGGAAAACAAGACGAGTGGAAGCTCGCAACCTGGTGTTGTTCATAATTTCCCTTTATGCAATCTGTTCTGTCGCTTTCCCCTTCTGAATTTATCTTTTCACTTCTACTTAGGGATCACACTCGGACACGGACACGGGCACACATGGATTCAAACAAGACACACAGTATACGATGATTTATACTATATACAGGTGGAGCGAAATTCCTCACAGCCGTTCAAGGACCGTCTCCATCTCCTCCATCTCCTTCTGCTGAGATGCCAGGTAAGCCTCGGCGATTTTGGCATGGGCCTGGAACTCGGTGAGGAACCCGAGCACCCCGTGCATCTTAGTCCTCATCGAGAGGAGCAAGACCCGGAGCGTATCAACGGCCGCTTGAGTGGCCGGATCAGAGATCTTCGCCCTCTTCCGGGGTGTGTCCTCGTTGTCCTCGTTGTCGATGGCCGGTTCCGGGGACGGGGACAGAGAGAACCCGAACCACTCGGGTAGCTCTGCTTCTACGCGAGAGGAGGACGCGACCGCGTTCTTGCACGCAGGGATAACCACGCGGACGGAAGATCACACTAATGAACTTCAGACCAGAACCTCGGATACAAAATGTTGCACGTACCTGGGACCTTCTCCTTTCCCTTTTCCTTTTCCTTCGCCTTCTCCTTTCCCTTTCCCTTTGGGCCCAGTGCCGCCACCACCTCCTTCCTTGGTTTTCCGCCTCGCCCGGTGGACTTGCTGCACCGCATCTTGAGCTTCGTGCACAGGTCACAGGTGTAACCCGGCATTCCGGTGCACTCCTTCCCGCTCCTCTGACACGCGTCACACGCAGGGATGTGGATCTTCTTTAGTGAACCCGCGTGCGGCGTGGCCAGCTTCGGGTCCACAATCTCGACCTCAGCATCTTCATCCTCCTCCTCGTCCTCCATCACGGCTCTTCGGGTAATACGCTGATGGACATCAGCTACTGTCAAATGAGATTGTGCGTCGAACTCACCTTCCTTTTCTGACCTGCACTCAACGTGGATTCATGCGCCTCACTCGGCGACTCTGTTGCTGGGGGTTCTTCTGCCGATTCTTGTTCGGGCGGGGGAGCTACTCTGCTCGCCGACTTCTCCACTTGGGCGGCCGACTGAACCTGCTCTTCCTTGACCTGCTTCTGCATCGCTGCCGCGCCTTGCCATCTCCGGAACGTTGCGTTCGCCTCGCGCATCTTGGCGAGGAGTGGCTCCTCCAACCCGGTGTCGACGCCGAGTTCCCGGGCATGCATGAAAGTTGTCTGAAGCCTGTTCTGTCATTCGTGTCAGTTACGAAGAAGGTGATGAAGGGAGGGAGACTCACCACTAAACCTTGCCACCTCGCGCACCAAATGTCTTGATCCGTCGCGAAGTCTTCTCTCTCGTCCGGGATGGCCGTCATCATGCCATCCAACTCGACCTTGATCACCGCCACCTCTTTCGCAGCCAAGACCTTTTCCGGGCTTTCCGCGGCGGGGGCAGAGAGGGCAATGATGTCTTTGAATGAGGACATGACGGAAGGGTGGATGAGGTTGGAAGAGTTGAAGGGGAGTGGGAGAAGAAAGTATGAAGGATCAGCAGCTTGACGAACGGCCGAGTTTTATGCGGATTCACGCCATTGTCCACAAACTTCGAACTCAGCAGTCAACAAAGTCACGTGACTGACTGGGGACAGTCAGAATCAAAGTACCCCAGGGATGTAAGAGCCGGAGGCTCTCTATGTCCGGAAATGGAGTTTTTCCCATATCTCAGGTCCCTTTAGATTGCCCAGTGTGCCCTGTGAAGCCCCTGTTCCATCCCGTGTCCATCTGAGTGGATCCGAACCATTTTAGTGCGTTCCCGGCTTCCTTCCTTCGTTTCCGATTACCCATCCTAATCCGGTTCCGGCTGACCAACGATTGACACGTTGTATCTACTCTATCCTGGTGTCGTTTGTCATTATATCTCTATTTCCCCTCCCCATTTGTATATCTGCTGATCGGTGACACCTATTTTCCGTCCGGATTGTTCTAGGCCATTCCTTCTGTTCTATTCAAGGGTCGTCATATGCGACTACAGGAAGGTAGTACCTTACGCATGGTTCTTTGACCTTAATACACGGTGTGGTTACCCGTGACAGCAAAGATTATTTTCTCCACAGCTTTCAGTCGTATTCGTGATAATTACCTTATATGTACAAAGTCTTGGGTGTTGCCCGGACTATAAAATCTGTACTCTCTCAGGAATGCAGCATCTTTTTTTTGGAGATCATTTTTCGGTCGTCTCTAAGTCTTTGTCCCACCTTGTCAACACTGTCGTCTTTCTCTCCTTGTACCCAGTCCCCGTCATTGACCCGGAAATCTGCCTCTTCACCGGATTCGTATCCCCCCATCTGGGTTCATCCGGATCAATTATCTCACCCACGGGAAAGTCTTCTCTCACCCTTCTCACCTCTAACCTACCTCGAACCCCTTGGGACGAGTATTTCCTCGTACCCCCACTGTGTCCTTGTTAGAATTACCCTAGCTGACCCCTGGGATTGACACCCCGCACTGACTACGTGTTTTACAACGTCTCTTCAGTTAGTTCTATGCAATCCAGTGTTGTATCTATCCTCACTCCTTGAAGGGAACCGCCCCTTGAGAGACTTCTTGTACCGCTCATGCTTCATGTTACGATTCACCCTTTTTTCCTTTTATTCTTGTCTTGAGATACTCGTTCGTATCATGGATACTCTCTCGTTCTATCTTCTTTCCTTTCTCTTCCCCGAAGTACTCGTCCGTACCACGATACTCGCTTACGCTTCTTCCATTACGTCTTTTCTTGACTTCCCGTTTTATCTTCACATTTCCTTTTCCACCTTGGTCCGTGCACGATAGCCTTTACTATTTAAACCCGATGTCTCTGTACTTAGTATTCTAAGTTAGACCTCCTCGGAATATACCTGACTTCACCTCCTCGAAACCCTCGGACTTCTTTAAGTCATCGTCCTACTTTTGAGTGGACGCTTTCCTAAGAATCCTGAACCCCTTGACCCGACTATCGTCGGTACCTAGAACCCTTGACCCGACTATCGTCGGTACCCAGAACCCTTAACCCGACTATCGTCGGCACCTTGAACCCTTGATCCGACTATCGTCGGTACCTTGAACCCTCGATCGAACCAACCGAGGCTACGTTTGCTCCTACCCGGATCAACCGTAACACTTCACTTCACTCCTCCCTCTCACTCGTGTGCGATGGGACCTTGAACTTAGTAGCACTTGTATTCAGGGCTCGAGCACCCTTGGTCATTGTACTCGTGTGTCATCACCTCAGTAGTGTCCTGAGGCTAGCTCTTCTCTCGCGTTCAGGCTAGGTTCAATGCTCAGCGTTAACAAAAGAACTAACTGCCTTCTGTCCCTACCATCTGGTAGTAGGACGAGACCATCCCCACTACGAATTGGATCAACCTCAACAATCTCATCTTCGTGTCAAGATGAGATAACCCGTCCCCTCCTGAGGAACAAGATAGAGCCCAACCCCTCCCCGGTGATCTCCCTCCGCCCGAACCTCCTACTCACCAGTCCCCACGTCACCCGCTTCATCCTAGCTCGTCTTCAGGTCTTAGTGATCAGAACCCGAGCAGGCGTGTACCTGGCTCCTCCTGAACGCCCGCTGCCTCATCATCACCACTAGTGCACCCTTCTTGCTCTACCTCCTCAGTTCCTCGTGTCCCCTCTACTCCGACCTCCCCCAAAACCCTTGCCTTCCAACGAGCCTTGGAAGTTGCCCGAAACTCTCCCCATAACCTCTCTGAGAGCGTTGATCCACCCGACCCTGACCTCTCCGATTCAGATCACGGTTCGGACCAATCAGATATTTTCCTTGATGACGACAACAACGACATGTCTACTACTACTGCCCTTGTAGACGTAAAGGCTGGTCTTCCCGAAGACTTCAGCGGACGAAGCGAAGATGCCAGGCGATGGATCTTAGCTATGAGCGCATACTTCAATATGTGCAGGCCCTGGTACTCCAGCAAACAGATGAAGCTCATTCTTCTGAACAAGATGAGCAAAGGACGAGGTGCCGCCTTTTCTGAAGGTTGGCTATCCAAGATTGCTGACGACAACATACCGGAAGACGAAAAGACAAAAGAGCTTATCGTACTCGATTTTGAGAAGGTCTTTCTACCAACAGATAAAACTAGCAGGGCCCAGGCAGCCCTAGACGACCTCCATATGGAAGGTCTGCCTTTTAGAGGGGACTTCCACAGATTCCGCTCCTCTTTTGAGCTTGAAGCTGGGAAGAGTGGGGTAGAAGACGAGAACGTCCTGAAGGACTTACTAAGGCAAGCAGTGTCTACTGACTTGGCCTTCAAGATGACATCTTTGGAAAACGAGCCGAAGATGTACAAAGACTGGCTGACGAAAGCTGGTCAATTTTACAATGTCACCCAGTGACTCAAGAAGCTGCGTCCGGAAGCCATACCTACGTCCCTTCTGGAGGATACCGGTCGTCCTAAACCTCTCATTGCGACTCCAATGCCATGGATGTAGACACCCTCCGACTCTTCCCTACCCAACGTGCGGAGCACATGCATAGCAATAAGTGTTTCATATGTCACAAAGTTGGATGTTGTTCTAACAAACACCCCCGCCCTGGCAATAAGGCGACGACTCGTCCTCCTGCTTCCACTTCCTCCTCCTTCATTAGGGCCACTACGGTTCCCGAGACTTCGGAGAACAACCTGCTCCTCGATTACACCCAAAAGCTCAATATTTCAGAGAAGGAAGCTGTCCGTTCCCTAGGAATCATCTATGGGGAACTTAACCAGGATGGAACTATAGCTGAGTCTGGATCTGTTGAAGAAGTGGTGGCTCACGTGGGTTTTTAATTAGGAGAACAGCCTCAGCATCTGTGTCTCCTTCTCAAACAATTGCGCCTGTATTTGTAGCCGGTAGAGAGTCAAAGTCAATTCAAACCCCCATCTCTCTCACTGGTGCAAACCACAAAAGTGCTGAAACCGTTGCTCTCGTCGATTGCGAAGCATCGGGATGTTTCGTCAACACAGCCCTTGTTACTCATTTGGGCTGGCAAACTACTCGATTGGCTGTTCTGAGGATGGCCTACAACGTGGATGGAACCACGAACGAAAATGGTCTTATACAACTTACGGTATCTCTTACTCTGTGGATAGGAGACAAGGATGAACGTCGCAATTTTTATGTCATCCAGTGCGGGAACGAGGACGTTATCCTAGGACTTCCCTGGCTATACAAAGCCAACCCCATTATTGATTGGGCGTCTGGCACGGTCGAGCTCCCTGATGCAAAGCCGAGTCGACCACTGGAAGACGCTGTAACCCAGCGTTACTTTAAACGATATAACGGCAGATGTGAGGACTACATCACGGCTGACCGATATGAAGAACAATACAACAACCTGGAGTATGTGCGCTGCACTACAATCTCCACTGCTCTAGCTGCCGAGAAGGAGAAAGAGCCGATCGTTCTACCCCCCAAATTTGCAGATTTCACAGATGTGTTCAAAAAGCCCGAAGTACCCCTTCCTCCCCATCGACCCTTTGACCATACTATCGAACTCGACGATTCCTTTGTTTCGCGACGAGCAAAGAACTATTTGCTAAATCCTAAGAAAATGGAAGCCCTGAAAGTGTTCATCAATGAGAATCTCAAAGAAGGAAAGATCCTTCCTTCAAAGTCCCCTCAGGCATCTCCCTTCTTCTTTGTTCCAAAGAAGGATGGGACGTTCCGTCCCTGTCAGGACTATCGATACGTAAACTCTCATACAGTCAAAAACGCTTACCCTCTTCCTCAGATTTCTGACCTCATCAATTCTCTCAAACACTCCCGCTACTTCATGAAACTCGACATTCGATGGGGATACAACAACATTTGGATTAAGGAGACTGACCAGTGGAAGGCCGCTTTCACTACTCCTTACGGGCTCTATGAACCTATGGTGATGTTCTTTGGCCAGTGCAATTCTCTGCCCACATTTCAGGCGTTCATGAACCATATCTTCGCTGATTACCTCGCTGAAGGATGGCTTATCATCTATATGAACGACCTCATGGTGCACTCGGTCGACTTGGAGGAACACATCTCACGTGTTCGATTAGTTCTTCAGCGTTTGCGCGAGCATAAGCTCAGCATGAAACTGGAGAAATGTATCTTTTGTGCACCCCAGGCCGAATACCTCGGGTTGATTGTTGGCAAAGGTCAGATCTCAATGGACCCTGTTAAGCTAATGGCCATCAACGAATGGAGGTCCCCTACCTCTGTTAGTGCAGTACGCTCGTTCATGGGCTTCTGCAACTTTTATCGAAAATTTATCCCTAACTTCTCCAACATTGTTCAACCCCTAATCTCCCTGACGAAGAAGAACGCCGCTTGGCAGTGGCTTCCGGACTGTGAGTCCTCCTTCCTGAAACTAAAGGAGGCCTTTCTGAAACGACCAGTCCTCCGCTATCCTGATACCGATCTTCCCTTCTTCGTCATGACCGACGCCTCACTTGTTGCCTCTGGGGCGGTGTTGATGCAAAAAGATGGCAATGGGGATCTGCACCCCTGCGCTTATTATTCCAAAACTTTTGCTCTGGCTGAGCGAAATTATGATATCTATGACTGAGAGCTTCTCGCTGTCATATGGGCACTCGAAGAGTGGCACCAGTACCTGACTGGTACACGACACCCTGTCACCATTATCACGGATCATCGGAACTTGATGTACTTTAAGTCTCCTCAGAATCTATCCTGGCAACAGGCCTGCTGGTCTATGTTCATGCAAGATTACGATCTTGTTTGGGACAATCGTCCCAGTTCTCAGATGGGTCCAGCCGATGCGCTTTCACGCCGCGACGCGGTCGATACCTCGCTCGACAACACTGCCGTTACCATGCTGCCCACTATTTCTGATGTTTTAGTATGTGCTTTGGACATCCGCCTTGCCGAGTGCATTGCCGAGTTCACTGCGACCGACCCCCTTGTTAAGGATGCTACCGATGCTATGGCTACGCATTCCTCTCTCTTTCCTCACACAACCCGCGACGACTGGACTTTCCTCAACGGTGCTCTTTACTACAAAGGCCATCTTTACGTCCCCGAACCAGTTCGGCAGGAGCTGGTCCATTCTCTGCATTGCTCCCCAGCAGGGGGCCACAGTGGTTATTTCCGCACCATTCACTTGGTTCAACGTGACTACTGGTGGCCGGGTCTCACCACCTTTGTTCGCCGTTTTGTGGCTGGCTGCGCTACTTGCCAGGCCAACAAGGTTAACATCCACCCGACCGTTCCTGGACTCTGCCCCATCTCCTCTTCCGCCTCCCGCCCATTCCAGCAGATCTCTTGTGACATGATCACAGATCTGCCGCTCTCTTCTGGTTTTGACTCTGTTCTGGTCGTGGTCGACCATGGGCTTACGAAGGGGGTGACTTTCATCCCTTGTCACAAAGCAATCGACGCTGCCGGCATTGCCGCCTTGTTTTTCAAGCATGTTTTCGCTCGCTTTGGTCTTCACGACAAAGTGATCTCGGACCGTGGCCCACAATTTGCCTCTGCCTTTGTGAAGGAGCTGGCCTGACTACTCGAATATGACGTTGCGCTATCTACTGCCTACCATCCTCAGACTGATGGCGAATCTAAACGGGTCAACCAGGAGCTGGAGACCTACCTATGGATCTTTTGCCAAGGTCAACCTACGAAATGGTCGGACCTCTTGCCTATGGCCGAGTTTTCGCATAACTCTGCCACTCACTCTGTCACCAATCAGATGCTGTTCTCGCTCATGATGGGTTTCGAACCCAGAGCTTACCTGCCGATCAGGAAAACGTTCTTCCCCGCCCTGGACAAACGACTCGAACTCCTTACTGCTGCTTGTACTGAGGCCACTGCTGCCCACGCTAAAGCCACCCAGGCAGTCAAAGAACGGATTGGAGCAAAATTCACCCCTTGGAAAGTAGGAGCGAAGGTATGGCTTGACTCCCGTAACCTGAAAATCAACTTCCCATCTCGAAAACTGACCCCTCGACGAGAAGGCCCTTTCGAGATCTCCCAGGTTATTTCCCCTTACGCCTATCACCTTCGCCTCCCACCAACTTGGAAGATGCATGGTGTTTTCCATGCATCGCTCCTCTCTCCCTACAAAAAAACTCCTGAATTCAGCCCGAACTTTATTCCCCAGCCTAGCACGCTTGTTGAAGGAAAAGAAGAATACGAGGTGGAAACTATTCGCGCTCATAGAGGAGCACCTGGCCGACGACAATATTTGGTCTCATGGTCTGGATATTCCCGTGCCGAAGACACCTGGGAACCCGAATCACACTTAGCACATGCTCGATTCCTCCTCCAGGCTTACAAACTGGGTCGTCCGAAGGACTTCCCTACTGTTGCCTTGCTCTAGTCGTCCTCTCCGCCCAGAACATTCTCGGTCTCCTCATCCGGCCATCCCCCTCCTGTTCCCCAACCTGTTCCACCTCCCCACCCAGCTGATTGCACGTTACTGTCTCCCTAGTTCAAGTCCACGCACTGGGCTATGCTATATGATCTTCGCTGGTCCAACCGAGCGAAGTCCTCCCATCCCTTCCTCCTGTTGTGAATCCAATGTGGCTGATAAGCCACCACCTTGAATGTCTTTCCCACTAGCTTCATTAGCCGGTTGTTGCAAAGTCATCTGTGACGACACTTATTAAACTTTACCCTCGTCACGATTGGGGTACCACGGACCGCTACATGTTCCTGGAGAGTCAGAGACATGCGACAAACCGCCGCGAAAGCATGAAGAGCAGCAGCTGCCATGCCAACAACGATGAAGGCAAGGACGAGGAGAGCGGTTTCAAGTTGGTAAGAAGCCATTGACCGTTCTTCTGTTCCCCTTGGTCTTTTATCTAGCCCTTTCCTGCTCTGCCACCTGCCCTAAACTACTGCGCCGCAGCATGGATCCTTCCGCCACAGCCGCTTCTACTGTGCCTGCTGCCCTGCAGAACCTTAGATTACTAGTCCGGCATTATCCGCTCAGGGTCAATCCCAGGATATATAAGGACTCCAGTCTTCAGTCACCGTTTTAGCCCTTCTTGGACATGACTTCCATCCCCACCGTCATTCCTGTCCAATTGGACCGTCTTCCCCTTAACGGTACCCACAACCTCTATGCCACGATCCTCAAGAACCCGGTCACGCTCTACGCAATCAAGCAAGACCCAGAGTTCAAGAGGACCCCGCTTGTCCACCATTATATCTGGCTCTATCATAACTACGCGCGTGCTCGGGTTGACCTCATCTCCACCTTGACCCTATCCTCTATCGCCTTGCAGAGATGGTCTAACCATCTTGCCACCATGCGGTTCGAGATCTTGCAGCTCCTCGTGTTGGCTGAGTATGGGAAGTATTTCGAGAGGTGCATCCCCCACGACATCCTCCGGGAGGAAGATCTATCAAACGAAGATGGACGAATCACCTTCGAACCCGCCGACCCCACCATCGTCCCATCTCCCTCCAACTCCATCAACCAGGCTGACACCATCCCCGTTCCGTCTCCAGTCCCCACTCCGCCACAGAGTCCTCGCCCCGTATCCCCTCCATTTCGTCGACGCTCCAGACTCTCGTCCCTCGATTTTACGAAACTCAGACGGGTGGTTTCATCCGTCCTTTCTGCGACAGCTGACAGCCGTCCCAACCCAAACCCCATCACTAGTCCAACCCCCTTCACTGGGAGCAGCCATCGCTCCATGGATCGAGCTAGATCTCTTCGGTGACAGACCCCCGCCCATCCTGGCATCCTCAATCACCACCAGTGTTTCCAGTGTGGATTCCGCCGTCATTTCAAACAGGACTGCCCGCTATGGGAATGTCCCTTCTGTCACATCACAGCCCCTGGACATCTCTCCACTGCCTGCTCTGCTCGCCCCCGTCATATCCCCGGACACTACTCCTCCGTCAACAGCAGCAGACCACAGATGTTGATGACTGAGGTGGTACCTCAGATGTACAACGGGGGTAATGTTACAGAAATCCCCTTTGTAGATGAGGACACCGAACGGGAGCTGTTCTCGTTGTTAGGCAACTGGTACGAGCCCGAAAGCACTGAGTCCCTTTTCTCTTCTATGCCTTCCGATGCTGTCTTTTTTTCTTCTTAGCTTCGGTCCTTGTTCTCCTTGGCATTCCGCCTTGTCGGTTCTGCTCTTCTACTGCGGATTGCCTCGTTGTTGCTTCGTGTCGTCAGTCTCAACAGACCTCTGACTATTCCGGTACCTGCTGCGCATTCAACTGTGTATTACGTATGCTTCTCGCTTCTTACTGCAGATGCTATTCTCCAATTGGCTCATCGTTCCTCGAGCCTGCCCTTATTCCATTATGGACTCCGCTGCAGAGTTCTAACCACACTATATATACAGCGCTTCTCTCTGTAACGTCTCTTCAGTTAGTTCTACGCAATCCAGCATTGTATCTATCCTCACTCCTCGAAGGGAACCACCCCTTGAGAGACTTCTCATACCGCTTGTGCTTCACTTTGCTCCTCCCTCTCACTCACGTGCGATGGGACCTCGAACTTAGTAGCACTCGTATTCAGGGCTCGAGCACCCTTGGTCATTGTACTCGTGTGTCGTCACCTCAGTAGCATCCGGAGGCTAGCTCTTCTCTCACGTTCAGGCTAGGTTCAACGCTCAGCGTTAACAGCCCATAGTTAGCTGTGTGCTCATCCATACAAGGCATTTGTATGTGGCAGGAAAACCTGTGGCTGTATAGCTTATGTATCAGGCTGCAGATCTTACTTACAGTGGCTCAAACAACTGTCCCAATGTTTGCATGTTTTGCACTAAAGTCAATATCCCCTCATGCTGCCTAACCTGGGCCCTAACATATGAGTATATCAAATGGAGCACCTACCCTGGCTCTCTATGAATCCAAGAATCAAGAGATTTGAGGAAGATCT
>Ga0307508_10006350_pt1 | contig 11124 bp, 10 predicted proteins | sample 9_EM_MG_FD_203089 | JGI IMG/M metagenome (GOLD analysis project Ga0307508, IMG submission 203089) | Populus trichocarpa ectomycorrhiza microbial communities from riparian zone in the Pacific Northwest, United States - 9_EM | ecosystem: Host-associated > Plants > Roots > Unclassified | place...
TGATAATTTTTCTATGTATTTTCTTTTTAACTTTCATTGTTTGACAATGTTTTCTTTTAAATGGACTTTGACATTTTCTTCGTTTTCTTTCCAATAAAATTATTCATACCTTACGACACGGGCCTCCAATCTGGCAAACTAACCTGACTTCGCTCAACTTTTTTTATCCAAGCTACAGGTTGGTAACGACAACAAGGTTGGATCAGGTTTTTTTTATTATTTTTTTTATCCAAATTTATAATTTTGTATTTAATAGAATATGAATTGAGCCACATTGTTTTTCTCATTTAAAAAACATAATTTCCCCCAGGCTATTGTTATCATTTTTCTTTTAAAAAAATCATATAATATAATTAATAACGATATTATTTGAACTAATCAGGTTTATAACCCAACCTTTACATTTTTTTTCCTTTTAAAATATATTTTCAGAACCTGAATATTATTTCTATACAAAAAAATAAAACCCTCGCAACCTAACACGAATCCATAGTGAGTCTTATACTAATCGAGCTTGAACGTTTTATTACTTAGATATGTCTATGAAGTAACCATCAGGTCCATCACCACTCATAGTGTTTAAAAATGTAAATACAGTTATTTTTTTTATCTCTCTTTCCACTTATAGTGTTTGAAAATGTAAATACAATTATTTTTTAAAATATTTTTTATTCACAAATAAATTAAATTTTTTTATTTTTTAAAAATTATTTTAAAATCATTACATCAAAATAATCTAAAAATATATAAAAAAACCATTTTAAATTAAAAAAATTGAATTCCAGCAAACCAATGTTTATGCTGCACTCCAAAACAAGAGTTCAATACTGTTATTTTAATTATTTTCTATTCCTTTCCACTAACGCATTGCGGTTAGAAAACATTTTAAAAAAAAATTAATTTTTTTTTGTTTTAAATTAATATATTTTTAAATCATTTTGATGTGCTGATATCAAAAATAATTTTTAAAAAATAAAATAAAATTTTTTTAATATGTTTTGGAATGAAAATTATTTTGAAAAACAACCGCTACCACACTCCCAACCACCCTCACATCTTTATAAACTAACTTTTACACTTTTAAAAAACATAATAATTACTCTTATGATGATCCATCCCTATTTAACGTGTTAATGTTAAAAATAAATTTAAAAAAATAAAAAAAATATTATTTAAATATATTTTAAAGTAAAAATACTTTGAAAAATAACCGCTAACACAATATCAAACGGATTCGAAGAAATGGCAAGTGCTCAAAAATAAAAAGTAAAAGGGTTGCTATGCCCCAAGTTAAAGTATAGAGGCTAGTTTAACTAATTTATAAAACTCGAGGGATCACACAATGTATTTACTCTAAAATAAATAGAATATTCAAGGGCAATCTCATAAAATCCATTTAATTTTCATGAACTCTTAATCACATATTTTCTTAGTTTTCGAGTCACAAAACTATTGGATATTCAATAATCACCTGAAATTCAAGCTATTTTTATTTTTCTTAATAAAAAAATCATAAAATTCTCTGAAATAATCATTTAAATAATGTAAAACTTACTTGTCTGATCAAAACTATATAAAAACTTTTACAGCTTTTACATTTTTTTTTATAATATTCAATATTCAATTACCTGACGAGAAACATTGTAATAAATTAATATCATCAATGACTTAATTAATAATTAAAAGCTTAAAACAAAGTTAAGGAAGCCATGAGAATCCACTGGAACGGAGATGATCTAATCAAGATGAAAAATAGAATGGGGACCAAATCAAACTTATCCATATAGATTGGGGATATTGTTGAGGTTTGCCTTTACGATTTAAGACAGAAGCTGAAAGAGAAGACCCATTGAAACAGAGCAACAGAGAGAGTAGCACATGGGCAGTCTTTACAGATACTACAAACCCCTGACCTCAATCTGCTTCTCTCCACCGCCTACAAAATCTTACCTCCTCCATTCAATCAAATTCAAAACCCATTTTTCTCCCACCAAGAAGACAAGACTACACCGTTTCTTCACCTCTCTAACATCATCATCACTGCCCTCAATCAAAACCAACGGTGGAGATGCCTCTGCTGCAAGTCAATCATCAGAACTGTGGCTATACAACACAATGAGTAGAAAAAAAGAGCTATTTAAGCCAAAAGTCGAGGGTAAAGTTGGAATGTATGTTTGTGGTGTCACTGCTTATGATTTGAGCCATATTGGACATGCTCGTGTATATGTTACCTTTGATGTTTTATTAAGGTTTGTTCAGTTTCTTTTTTCTCTTTATAAGCTGTAAGAATCCATGTTTAGATGGTTACTGACAAGGGTTTTTTTCTGGTGGCTGGTAATTAGGCAGGTATCTAAAGCATTTGGGGTTTGATGTTCATTATGTTCGAAATTTCACCGATGTTGATGATAAGGTTAGTTGGTCTCTTTACTCTCTTTTTTTTTGTTTTTTCGTCTTGTTAAGGTTGTAATTAAATTTGGTTTATTTCATCTACATTAAAATGATTGCATGACGTGGCAATCTGGATTGCGCTTGAGGGGCATGAATAGTAGTTTCCAAAAGTAAATTACACAATTTTGATGCAGGGGAGATAAACTGCCCTACATATGAATGCGCAATGATGACTAATATGGCAGTTTGCAGTGTTTCTCTATTGAAAATGTTGTTTTGAGGATTCTTTTTGTTTATAATGTGGTTTGGTGGATAGGGGATCTGATGTTATTTTGGTGCAAGAGCTTGGTTGCCAACTGCTTTTCGATATTGGTATGACAGGATAAGCTGAGTTGCAATTTTCGAATTCTGTAGATAATTGCTCGAGCGAATGAATTAGGAGAGGATCCGATCAGTTTGAGTAAACGGTACTGTGAAGAATTCCTTCATGATATGGTGTATCTTCATTGCCTTCCGCCTTCTGTTGAGCCACGTGTGTCAGATCACATGCCCCAAATAATTGATATGATTGAGCGGGTAATTTGTTGATCCTGCTTGAATTTGAATCTCTTTATGAGGTGAAATGGTCCACTCAGTATCTATTCTCTCTCGTTCATATGCATTTCTTTGATACTTTGAATAGTGATTTCTTGACATGCCATCTTAGCAGATTCTTGAGAATGGATATGCCTACAGAATTGATGGGGATGTCTACTTTTCTGTTGACAAATTACCAGAATACGGGCGATTGTCTGGACGAAAATTAGAAGATAATCGAGCTGGTGAACGAGTTGCTGTGGACTCGAGAAAGAAAAACCCTGCTGATTTTGCATTGTGGAAGGTAAGTGTCTGCAAGACAATGATAATGATGAGTACTTGATGTGAGACATGAAATTATCTAAGATGGTTGGTTATATTTGCTGATGCTGCTGTGCTATTGAATCCCCTCACCTCTTAGCATATGTTTTTTTCTTCTGGGCCTGGCTTCGGTACTGTCTAATTGTAGTACCGTGTTGTTCTTGATTCAAGCCATGTGCATGGAAACACAGAGTAGAAGAGTGCTTGTTTCTGGTGTTAAAGTGCTGGGCTGGGTTTCCAAATCCTGCACAACAAAAAAAACCATGGTAAAATCTAGTTGACATAGCTGTGTAAATCAAAGGTGGTTGGCATCTTGATGTAAAAGCACACATCTAGATACTGGACCTGTTTCATTATATATCTAATTTCCTGCAAAAGTTCAACTCTGTATGTGGCACGTCTTGGAACTCAACCTGTCCATTCATATTGGCTAATTAATTGTGTTGTTACACTTTTTTTGGCAGTCTGCGAAGGAGGGTGAGCCCTTTTGGGACAGTCCATGGGGTCCTGGAAGACCTGGGTGGCATATCGAGTGCAGTGCCATGAGTGCTGCTTATCTTGGTCACTCTTTTGACATACATGGTGGTGGAATGGACCTTGTGTTTCCCCATCATGAAAACGAAATTGCTCAGAGCTGTGCTGCATGCAGAGATAGCAATATAAGCTACTGGGTACACAATGGTTTTGTCACTATTGACTCAGAGAAAATGTCCAAATCCTTAGGAAACTTCTTCACAATTAGGCAGGTAAAGGATTCCATATTGGATGATATTTTGTGTTACTGTAGTTTATGATTCTACTGCCTGTACTCTAGTACTGGAACTATCATCCAAGTTTACATGATTCTTACTAGCATTTTATCTTTATCCAGGTTATAAATCTTTACCATCCATTAGCTTTGAGACTTTTCCTGTTGGGGACCCACTATAGATCCCCAGTCAACTACTCTGACGTGCAGCTTGAAAGTGCTTCAGAACGTATATTTTACATCTATCAGGTATCACAATAAGCAAACCCCCCCCCCCAACCAGTCAGACCTTGTGGTGGCATTTGCTTGCTCTGGTTTCATGTGCAATCTTGTTTTTATTTTTTTTATTTTTTTTTATCTTTGCTTCCATCATAGAAAGATGCTACAATCTGGAGACAGAATACTTTCAGTTCTTTAATAAATGGCAAGCATATAAGTTTTTCAATCAACTTTTGGTTTCTACTGCTTAATATATTTGCTCATGGTTTTACATCCTAGACAAAAAAGGAGAAGTTTTTAACCTAGAAGTCTTTTGTATTTTATTTCATTGAAGAAATATTTTCAGTTTTTTTATTTCATGTGATTATTTGGTTGCAGACGCTACATGATTGTGAAAATATTCTCAGCCAGCATCGTGTGGCATTTGAGAAGGATGCTATCCCGCCTGACACTATAAATGACATCAATAAGTTTCATGATACACTTGTCACCTCGATGTCAGATGATCTCCACACTCCTGTTCTTTTGTCTGCACTATCTGACCCATTAAAAATCATTAATGATATGCTACACACTCGAAAGGTAATGAGATTCAGACAAATGTTTATTTTTATGGATATTAGTTACTTTGATTGTACATAGGTGTGTCAGCTGTAGATAGCTTTAGTAGGTGGTATAAGTTTTTGGGGGTTTAAATTTGGTTATCTCTCTCCCTCTAACCTCTGTGTTGCTTATTATTGAATGAATGATCCATTCAGGGAAAGAAACAAATAAAGCGAATAGAGTCAATTGCTGCTCTGGAAAAGATGGTCAGAAATGCTCTTATGGTCTTAGGGTTGATGCCCCCAACTTATAATGAGGTAGCTTACTGTTAGAATATCACTAATGCATTGCCGATTTAGATATGCAGACTACAAAACCCCTTCCCCTCTCCCAATTATAACACATATAAGATCCATGTCATTCTCAAATTGCTGCACCAGCATGCATCTATTTTCCTCCAATATTGTTTTTCATGTGTTCTCCTGTTACTCCCAGAAAGCTTTTTGATTGCTTGCCTGCCCATTTATGCAATTATCCCCATCAGTTTTCCTTTTAGCTGTTTAGTGTCTCTCAGAGTGAATCTTAGTTTTGTGCGTGCCGATAAAAGCTTTTTTTTTTTTTTTTTTTTTTTAATCTTTCCCCTTCTAGCTATGATTTACTAAACCGTTTCCTGCTGCAGGCTCTGCAGCAATTGAGGGAAAAGGCACTGAGGCGTGCAAAGCTGACAGAAGATCAAATATTGCAAAAAATCGAGGAAAGGACTGTAGCAAGAAAGGACAAAGACTATGAAAAATCAGATGCTATTAGGAAGGATTTAGCTGCTTTGGGCATTGCTCTTATGGATAGTCCAGATGGCACAAGTTGGAGACCAGCCATTCCGCTTGCTTTGCAAGAGCAGCAAGTTGCTTCAACTTGAATGGCTCGTGGAATTTCACTCTCTTGTCTTTTCTGCCTTGATAGTTTCCAAGAATTAGTTTTTTTCTTGTTTTCCCTGTCTACCAACATCAGGAAATTTGTTTTGGGATATTGGAACGAGGGATAAAGCCCTATGACATGGCTATTCTATGCTATAATGTGGGCATGGACAAAAGATGACTAGAAATTTCAGTCCATGAAGCAAAAATTTTGGCAACCATACGTGTAATATACATTCTTTAAAACAGTCAAGTCTTGTAGAATCGTGGCTGAATGAGGCGAGTTTCGTCGATGAAGTCTGTATCTGTCAATAATGGCCCTGGTACATATGCCTGCTCATGTATTAACAAGATTATGCGTATTTTATTTTTTTAAATTAAATGTTGGTTGCATTTCCACATCATAGAGCTCAAACTTTTTGCTCCAATATGTTGAATCTTATTACTATACATGAAAAAAGAACAAGTGATCAATTTTCAATCTACATACTCACAAGCAGGAACAGTGGAATTAGCAATGTGAGCAAATACAATAGAGAAAGGGGCAACAGTTATTGGATCGGACTGGCTGGTTTCAATTGGTTCCAAAGGAGGGACACTCCCAGATGAATTTACAGAAAGTATGTTCCCATTTAGGAGCACTGTTTGACTGTGTAAATCACCATTCAGGGCCGTTAAATGATATTCCTCTCTTGTACTGACATCGATATTTGAACCCTTAGACATCCCAGAAAACTTTGTTTGATTTTGTTGTTGCGTTACCAAAGTTCCATTGCCGGTAACATTTTCAGTTGAAACATGGACTTCAACAGTAGTGTTTCCATCGAGGTTGATCAACAGCAATGTAATTCCTTTCTGTAATGGCAAGAACAGATTGCGTTAGCCAAGCAGATACATGAAATTTTGTTACTAATCAAGTTTTACGAATCTTCTTACCGATGCTTTTGCACAGTGAGCATAAGCGCGTATGTTGTTAGTCCCAGAGAAAGTTGTTGACAGAACATTTCTTCCCATCAAACGGTGCCACAGAAGAGCACTGATGGATTAAAGTAACAATATTAACAATAATATTAACAGCAAAATCATTTAGTCTACTTCCTGGGTTCAAGATTTACCTGTAATAATCAGGATTAGGGACAAAGGTGCCAGTGTTAAGAAGGCCATAATTTCCACCAATCAATGTCTGTCTACAATATGTTTTTGTGTCATATGACGATGCCATGCCTAGCTGGTCCAAGTACCTGTTGGTAAATGGAAAACCAGTTCAATCAATGTCCACGCTTTCAAGTTCAAACAAAGAAAACCAAATAAAATACAGCAAATGTGTGAACTAGCTTACCAGAAACTAAACACAAATGCATTTGTGACACGATTATGGCCACTGTTGTAAGCACCTCCTGCCTCACCAACCCAAGCAACAGCTGGAGTCCCTGAAGTCTTCAAAATCCCCTGAAGACTTCTGAATGGTTGGGAACCTCCGTCGAGGTATGATGGATTCAATATCTTATCAATTAGGTGATCATCAACACCTACACGCAAGAAACAAGTACAAAACATGCTTCTCCAGTAAGCAGTCTGGGGGCTGCAAGGAACAGAACAGTTCTGAAGCCGAAAAATATTTGAACTAGATTGCTACAACACCAGAATATTTCTCTAGATTGCTGGTTTATTTACCTGGACCAAGGTTATAAATGTGGTGGGTGACTACTTGAAGAGATCTAGGTGTTTTGTTTATAAATTGTGTGAACCAGTTTGCATCAAAGAACCCTCCTGGTGCTAGGACTAGTGGCTTAACTTCAAAACCTGCATAAATAGTTTGCACTATCATCTGCAGATTGTTTATGTCAGATGCATATTGATCTGCTGCAATTCTTGTTCCAATTCCTTTCCCACTTACTTCATTTCCTGAAAATTACGAAGAGTCTCATGTAAGAAAAAAAAGTTACTTCCATTACTAATGCCACCGGCAGCTACAGCAGACATTTATAAGAAGTTAAGAATTACTGTTAAGAGTTAAATTTAGGATATTTCAAGTTGCTAAAAGGAAACATATAGTTCTTACCAAGCTCCCAACCGTGAATGGTGTACCCCTTGTTAACAGAATATCGCATGAGAAATTCAGCATCACTTGAATTCCAAGCACCTACAGCAGAACCATCTGCCGCTGTTGTCCTGCCACTCAACGCATTTAACCCGAAAAGAACAACAGCCCTGTATTTCAAAATCAAAATATAACACTTCAATATTGATTCATCGTATTAATCCAACTATTGTGGAAACTAAGAACATAAACTAAACACATTTTTAACTAATTTCATGAGAACACTACAGCTAGTTACCCGGCTTGTTTGAAGAAGTTGTTCAATTCATCCCACCGAGACATTGGCAAGCAACCTTGGGAAAAGCCGAACATTTCTGGACTACTTTTGACAAATGTTGGACAAGGTTCACCTAGTCTTTCATATGTGACTTTATCTTGTAAAGTGCCTCCCATTCTGATTTTCAGAGGAGAAAAGGCTGCAACTCAATCAAGACTATGTTATAACTTATCCATGAATTATGAGTAAAACTTGGTAAACGAGTCTCACCTTTGATTGCATTCAACAATATTGGGTTGGTAAGATCCTGAAAAAAATTGGAAAAAGAAAGAAAGAGAAGCAAAAAGAAATATATTAAGTCCATATCTGATGATCTTACTTGAAAAAAAAAAAACAAAAAGAAAAGTAAAAGAGACAAGGAAAATAACACACACACACAGACAGAGAGAAAGTCCATAGCCTACCTTACTCTATATTAACAATTGCTTTCTTTATCACATTCTTTCATATTTTACTGTCACTATTAATATTTAGCCTCTTCTAATAAATGTCAACTTCTATTTGTCTGGTTCTCTTTGGAAGGCTTAGAGAGTCAAATTTTTATGTAAAATAGTGGTGCTATTGTGCTTTACTTTCAGCTTGCCATGGCAGATTTGAGAATATGCAGCTTCCCGAAAGGTGATTGTATGTGTGAAGGATTTATAGGACAGTAATTGCCAACAAAAAAACTGAGAAGAACCATATATTAATGATAAATATATATACACAGTTTCACACAAGCATTCGCTTTTCAATGATGTTGTGGTTGCATAGCTGCAACCACGAACCTCTCATGCAAGCTACAAGTAAAGCACAGCTAGCACACCTATGTGGGCGTTAAACTTGATTACTGTGATGGATTATGAACTTAGAAATGGATTTAGGAAAGAATTAATTGATGGACCACAGTTTATCTGCTAGTTGGATTCTTAGTTATAATTGTCTGAAGTATATCTAGAAAGCAGACAAGTTGACATGGAACAGAGAACAAAGAGAATATTTGACAAAAGAAAGAAAGAAAGGAATAGTAAAAACTCAAGCTATGCTGCAATTCTCACAAACTACTTGACAAGCTTACCAGGTTAAGAAAAGAAGCTTTGCCCCAGCTACAAGTTCCATAGTCACATTTATCGGGAGGCCACCAGTCCAAAGTAGCACAAATAAAATCATGGTCTGTTGTCCCAATTGGAGCTGTTCCATTGATAAAAACAGTGCCTTCAACAATATTTCTAGGCCCTCCTGTTCTCTGTGAAGCCGCAGATTTTGAGGTTGCACTCAGCCAGTAGAAACAAGCACAGAAAACGCAAACAGCGAACAAACTGCCCATCTGATAAAAACAATGCCTTGTGTTTGTCTCTTTATCAGCATTTAAGGTCGCCATGCAAGTGTCAGAATTATGCAATATAAAAGGAAACTATCGCTGGTTTGACAGAACAGTATCTGATAGAAAAGAGTCGCCAGAAACAGATCAGGTTAGGCCAAATGAAACTATCAAACCAGAAAAAATATTTGCAAGTTTTGGCTTGGAAACTAGAGCAGGAATAAACCTCCACCAAACCATTTCATTATAACGAGAAAAGGTAAGGTCCCAACAAAACCTTCACCTTTGTTTTTATAGAGATCAGACACTGGCTGCCTTCCCCACCAAGGTCAACCGTGGACATATATACTACATATGGTTTCTGAATATACAAGGAGGATGCATCAACAATTAGACTAGTGCATCCACTAGAAATTTATATAAGGTGTCCTCTTTAACCAATATTGTTTGTGATAACATATATTATCATTTTCCACTGGGACAAAAAATGATAAAATATTTGGCTAACGCAATTGCACTTTCATTTCATGGGATTTTCCTTCGAGCCTGCCTAGGTGGGTACTGGGAATGGCATACTTGTCAAAAGGCTTCTTTTTTTTCTTTATCCCATGTTTGGTTACAGATGTTGGCATGCCAAAAAGAATATCAAAACATGCCCTCTCATTTCTCATCATCCAAACACATGACGTAGTTGACTCGGAGCTCTTGAGACCTCACCATGAGCGTGATATTGACTCCAAGCCAAAAAAAAAAAAAAGACAAAAAGAATACTCAATAAGCAAATTAGAAGGCAGGTAGGGATATTTAGGAACGCACAGGGAAGGGTGGATGTGGAGCATATAATGAAGAAGTGTGGATTACGTTTTGCCTCATCTCTAAAAGTCTTTCATTCTCTAGACAATAGCTACCCATCTAACTTGTGGAATATCTTTAAGCTCTTATGTTTATATTTAAAATAAATATTTTTATTTTATTCATTATCATCAAATAATAAATTTAGAGATCAATCCTTTTCGAATATCCATTTAGACATGACACTATTTATCATTTAATATAATATAAAATAATAATACATATGTTAAATTACTAAATTGTAAATGTTATATGTATATATTACTATATATATAATTCATTTATTTTATTTTAATATAATATACACATACATTTATATATATAATACTGATATTTATATTTTATATTTTGGATCATGTTTTGGGACGAATTTAACAATATTTATACATAATCTATTATTTAGATTATAATATAAGACATCAATATTTAACCCAAAATAATAATTATTAAATTTTTTTAATATTTTCTTAATCTAATCAGATGATTATCTATTAGTTTCAAATTAAATTACTATTTGATAAAAACATTTTAGAGTGAAGATGGTGGCAATATTTTTTTCTCTTGATTGCTTCTACTTTTTTTAAAAGTGAAGTATTACTTTAATGTTTTTTTTATAGGCAGTATTTGAAAATACGGTCCAAACACTATTTGATAAAAAAATAAATTTATTTTTTATTTAAAATTAATATTTTTTTATGTATTTTCATCGTTTTAATATGTTAATGTTAAAAATAATTTTTTAAAAAAGTAATTTTTAATATATTTTTAAATAAAAAACACTTTAAAAAACAATAAATAACCCAACAACAACCAATAATAAATGCTACCTATATTTATAATAATAGTAACGTTGAATTTCAACCAAAATTATTCTATGGAGCATGA
>Ga0307508_10006351_pt1 | contig 11121 bp, 10 predicted proteins | sample 9_EM_MG_FD_203089 | JGI IMG/M metagenome (GOLD analysis project Ga0307508, IMG submission 203089) | Populus trichocarpa ectomycorrhiza microbial communities from riparian zone in the Pacific Northwest, United States - 9_EM | ecosystem: Host-associated > Plants > Roots > Unclassified | place...
GCGGCGACCGCGACCGGCACCCGGTCCTCCCTGAGCGCCCGCGCCGCCGTCTCCCACTCGTGGACGATGACGGTGAACCACAGCTCCATCACCTGGGTCGTGACCAGGAAGACCATCTCTCCGGGATCGTCGGAGAGGGTGTGCTGGAGGTGGGTGAGCACGTCCGCCTTGACGTAGTCCTCGTACGGCGTCGTGCCCTGGAAGTCGAGATGCGGAGTCGACGGCTCTTCGGTCTCGTGAGCCTCGTGGGACATCGCTGTCTCCTGTTATTACTCCGGGTAGCGGTCCGCACCTGCCGTCATCGACAGGACGCCCCGGTCCCCGTCGGGCATCTTCTTCGATACTCCGCCGAAAAGGCAAGGTCCGCCTGATCACATCAGGCGGACCCGGGAAGGAAGACGACGCTCAGCCCAGCGTCTGGGCCGCCGTCGGCGAGGAGTCCTTCAGGAACTGCGAGCAGCGCTCGTACTCCTCCTGCTCGCCGATGGATCCGGCGGCGCGGGCGAGGGCGTGCAGGGCGCGCAGGAAGCCGCGGTTCGGCTCGTGCTCCCACGGGACCGGGCCGTGGCCCTTCCAGCCACTGCGGCGCAGCGAGTCCAGGCCGCGGTGGTATCCCGTACGGGCGTAGGCGTACGACTCCACGACGCTGCCCCGCTCGAACGCCTCGTCGGCCAGCTGGGCCCAGGCCAGGGAGGAGGTCGGGTACTTCGCGGCGACGTCGGCGGGGGCGGTGCCGTTCGCCAGGAGCTCACGGGGCTCCGGGTCGTCGGGGAGGTGGGTCGGGGGCGGGCCCCCGAGGAGGTTTTCGTGAATCGACATGGGTCCAGTCTCCTCCATCCTCTGCACGGCTCCCCGCCCCGACTACCCGATCCGCTTCCGCGCCCGCTCCCCCTCCAGCGGCGGCGCCAGAACGGCCCCGTGCGTACGGCACTCCGGCCGCCTGCACCCCGGCGGCAGCGGCCGTACGGTCGTGAAGGCGACCACCGCTCCCACGACCAGCAGCCCCGCGCACACCGTCATCGCCCGCCCGAACGCGTCGTCGAAGGCCCCCGGCGACCGGTACGCCTCCTCCCCCATCCCGGCGAGCAGCGGCAGCGCGGCCACCGCGATCAGGCCCGCCGCCCGGGCGGCCGCGTTGTTGATCCCGCTGGCCAGGCCGGCCCGCGCGGTGTCCACCGAGCCCAGCACGGTCGCGGTCAGCGGCGCGACCAGCGTGACCATGCCGGCCCCGAGGACCAGCAGCGCGGGCACCACGTCCGCGAGGTACGACGCGTCCGGCCCGACCCGCAGCATCAGCAGCATCCCGGCGGAACACAGCAGCGGGCCCGCGGTGAGCGGGATGCGGGGCCCGATACGGTCGGCCAGCGCGCCCGAGCGGGCGGAGAACAGCAGCATCAGCGCGGTCGTCGGCAGCAGGGCCGTACCGGCCTGGAGAGCCGAGTAGCCGACCACCACCTGGAGCTGGAGCGCGGCCAGGAAGAAGAACCCGCCGAAGGCCCCGTAGACGCACAGGGTCACCAGGTTGACCGCGGTGAACTGCCGGGACGCGAAGATCCCGAGCGGCATCATCGGGTCGGGCCGCCGCTTCTCGACGACCACGAACCCCACCGCGGCGGCCAGGCCCGCGACCGCCGTGACGGCGACACCGAGGGAGCCGGAACGGGCCTCGATCAGCGCGTACGTCACCAGCGCGAGCGCCAGGGCGCCGAGCGCCGCGCCCAGCACGTCGAAGCCCCGGTGGTCGGTACGGCCGTCCGCGGACTCGGGAACATGCCGTACGGCGATCGGCGCGCACACCAGCGCCACCGGCACGTTGATCAGGAACACCCAGCGCCAGCCCGGCCCGTCCACCAGCCAGCCGCCCACGAAGGGACCGACGGCCGCCCCGATCCCGCCGAACCCGGACCACAGGCCGACGGCCCGGCCCCGGTCGTCGGGATGGAAGGAGGCCTGGATCAACGCCAGCGAGCCCGGCGTGAGCAGGGCGCCGCCCACCCCCTGGAGGGCCCGGGCGGCGACGAGAACCCCGGCGTTCGGGGCGATCCCGCACAGCAGCGAGGCCGCGGCGAACCACACGACCCCCACCACGAAGACCTTGCGACGGCCGTACCGGTCCCCCAGCGACCCGCCCAGCAGGATCAGCCCGGCCAGCGTCAGCATGTACGCGTTGACCGTCCACTGGAGGGCCGAGAGGTTCGCGTCCAGATCGCGCCCGATGCGGGGCAGGGCGACGTTGACGACGGTCGAGTCCAGCATCGCCATGCTGGAGCCGAGGACGGTGGTGAGCAGGATCCACTTGCCCTGCGGTGAGGCCAGCCGGACATCGGGCATGACCCACATATACAGCGAGCCCGGTGCCGTAGCACCGGGCTCGCCTGAAACAGGTGTTACTTGATCTTCGTACCCGTGGAGCGGAGGTTCGCGCAGGCCTCGGTGACGCGCGCGGCCATCGACGCCTCGGCGAGCTTGCCCCAGGTGCGCGGGTCGTAGGTCTTCTTGGAGCCGACCTCGCCGTCGACCTTCAGGACGCCGTCGTAGTTGCGGAACATGTGGTCCGCGACGGGGCGCGTGAAGGCGTACTGGGTGTCGGTGTCGAGGTTCATCTTCACGACGCCGTTGTCCAGCGCGGTGGCGATCTCCTCGGCGGTGGAGCCGGAGCCGCCGTGGAAGACGAAGTCGAACGGGGAGGCCTTGCCGTACTTGGCGGCCACACCGTCGTTCAGGTCCTTGAGCAGGTCGGGGCGGAGCACGACGTTGCCCGGCTTGTACACACCGTGGACGTTGCCGAAGGACGCGGCCAGCAGGTAGCGGCCCTTCTCACCGAGACCGAGCGCCTCGACCGTACGAATGGCGTCGTCGACGGTCGTGTACAGCGAGTCGTTGATCTCGTGCGAGACACCGTCCTCCTCGCCGCCGGTCGGGGTGATCTCGACCTCAAGGATGATCTTGGCGGCGGCGGCGCGGGCGAGCAGCTCCTGCGCGATGGAGAGGTTGTCGGCGAGGGTCTCGGCCGAGCCGTCCCACATGTGCGACTGGAAGAGTGGGTTGCGCCCGGCCTTCACACGCTCCTCGGAGACGGCGATCAGCGGACGTACGTACCCGTCGAGCTTGTCCTTCGGGCAGTGGTCGGTGTGCAGCGCGACCGTCACCGGGTACTTCTCGGCGACGATGTGCGCGAACTCGGCGAGGGCCACGGAACCCGTGACCATCTCCTTGCTGTACTGGCCGCCCAGGAACTCGGCACCGCCGGTCGAGATCTGGATGATGCCGTCGCTCTCGGCCTCCGCGAAGCCGCGCAGCGCAGCGTGCAGGGTCTGGGTCGAGGTCACGTTGATGGCCGGGTAGGCGAACTTGCCTGCCTTCGCCCGGTCGAGCATCTCGTTGTAGACCTCGGGGGTTGCGATGGGCATCTGTCCGCTCCTTGTATCTGCGGGTTGGCGTACTGCGTGCTTACGGCCCTGACCTAGACCTTGTGTGGGGGTGCGACATCATCGTCGGCCCCATCTTTCCAGACTTGGCCGGATGGTCCATGCCCTGGTCAGTCCAGGCCCAGCTCATCCTTGGAGAACGCGAAGCGGTACGGGACTCCCGCGCCCTGTTCGATCTTCTCGGCGGCGCCGGTCGCGCGGTCCACGATGGTGGCCACGGCGACGACCTCGGCGCCCGCCTCGCGCACGGCCGCGACGGCGGTGAGCGGGGAGCCGCCGGTGGTCGAGGTGTCCTCGACGACCACGACCCGGCGGCCGGCGATCTCCGGTCCCTCGACCTGCCGCTGCATCCCGTGCGCCTTCGCGGCCTTGCGTACGACGAAGGCGTCCAGCTTCTTTCCGCGGGCGGCGGCCGCGTGCAGCATCGACGCCGCCACCGGGTCCGCGCCCATGGTCAGCCCGCCCACCGCGTCGAACTCCAGGTCCGCGGTCAGATCGAGGAGCACCTGCCCGACCAGCGGGGCCGCCTCACCGTCGAGGGTGATGCGGCGCAGATCGACGTAGTAGTCGGCCTCCAGACCCGAGGACAGGGTCACCTTGCCGTGTACCACGGCCTTGTCGAGGATCTGCTGCTTCAGGGTGGCGCGTGCGTCAGTCATGACGGTCAGCTTAGAGGCGGCGCCAGCTCCAGGTCGTCGAGGCCTCCAGCGGCTCCAGCGGGGTGACCAGGCGCGGGAGCGAGTTCAGGCCGTCGGGCGGGCCGGTCTGCGGTTCCACGCATACGGCGGCCTCCTGCTCGTCGTAGACCACGACCCATTCCTCGGCGCTGGCCACCTTCAGCTCCAGCTGTCCGGGCCAGGTGAGCGTGACGTCGACGCCGCCGGGCATGCCGAAGCAGTCGTCCCAGGGGCCGGGCTTCGGGTCGACGCGGTTGCCGGTGGGCAGGTGGTCGGCGCCGCGCTCCTCCTGCCAGGCGGGGGTGAAGTCGAGGCGTACGTCCTCGCCGCCCAGGTTCCGATTGAACCAGGGGTGCCAGCCGATCTGGGCCGGGAAGGAGGAGTCGTACGTCTCCACGGACATCGTGAGCGTCAGGGCGTCCTCGGTGAGGGCGACGGCCTGCGTGACACGGCCCGGGTAGGGCCAGGGGTCGACGAGGTCGTACGTGATGACGGCCTCGTCGGCGCCGCTGCGGGCCACGGTCCACGCGCCGTCCCGGGCGGTGCCGTGGATGGCGTGCGGCGGGGAGTTGAGCGGCAGTTGACGTACGGTCACGCCGTCGCGGAAGCGGCCGTCCCTGGTGCGGCCGCACCAGGGCACCATCGGGAAGCAGCCGAATCGGTCGCCCTGGCGCAGGAGTTGGGCGCCGTTGATTTTCAGGCCGCCGATTCTTCCGCCGTTGTCCGGCTGCACGGTGACTTCTGCGTTGCCTGCGGTCAGCGTGATGTGTTCATGGCTCACGGGGATGACCCTACGTCGTCAGAGTGCGGCTTGGTGGGGGCTGGTCGCGCCCACGCGGCGGAGCCGCAAATCGACACAGCCCCGCGCCCCTAGAAGTCGGCGAACTTACCGTCGCTTCCTCAGGGCCCTTCCCACCACGATCGCCGATGCCAGGACCACGGCCGCTGCGGGCGCTGCCCAGCGGAGGGTTGCGCCCGGGGTGATCGTCTGGGGGGCCGGGACCGGGGCGTAGCGGCCCCTCGGGGGTGCGTGGTCGACCTCTTCCGCGCTGCGGCCGATCATCGTGCGGCGGGCGTGGGCCGCTTCGGCGGGGGGTTCCGGGAAGTCTTCGGGGAGGGGCGGCGGGGGCGTTGCCGGTTCCTCGGCGGGCTCCACCGGCTCAGGGATCTCCGGCGTCGGCGTCGGTTCCGCCTCGCCCAACCCCTCCGCGAAACGGCTCAGCAGCCGCCGCGCCGCGGAGCCCACCGCGTCCTGCGGGAGGTCGGTGACGCGGCCGTCCGCCGTGGCGGTGCCGTCGAAGGTGAGGGTGGTGCCGCCGTCCGTGTCGCGCAGGCGGAGGGTGAGGGCGAGTTTGACCGAGCCGGTGCCCCGGGCCTCGGTGGCGTCGCCCTCGACGGTGTAGGAGCCGTCGTCCTGACCTGACACACGGGCCGTGCCGCGGTAGGTGATGGAGTGGCTGCCGACCCGCACCTTCAGTCGCCCGGCGACGGGTTCGGCGCCGGCGTCCTGCTGGAGCCCGGGAACCGCCCGGGCGACCCTGGCGGGATCCCCCAGCGCCTCCCGCAGCCGCTCGACCGGAACCGGAACGAACACCTCATGCTCCATGGTTGCCGAGCCTACCCACGGGCGGGGGCCGCGCACCTCCGTTGCTCGAAAGTGACCGCGCGTTGCCACCCCATCCGCCTCAGAACCGCGGATGCACCAACGTCGAGGCCGCCAGCCCCCCGATCCGCGTGGCCTGCGCGGCCCGTTCCGCCGCCCGCAGCGACTCGTCCGTCAGCGTGCCGGGCCGCGTCCTGGCACGAGGGTCCAGCACGAGGACCGGACGCGCGCCCGGCGAGGCCAGCACGAACCCCCAGTCGTGCGGGGCCCGCGACGCCCCTGCCGTGCGGTCCGGGCCCGCGGCGAAGCCGGAGTCCCGGCCGCCGATCCGATAGGGCGTGGTGTGCAGGCCCGCCGCGCGCATCGTCGTCTCCACCGTCCAGAAGACGCGGGGGCGGGAGGCGACAGGACCGGCGTGCACGACCAGCCGGCCGTCAGGGGTCAGGACGCGGCGGGCAAGGCCGTAGAACTCCTCGGAGTACAGCTTGGTGCTGGCCGTGATGCCGGGGTCGGGCAGATCGGCGATCACCACGTCGTACGACGCCGTCGGCGCCGTCCGCAGCCACTGGAAGGCGTCCGCGGTGGCCACATGGACGCGCGCGTCGCCGTACACATGGCCGTTGAGCCGGGACAGGGCCGGGTCGCGGCGGGCGAGGTCCACGACGGCCGCGTCGAGTTCGACGACGTCGACCCGCCGTACGTCGGGACAGCGCAGCACCTCGCGCGCGGCGAGGCCGTCGCCGCCGCCGAGGACGAGCACGCGCGCGTGGGGGCCGTCCATCGCGGGGTGGACGAGGGCCTCGTGGTAGCGGTGCTCGTCGCGTCCGCTGACCCGGAGCCGGCCGTCGAGGAAGAGGTCGAGGGGGCGACCGTCGGTACCGCCGGTGAGGACGACCTCCTGGACGCCGGTCTGGAGGGCTACGCGTACGTCCTTGCCGTAGACCGCTTCGCGCGCGGCCCGTTCGAAGTCGTCGACGAGCAGGGCGGCGGTGGCGAGGATGCCGAGCACGGCGAGGTTGAGGGCCAGCAGCAGCCAGCGGGCCCGGCGGCTGAGGTCGCGGCGGAACAGGCCGAGGACCAGGGCGCTGCCGGCGATCGCGTTGACCGTGCCGGTGAGCATCGCGCCGGTCAACTGGCCCAGCAGGGGCAGCAGCAGGAAGGGGAAGGCCAGGCCGCCGACGAGCGCGCCGACGTAGTCCGCCGCGAAGAGGTCGGCGACGGCGCCGCCCGCGTCCTGGCGGCGGATGCGTTGGATCAGCTCCATCAGCAGGGGGACCTCGGCGCCGATGAGCAGGCCGATGGCGAGCGAGAAGGCGACCAGGAGCCAGCGCGGGCCGCTCGCCCACAGGCCGCCCCAGTCGCCGGTCCAGGCGAACACGGCGTACAGCGCCATCGCACTGCATCCGCCGACCAGCGCGAGCAGGGCCTCCAGCGCGCCGAAGGCGGCCGCCGCGCGCCACCGCAGCCGCTTGGCGGCGAGCGAGCCGATACCCATCGCGAACACCATCACCGACAGCACCACGGAGGCCTGGGTGACCGAGTCGCCGATCAAGTACGAGGCGAGCGCGACCAGTTCGAGCTCGTACACCAGTCCGCAGGCCGCACAGACGAAGACACAGGCCAGCACGAGGAACCGGCCCGTCGCGGCACGGACGGGCAGCGGCGCGGGTCCACCCCAGGGCAGCGGTGTGCCGGGCGGGGCGGGGGCGTGCGGCTCGATCACCTTGCGACCGTACGTCACACCTCGGGCACGCTTCGTCACCCACACGTGTGGAACTACCGGTCAACAGGCCACTGTGGGTTTACCTCAGTGAGCGAGCGGCGCCCCCACCGGCACCCGGACCCCAACCCGCGTCCGAGTAGCCACCAACTGCCCGTCCTGCGGATACGCATGCCAGGTCCGCCAATGCACCTGCCCCTCGTGCCGCTGCGCCAGCATCGCGGTGAACGCATGCGGGCTCCCCGGAAACACCCCGGCCAGCCCATTCGGATGATCGGACACCAGCGCCAGCAACTCCTGCGCCCGCCCGGCAAATTGCCCCGGCGACAACCGCTCGAGCCGCGCAGCGAACTCGTACTCCCAGTCCCCCACCCGCTTGGCCACACCGAGCGGCAGGGGCGTACTGCTTCCCGGGATGCACGCCACCGTCTCCGAACACGTGCCCCGCGCCTCCTCCAGGAGTACCTGGTGGGACGCGCCGAGAAGTCTCAACTGAAGCTTGGCCCCGCCCAGTTCGAGATCGAGCGTGGCGAGGGCGGACAGCGGCTCGCGCCCCAATGCCCAGGCGAGGTCGGCCGCGCGCGTGTCGGTGTACGAGGTGTTCAGGGTCGTGAGCATGGATCGGCTCCGCTAGCACGCAAAGAAAGGGTGGTGTGGGGTTCCAGCACACCCGGGCGACTGTGGGGGGATCGGCCCGGTCAGCCCAGTCGGGAGGTCAGGAGGTGTCCGGAGGACGTCCGAGGGGCTGCGTTGGTGATTTAGAGGGAATCATGAACGGTGGCGCCGCCACAGCGTTTTTACCCAACTTCGTGGGGTTTCCATCCCTCCGTGGGCTCCACAGCTCAACTGTTCAACTACGGCGTGCGCCACGGCAGCCGGAGCGTACGCCGGAGCACCGGAGTGAAAAAGCGACAAGCGGGGGCGTGCGTCCCGACCCAGGTCCGGACCCACGCCCCCGCGTTCCCCCGCTCCCCCGTCTCCGGATGCGGTTCCCCCTGCCGGAGCTCAGCTGCCCCGTGTCAGCTGCCTCCCCCGCATCCGCCCCCGCCTCCTCCGCCGCCGCAGGACGACCCGCCACCACAGGACGACCCACCGCCGCAGGAGTGACCTCCGTGGTGCCCGCCGGAGTCCGACGAGCCTCCGCTGTCTCCGGCCCACCAGCTGCCGCTGCTGCTGGAGCCGCTGCCGCTGTACAGCCGCCGGCTCCGCCGGCCTCGCTGCCGGCGGTTGGCCCCGCCGATCGCCGCCAGGAGCAGAACCATGAAGAGAACCAGCAGGATGATGCCGAGAACCATGGACATGGCGTCATCCTCCTTTCTGTGCAACGCCCCCGAAGCGGCCCCCCGTGGGCGCCTCGCTCGCTGCGTGAGCTGGAGATGCCCCTCCGTCTCACGACCCAAAGCAGAGTTGAGGAACTCCAGAGCTTGGGCGCAGGATGACCGGCATGACCTCCAGTGCGCGCCCCCTGCTCAACCGCCGTCTCGCCGAGTTCGGGACGACGATCTTCGCCGAGATGTCCGCCCTGGCCCTGCGGACCGGATCGATCAACCTGGGCCAGGGCTTCCCCGACACGGACGGCCCCGAGGAGGTCCGGGAGGCGGCCGTACGGGCGCTGCGCGACGGGCGTGGCAACCAGTACCCGCCGGGGCCCGGCATCCCGGAGCTGCGCACGGCGGTCGCCGCGCACCAGGAGCGGCGTTACGACCTCTCCTACGACCCCGACACCGAGGTCCTGGTCACGGCCGGCGCCACGGAGGCCATCGCCGCGGCCCTGCTCGCCCTGGTCGAGCCCGGCGACGAGGTCGTCGCCCTGGAGCCGTACTACGACTCCTACGCGGCCTGCATCGCGATGGCGGGCGGCACGCGCGTGCCGGTCACGCTGCGCCCGCACGAGGGCAGCTTCCGCCTGGACCTCGACGAGCTGCGCGCCGCCGTCACCGACCGGACCCGTCTGCTCCTGATCAACACCCCGCACAACCCGACCGGCACGGTCCTCACCCGCGAGGAGCTCACCGCGATCGCCGAGCTGGCGGTCGAGCGGGACCTGCTGGTGATCACGGACGAGGTCTACGAGCACCTGGTCTTCGACGCGGCCGAGCACCTCCCCCTCGCCGGTTTCCCGGGGATGCGCGAGCGCACGGTCTCGATCGGCTCGGCCGGCAAGACCTTCTCCTTCACCGGCTGGAAGGTCGGCTGGATCACGGCGGCGCCCGCCCTGGTCTCGGCGGTGCGCTCGGCGAAGCAGTTCCTCACGTACGTCTCCTCAGGACCGTTCCAGTACGCGGTCGCCGAGGCGCTCGCCCTGCCCGACAGCTACTTCGCCGCCTTCCGCGCGGGCATGCTGGCCAAGCGGGACCTGCTGGCCAGCGGCCTGGCGGAGGCCGGCTTCGAGGTCTTCAAGCCCGCCGGCACGTACTTCGTCACCACCGACATCCGCCCCCTGGGCGAGAGCGACGGCTTCGCCTTCTGCCGCGCCCTGCCCGAGCGCGCGGGCGTGGTCGCCATCCCGAACGCCGTCTTCTACGACCACCGCGAGGAGGGCGCGCCCTTCGTACGGTTCGCGTTCTGCAAGCAGACCGGGGTGCTGGAGGAGGCCGTGAAGAGGCTGAAGGCGCTCGCCAGCTGATCAGACACCGGGTGCGCAATGCTCGCTTATGCGTGACTTCTTCTGCAATGTGCTGATGTGACCCAAGCCAGTACCCTCGCCCCACCCGCCGTCACGCAACCCGGCACCGACCACCGCACCACCTCCCGCCACCCCCTGGCCGCGGCGCTCGGCCTCTTCGCCGCCGCCCGCCTCACCGGCCTCGCCGTGCTCGCCGCGACCGCCTGGGCCACCGGCCACGCGCCGCTCACGCTGCTCGGGCGGTCCTGGGACTCCCGGTGGTACCTGGGGATCGCCGAGCACGGCTACGTCCGCACCCAGCACCTGCGACCGGGCGTCGTCTTCAGCGACCTGGCGTTCTTCCCGCTGTACCCGGCACTGGTCCGCGCCGTGACCGCCCTGACCCCGCTGGGCGGGGGCGCGGCGGGCCTGGTGGTGTCGTGGACGGCGGCCGCCGTGGCCGCCGCCGGCATCTACGCCCTGGGCCTACGTCTGCACGGACGTGCCGTGGCCACCGTCCTGGTCCTCCTCTGGGGCCTGCTGCCGCACTCGGTCGTGCTGTCCCTGGCGTACACGGAACCGGTCCTGACCGCCTTCGCCGCGTGGTCGCTGTACGCCGTGCTGACCGGTCGCTGGGTGTGGGCGGGGACCCTGGCGGCCCTCGCGGGGCTGTCCCGGCCCAACGGTCTCGCGGTCGCGGCGGCGGTCCTGGTGACGGCGGCCTGCGAGATCGTGCGGCGGCGCGGAAAAGTTACCCACAGGCTGTGGACGGGCGCGGCGCTCGCCCCGCTCGGCTGGCTCGGCTACGTCCTGTGGGTCGGCCACCGCGAGGGCGACCTGCTCGGCGGCTACTTCGCGGTGCAGCGCCGGTGGGGCTCCCGCTTCGACCTCGGCCGGGGTTCCGCGCGATTCGTACGGCAGCTGGTGCTGCACGGTGATCGTCTCGTCTTCCCCATGGCGATGCTGCTGGTCGCCGCGGCCGTACTCCTGTACGCCCTGCTGCTCGCCGACCGGGCCCCGCTCCCCCTGCTGGTCTACAGCGGTGTCCTGCTGCTGATCGCGCTCGGCGGCTCGGGCTTCTTCGCCTC
>Ga0307508_10006352_pt1 | contig 11121 bp, 10 predicted proteins | sample 9_EM_MG_FD_203089 | JGI IMG/M metagenome (GOLD analysis project Ga0307508, IMG submission 203089) | Populus trichocarpa ectomycorrhiza microbial communities from riparian zone in the Pacific Northwest, United States - 9_EM | ecosystem: Host-associated > Plants > Roots > Unclassified | place...
TGGCGCTCACCTTGTGGGGCGTCGCGGTGTCAGCGCTCGCGTGGGCCGCGGTACCGAGGCCGGCGATGAGGAGCGCGCCGGTGGCCACGGTGGCGGAGCCGATCCGACGCCATCTGCCGGATATGTGGGGGGTGTTGGGCGTACGCAACGTACAGCCTCCTGGGAGAGGTGGACAGGGGCCTGCGGAGGGGGGACCACCGGTGAGGTTCCCGGTGGGGGCGGCGACCCGCGTAGACCATCCCTTTGTTGAGTACGTGACAACAAGACAGGCGGTGGAATCCTGACTTCCGCCATACCGAAGGGTGTTCGGGGCTTACTGATCAATGGTGGCCCGATGGGCGGCGAATGGTCTCGACTTGACCATCTACACGCGTCGCACACAATCCTCGGGGCCGGGGGACAGGGCCGTGTGCTCAGCGCGGCGCGAGCCCGTGGAGCAGCTGCCGGACCACTTCCTCTACGGCGGCCAGGGCCTCGTCGGTGGCGAGCGTGCCGGTGACGGCGAAGGCGGCGAGGCCCTGGAGGGTGGCGCCCACGATGAGGGTGAGCTGCTCGGGGGAGCCCTCGACGATCTCGCCGCGCTGCTGGGCGGCGGCGACGGCCCGCTCCAGGAAGCCGAAGGTGCGGTCGATCGCGGCGGCCATCTGGTCCGAGGCGTCCGGCTCGTGCTTGCGGGCGTACATGAGCTCCAGCAGTTCGGCGTTGGCGAGGGCGAAGCCGAGGTAGGAGCGGGCGAGCGCGGTGAGGTGGTCCTGGAAGGGGAGGGCGGGGTCGTCGGCGGCCTCCAGGGCCTGTGCCATGCGGTCGTAGCCGGCCAGGGCGAGGGCGTTGAGCAGGGCCTGCTTGTCCTTGAAGTGCCGGCCGGGGGCGGCGTGGCTGACGCCGACGTCGCGGGCGAGCTCGCGCAGGGAGAGCGATCCGACGCCCTTCTCCCGGAGGGTGCGCTCGGCGGCGGCGAGGAGGGCGGCGCGGAGGTCTCCGTGGTGGTAGGAGCGGTTTTCGGGTGTCGGTGTCGGCGAGCGCATGGAGTCATCGTATCCGGATGTAGGCGTCGTCAGCATTGTTGTCATTGACAGCATTGTTGGCGGCGCCTACTTTGGGACGCATGGCAGCTGACGAGAACGAGAAGTGGAACGCGAGCCACCTCCCCGACCTGACCGGCCGCACGGCCGTGGTCACGGGCGCCAACAGCGGAATCGGCCTGACGGCGGCGACCGCACTGGCGGGCGCCGGCGCGCACGTCGTCTTCGCCGTACGGGACCCGCAGCGCGGCGAGGCGGCGGCGCGGAAGGTGAACGGCAGCACGGAGGTGCGCCGCCTGGACCTGGCGGACCTGTCCTCCGTACGGGAGTTCGCGGCGGCCTGGGACCGCCCGCTGGACCTGCTGATCAACAACGCCGGCGTGATGATGATCCCGCAGCAGAGGACGCGGGACGGCTTCGAGACGCAGTTCGGCACCAACCACCTGGGCCACTTCGCGCTGACGAACCTTCTCCTGCCGCACATCACGGACCGGGTGGTGACGGTGTCCTCGGGCGCGCACCGCTGGGGCGACCAGCGGATCCACTTCGAGGACCTCGACATGACGTCGGACTACGACCCCAGGGGCGCCTACGGCCAGTCGAAGCTGGCGAACCTGCTGTTCACGCTGGAACTCCAGCGCCGTCTGACGGAGTCGGGCTCCTCGGTCCGGGCCCTGGCGGCCCACCCCGGCTACTCGGCGACCAACCTCCAGAGCCACGCGGCGAGTTCCGCGGCCCGGGTGTTCATGCAGCTCGGCAACAGGTTCCTGGCCCAGGACGACCGCGCGGGCGCGCTGCCCACGCTCTACGCGGCGACCCAGGACCTGCCGGGCGCGAGCTACGTCGGACCGGACGGTCTCGGAGAGATGCGGGGCGCGCCGACGCTGGTCGGTCGTTCACGGGCGGCGAGCGATCCGGCGGTGGCGCGTCGGTTGTGGGAGGCGTCGGAGGGGCTCACGAAGACGGGGTTTCCGCAGGAGGCGGGGGCGCGGGGGTGACGTGACGCTGGGGTGACGTGACCCCGCCTCTCAGGACCGCCCGTCGTACAGACCGAGCTCGTCATCGCCGGGGGCCTGGAAGACCTTCGCGTACCCCTCCAACAACTCACGGCTGACCGGGACGGCCCCCGGGCCACCTTCCCTGCCGCGCGCTTCGAGCCGACGGCACAGCTCGTCGAGGGGCGCGGCGAGGTAGTGCAGTTCGACGGGAACGCCGAGTGCGCGCGCCGCCGTTCGCTTCTCGTCGCGTTCGTCTCGCGCCCAGAAGCCGAACTCCAGGACGACGGTCTGCCCGAGCCTCAGCAGCTCCTGGGCATGCCCCCAGAACCGCCGCTCCAGCCGGTCCCGCGTCCGCTCGTCGAACAGGTCGATACCGAGATCCGCCATCCACTCGTCCGGACACAGCCGTACGGCGGGGATCTCCGCCGCGAGCCGCTTGGCGAGCGTCGTCTTGCCGGAACCGGGGAGTCCGCAGAGCAGGATGAGGCGGGGGGTGGGGGGTTTGTCCGGGGTCACTCCGGCATGTTGGCGGAATGGGCCTGGTCGGCGGAAACGGTTTCCGTGGGCCGGGGTCGTTTGTCGGTCCTGCGCCCCCTTACGACCAGCTGCGCGCCGAGGGCGAGGAGCCGCTTCGTCTCCGCCTCCACGTCGTCGGTCTCGATGTCGAGGTGGAAGCGGGGCGCGTCGTCGACCGCCTGCACGGCGGTGACGAGGCCGGGCATCGCCTGGTGCAACACCGTGAACTGCTCCTCGCCCGGCACGGGTCGGGCGCGTGCGCCGAGCGCCGCGGACCAGAAGGTTGCGGCCTGTTCGGCCTCCGGGGCGGGGGTGTCGATGAGGACGGCGTAGACGCGGCTCTTATGCATCCGCCTGGTCCGCCTGGTCCTCGTGGCCTTCGTGCCCTTCGACGAAGTGGTCGAACTCGCCTGCCTGTACGCCGAGTACGAAGGCGTTCCACTTGCGGCGGGTGGTGGTGACGATGGTGTTCGGGGCGGTGGTTTCTCGGAGGTAGACGGGGGTGTCGGCGTCGTCTCCTTCGCCTGTGGCACCTACGTCACCTACGTCACCTACGTCACCGAAGGCGATCTCGATCCAGGGGCCGGGGCCGGTGGCGTCGGGTGGGGCGGCTCGGGTCCAGGTGAGGTTCGGGGGGAGGTCAGCCACGGGGCGGTTCCTCTTTGAGTACGGCGAGGAGGGCGGCGAAGGTGGCGGGGGTGGCTGTGAGTATGGATGCGGTGGGGTCGGAGCTTTCGGTGAGGTGGATGGTTTGGGGGGTGGAGGCTATGTGGACGCAGGCCTCGCCCTCTCCGCAGTAAGAGGACTTCTGCCAGGTGCTGGTGGGCATCTCGGTTCCTTTCACAGGTCCTGGGCGATGGCGTGGATCAGATCTCGGGACTTGTCGGCAGACAGGGCGATGGCCTCCATACGAGCCAGGAGCACCCGGTACTTGTCGAGTTGCGCCTCGGCATCGATGAGCGCTGAGCCGTGGGACTGGTCGAGGTGCACCGTGTCGAGCTGTGGCACAGGGCCGTGGGCGTAGAGGATCGACTGCCCTGACCCGGGATAGGCGCCGGCCACGAACGGGATGACCTGGACTGTGAGGTGGGGGCGTTCGCTCATGTCGAGGATGTGCTGCAGCTGGCGCTTGGTGACCGTCCCGCCGCCGAACTGCATGCGCAGGGCGGCTTCGTGGATGATCGCCCGGTACGGGGTCGGGGTGTCGCTGAACAACACGGTCTGCCGCTTGATGCGGAACGAGAGGCGGTGCTCGATGTCCGGGGGTGAGAGTTCCGGCACGACCTGACGGAAGACCTCGCGGGCGTGGTCGTGGATCTGGAGCAGGCCCGGGACGTGCGCGGTGATGCCTGCGCGCAGCGACGTGGCGTAGTGCTCCAGCTCGGCGAGATCGATCAGGCCGCTGGACAGGATCTCGCGGTACTCCTCCCACCAACCCCGTGTCCGTGCGGTGGTCATGTCGCTGAGCGCCTGGATGAGGGGCTGGTCGGAGCAGTCGTAGTGGCAGGCGAGCGCGCGTACTCGCTCGGGGCTCACGCCGACGCGGCCGGCCTCCATGTTGCTGACCTGCGCCTGCTTGATGCCCATGAGTTGACCCGCCTCTGTGGCGCTCAGGCCCGCTCGTTCACGGAGTTTGCGCAGCTCAGTGCCAAAGCGCAGTTGGCGACCCGTTGGGTTTCTCACGGGTGTGCCGCCTCCTTGCTGTCACTCACACGGGTGGTAGTTAACGCAATCAGCTGAAAACGGTGAATACATAAACCGTCACTCGCTACCTTACAACTGGGCCCCTCGCCCAGAAGTGCACCGCCCGACGGGGCGACACCGCCACTGGGTAACCCTCCAACTCCCCTCAGTGATCGGAGACTTCCATGGCCACCGTAACCCCGCCCTGGGCCTACACCCTTCACCTCCCGCACGATCCACACGCACCGGGGATCGCCCGAGCAACCCTCCGTACGGTGCTCGCAGCCCACGGCCTTGCCGAACTGTTGGCCTCGGAACTCCTCACGAACGCCCACCTCCACACCGCCGACCCCTACGCCCTCCGCCTCCGCGCAATGGAAACCGGCCGTCTCCGCCTCGCCGTATGGGACTCCGACCCGAAGATCCCGCCCGCCTTCGACACCCTCGGTCCACAGCCTGTGGAGAACGCCGAGAACGGGCGCGGGCTGCACATCGTGCGGGAGTGCGCGGAGGCGTGGGGTGCGTATGTGATGGAGGACGCGGTGTGTGTGGGGAAGCTGATGTGGGCGGAGTGCCAGTGAGCCGGCGCGACGTGGACCGGCGGCCCCGTTCACCGCGCCGTTCATTGGAGCATCTGGGCCGGCCCTGGCAGCCACGACCAGCACTTCGCCGAGCCGCCGGTGGCCCAGACGCTCCCATCGCTATCGCGACCGACGACTTCCCGGTGTACGGCCCCGGGCACCCACGAGCCTGACCCTCCGCCATGGCCGTCCCAGCGGGCCTACTGGAAGGGAATGTTGAGCCAAGGGCTGCCGGGGTTGGACATCAGGATCCGGTGGACGGTGACCATGTCCTCGTACCAGCTGCCGAACTTCTCGTTGTCGAACTGGAGGCAGCGGCCGAGGATGAAGCCGGCGGAGAAGTCCTGCCAGGACTGGTAGGAGCGTGCCGCGCTGTACCCGGCTTCGACGGCGGCGGTCTCGGCTTCCGGGAGGGCGCAATAGCGGGCGCCCAGGCCCCAGCGGGCCATGCAGGAGGCTCGGCCGAGGTCCCAGGCGTCGGCGGAGGTGACGTATTGGTTGTCGTCGAGCACGCCGTCGGCCCGCATGCGTGCCTCGTAGCGGGTGATCCGGCCGATCAGGTGTTGGACACCTTTGATGTGCGCCTCGGTCTTGGCCTTGGGAACGGGGGCGGTCCTGGTGACGCCGTCCGGGGTGAGGACGGTCTCGCCCTCCGCCCGCTGGCGCAGGACCCGGGCGGCGGCATCGCGCCAGTAGGCGGTCTCGACAAAGCCGCCGAAGTCACGGGCGATGGCACGGCGCAGGCCGAGGGCGAACTCCCAGACCGGGTTGGCGCCGTCGGTCGCCAGCAGGGCACGCTGCTGTATCTGCCACTCCTCGCGGCTGGTGACGCCCCACGAGCTGCGCAGCATCTCGCGCTCGGCGGGATACCCCTGGCCGTGGTGGGCCAGGGCGTTCCAGGGAAGGCCCTGGTGGACGATGAGGTGGGCGCCGCAGGCCAGCCCGTGGGCCACGGCTCCGTGCAGCGGGCCGCCCACTCGCAGGGCTCGCAAGTTGGCATGGTCCGAGGGACCACCTGTCCGCTCGGTGTACTGGGCCCAAGCGGCGGAGTGCGGTGGTGCGGAGGGCAGGAACGCCTCACACGGACTGCCGGGATTCACGACGATCATCAGCGGATCGGTGGGGTCCCAGACCTCCGCGAACCATGAGAGGACGTTCCAGTCGAACACGCGGTGCGGCTCGGGCACGGGGAGCATGCCCTCCGTGTACACCGGCCAGATCCTGCCACCGGCAACCCGGGTGTCGAACTCATAAACGGGGTGGATCTTACGGGATCTGCTATCCACCTTGTCCCGCTGTATCTCGAAGTACAGCCGATTCCGCGCGAGCACATCGAAGTACGCCGCCCAGTCCTCACGGGACTTGGCATCGAACAGCGCCTCCTCGACTTCCGATGGAGGCACCCAGGCGGGTGGGAGGGGAGGCCCGAAACCTGTGGGAGGCGGACCGAACGACATTTATCACCTATCAATTTGTCAGAGACTTGACGAAAGAAGGTACTTCTGTAAGGCCAACGACCTCAGTGTTCAAGGAGGTCGTTGACGTATTCGCGGAGTTCAGGTGGTAGCTCTCCGAGCTGGATTTCCCGTAGCTGTGCAACATGGGCGAGTACGACATGGCCAGTGGACATCAGTTCAAGGATCGCATGCAGCTCGGCTTCCAAGACCGAGTTCTCCTTCTCGGAGGCCGCGACTGCTGACAGAAGTGTGGCCAACGTTGAAGCCTGAGCAGGGGAATAGGCGTTCAGTCGGTCGGTAACTTCGTCGGCCGCGCGTTCCCGCACAACTGATTCGGCATCCAGGATCTTGCGGGCCATGTCGATAAACTCGCGGGACTTCATTTGTGTGACCTCGTTGAATCAATATGGCAGCGGGTACTGGCTTGGCCAGGGAATGTGAGTGTTGTTTGCCGCATTCGAGTTGTAGCTCGGACTTCTTGGATTATGGACTTGCCTGTGGTACAGGGTACCCGCCTCATCCTGGTACTTTCCGCCGATTGAGATACGGTAGACGTCTCCCTTTGCTGCGTTCGATCCCGCTGGGGCCGTTCCGTCCTTGTCGTGCACGCGAAGCCGAACCGTATTTCCTGTCTCGGAATCCACCCACTTGTATTCGACCCCCTTTTGGGCACCACCATTGGGGTCCGGTGTGAGGTCTCGCTTAGCGGCATCATCAGGCACGATGTCGAGCGGATTGTTGTTCCTCAGATCCCAACCACCGTCCTTGACGCGAGGTACACAAGGAGTCAGGCCGAGTGGATCGACCAAAGCATGGGGGTTTTGGACGTAGGTAGTCGGATTGGGAGCGGGGCCAAGGCCGAGGGGGTCCGGGGAGGTATAGCGGGCCGTTTCGGGGTCGTAGTGGCGGAAGTAGTTGTAGTGGAGGCCTGTTTCGGGGTCGTAGTACTGGCCTGGGAAGCGCAAGGGGGTGTAGGTAGTGCTGTTTGACGCCCAGGCTGTCGTGCCCCAGAGGGTGGTGCGGGTGTGCCAGGCTATTTCGCCTTGTTCGTCGATTAGTTCGGTGGGGGTGCCGACCAGGTCGGTGACTATGGCGAAGAAGCGGGAGTCGATCTCGTCCTGGGGGGCGTCGGCCGCGGTGATGCGTTCTGTCTGGGCCAGCGGGTGTAGGCCTTGGTGGTGCCAGGTGAGGGTGACCGGGTTTGGTAGGCCTGGGGACGTGGTGGTTTGTTCGCAGAGGGTGGTGCCATCCCAGGTGAAGTCGATGCGTTCGATGACTGTTTCGGTGTCTGGGGCGAGGCGGAGTTTTGCTGTGCGGCGGCCCAGGGGGTCGTAGCAATAGCGCCAGCGGGTGCCGTCGGGGGTGGTGACCGAGGTCAGGCGGTCTTCCGCGTCCCATTCGTAGCGCCAGGTGTCTGGTTTGCGGGACAGGCGGGTTTTCTGGCGGAGGGTGATGCGGCCGGCTTCGTCGTGTTCGTAGCGGATGGTGCCGGCGCGGGTGATGCGGGTGCCGGTGTAGGAGCGGGGGCCCACGGACTCCTGGCTCGGGTGGTCGGGGGGCCAGGAGGCCGAGGTTTGGTTGCCTGCGTCGTCGTAGGCGTACCGCTCTGTCCAGTTCGGGGCGTGGACTGCTGTGACTCGGCCTGCCTGGTCGAGGTCGAAGTGGCGGGTGCCGGTCAGGTGGTCGGCTACGGCGGTGAGGTTGCCGTCGGCTCGGTAGGTGTACGCCCGGTGTTGGACCGCGTGCTCCCCCGCGCCCGTCACCGACTGCTTCGTCAGGCGGCCCATCGGGTCGTAGGCGCTGGTGAGGGTGAGGGCCTCGCCTATGTGGCGGGTCAGTTCGCGGCCCGCCGCGTCGTGGGTGAAGGCCAGGGTGCGGCCGGAAGCCACCAGGGCGGTGCGGTTGCCTGCCGCGTCGTAGGTCCAGGTGCTGGCCTGGCCGGTGGGGGTGGTGCGGGTCGCTCGGCGGCCCAGGACGTCGTAGGTGTAGGTGAGGGTGCGGTCGTTGACCGATTCGGAGAGCAGGCGGCCCCTGTCGTCTCGGTGCAGGGTCAGGGTCGCGTCCGGGCCCGTTGCCCGCACCAAGGAGCCCGTCGTGTTGTACGCGTACGTCGTGATCGCTCCCGCCGCGTCCTTGCTCACCACGCGGCCCAGTACGTCCCGTTCGAAGTGGATCCGCTGGCCGGATGCCGTGTGGCGGGTGAGGAGTTGGCCTGCCCTGTCGTGCTCGTAGGACAGCGTGCGGTTGTCGAAGTCCGTTTCCGTCGTCAGGCGGCCGGTCTCGTCGTAGGCATAACTCCAGGTCAGGCCCTGGGGGTTGGTGACCTCGGTGAGGCGTAGTTCGGTGTCGTGGGTGAAGGTGTAGCGGACTCCGTCCGGGCCGGTGCGGGCCGTCAGGAGGTCGAAGTGGGTGTACTCGTAGCGGGAGACGGCACCCATGGCGTCCGTGTGGCTGGTGCAGTTGCCCTCGCCGTCGTACGTCCAGGATTCCGTTGTGCCGTCGGCAGATGTACGGCGGGACGGTTTGCCTTCCACCGTCCACTCCAGGTGGGTGACCTCGCCGAGGGGGTCGGTGATCGTCACCGGGCGGCCGAAGGCGTCGCGTTCGTAGCGGGTCACCGCGTCCAGGGGGTCCGACACCTCCAAGGGGAGGCCCGCCTGGTTGCAGCGGACCCTCGTCGTCGCGCCCGTTGCGTCCGTCACCGACGTCAGGTGGCCGCGGTCGTCGTACGTGAAGCGGGTCACCACACCCGAGGACTCGGTCACCTGCGTGCGGTTGCCGAACTCGTCGAACTGCTGGGTGAGGTGGGTGCCGTCGGGGGCGGACACGGTGACGGGCAGGCCCTGGGTGTTGTAGGCGATGCTGGTGTAGTGGCCGTCCGGGCGGACCGTCAGGACCGTGCGGCCGGCCTCGTCGTACGTCCAGCTCTGGGTGCGGCCCAGCGGGTCGGTCCGGGTGAGCGGGCGGTCACCGCTGTCGTAGGTGGTGTGGGTCGTCGCGCCGTCGGGGGCGGTTTCCGCCACCACCTGGAGGGCGGAGTTGACCTCGTAACTCGTGCTGTGGCCCAGGGAGTTGGTCGCGGTGATGGTGCGGCTGCCAGTTGCCGGGTCGGCGTCGCCGTACGTGAACGTGTTGCGCAGGTGGCCCGCCTCGCCCGACTGGGAGGTGCAGCGGCCCTGGTCGTCGTAGACGTAGTGGTAGGAGGAGTTGTTCGTGTCCGTCCAGGCCGTGATGCGGCCGATCGCGTCGTTGGTGAAGCGGGTCGGTCGGTCCGAGGAGTTCGTGACCGTCGACAGGTTGCCCTGCTCGTCGTAGCCGAAGCGGACCAGTTCGGTGTCCGACAGGTGCAGGGCCGTGATCCGGTCGCCGGTCGTCTCCAGCTTCAGGTGGTAGCCGGACGAGTGGACGATCGCGGTGGGGGCGCCCTGGGCGTCGTACTCGAAGGTGAGCCACTGGCTGCCGGAGCGGTCGATGAGTTGGGAGAGGAGGGCGATGCCGTTGCCGTCGCCGCCCGGGCCCGCGAAGTCCCAGAGGCGGCCGGACTCGGGGTCGGTGACGGTGTAGTCGCCGTACTCGTCCACCGTCAGGGGCCATCCCGCGCCTGTCAGGGGCAGGACCGGGACGCCGGGGGCGGGGTGCGGGTAGGAGAGCAGGGAGCCGTCGTCGCAGGCGAAGATGACGCCTTCCGCGTCGATCTCCAGGCGCTGGTCGGCGGTTGACGTCCAGCGGGGGCCGAACCAGCGGCCCGCCTCGTACGACGACTCGAACTGGCGGGTGAAGACCAACGGCAGCCTGGCGGGCAACGACACGTCGGTGGCGGGCAGCGACATGCGGCCGGTGGCCATGTCGATGGGGTCGCCGCCGAAGACCTTGCACCAGAGTTTGCGGGCGACGTCCATCGGCGAGCGGCGCACGGCCTCGCGTGTGGCTCCCTTCGCCGCGTCCGTACCGAGCCCGCGCAGGCCATCTCGAAAGGCCGCCCGGCCCACACCGCCCGCGCCCTTGCCGCCGAACAGGTTCGAGAACAGATACCCCGCCGAGTCCCCCGGGTCGCTGGACCAGCCCGTGCCCAGCAACGACATCGGCAGGCGCTCGGGGTGGGCGGCCGTGCCGACCAGGCCGGCCAGGAGGAGCTGGGAGTTCTTGCCCCACTCGCCGGGGTGGGTGAGGTTGTAGGGGTCCAGCGGGTTGACCGTGCGGGCCAGCTTCAGCATGTCCGTGCCGCCGCGCAGCAGGCCGCCCACCACGTGGACGCTGTTCAGCTGGGTGCCCACGAACAGGTCCGACGCGTCCGCCCCGAGGCGGTCGGTGAACTCCGGCTTCGGCGGCGCCGACTCCACAGCGGCCGCTATCTTGCGCCGAGCGTCCTCCGCGACCTCAGTGCGCTGGCGGCGCGCCTGGGCCAGGACATCCTCGGCCTCGCCCCGGCCCGCCGTCCCCGGGTCCACGTAAGCGCCCGGCTCGGTCGGCTTCGGGCCGGGATCCTGGCCCGCCGTCGCTGCCGCGTTGTACTCCTCGGCCGCCCGCGCGTACGACTTCACCGAGGCATCGTGGGCCTCCCGCGCCCGCCGACTGGCCCGATCGGCGGCCCGGTACAGATCGATCGCCGTCCGCGCCTGCTCCTGCGCCCACGCCACCACGTCCGCGTACGACTCCAACGCCCCCGCCGCCGCCGTACACGCGTCCGCCGCCGTCAGCCACTGCTTGGGCTGCACCTCGAACTTCGCCCGGAACGCGTCCGCCGCCCGGCCCTTCCAGTCACCCGCGTCCAGCGAGCGCATGCCCTGGCCGACGTTCTCGAACGCCCCCGCGAACTTCCGCAGATGCCCCGCCCGCGACCGCAACGCCCCCGCACTGCCGTGGA
>Ga0307508_10006354_pt1 | contig 11119 bp, 17 predicted proteins | sample 9_EM_MG_FD_203089 | JGI IMG/M metagenome (GOLD analysis project Ga0307508, IMG submission 203089) | Populus trichocarpa ectomycorrhiza microbial communities from riparian zone in the Pacific Northwest, United States - 9_EM | ecosystem: Host-associated > Plants > Roots > Unclassified | place...
ATAAGCTGATGAGGACAATAGATATATAAACAGTGGTGACTGTTCACCATTCATCAGCTTTGAGGGTTCCTGCAGCTGCATCTCCAAAGTTATAGGGAATGGATGGGAGCCAAGACAGAGTAGTCATGTCCCTAATAAGCTCTCAGATGTGGTCATTACTTCAGAAGTGACTAGTGGGGGTAATTTGTTAGGAGCTGACAGTGGAAAGCCAAAACGCTATAGAGCTGTATATGCACACCACAACTGAGACCTGCATGATGGCATATCTAAATTATCTCAGAACATGGGTTTCCGAACTCAAAATTCATCATCCAGATGTTGAATATCAAGTCAACCACCACATGGAATTTCATCTCTATGACTTTTTACATTTATTCAGACCTGTTTGATCCTGGTGGTGTTTTCCATTTGATTGGTCAATTGCAGCGACTCCCCCATAATCATAAGCATAATATGTCAATTGTCTTTCCTATTTTTGGATGGCTTAATACATTACTTTGCAGGCCAGCTAGAATTGACAATGACATTATCATACCTTAAAGCTGGCTGACTTAAGCAGTGGCTTGGACAACAAGATTGTCCTGCGTTTCTTTGGCAGTGTGAGGTGGTCTTTGACAAGGCTTTTCACAAAAGTTCTGTCAATGATTGTCCTGCTGCTTCTGCTATTGGTAACAGCTTAGTGGCTTTCTATCCAGGAGGGAATGAATCATCACTGTAAGGGGACCATGAGTTCAGTCCAACCCTTGGCACGCTTAGCTCCGCCCTAGTCACCCCTACCCTAGACTAGGGCTATACCATGTGCCTTCATCCTTTGTCATCCCTTCCCTCCATGTAGCTGTATGTGTCTCATGGACTGTTAGCACCCATGTCACACTGTTTGTATTACATCTATTGGACACTTGTAGGTACCAGCCACTGAGTAACTTGGTGGCTGATGGACTATTCTTAGCTTAGCCTTGTGCCCTAGCCCTTAGCCCTAGCACAGCCTCCACATGTAGTATATAAGTGTGGATGCCCTATCGAAGATAGGCATCCTTGTTATCAACTTGGTTCCCAGGCCCTTCCACTTCCCTAACAATCACCTTCTATTTCAGCATCTATTCAACACATTGCTGTCTATCCAAATTAAGATGTTGTTTATCCTGTTGAGCATCAAATGCCAGCCTCTCCTGGGTTGGTTGATTCCTATATTGATTATCTGCACTTTCCTGCTTGCCTTTATACCAATGCACTTTCTCCTGACCTGGATGCTGTTTGTCCTGATTGGATTCTATCTCATTATGTACAATGGACAATTGACAATGATCATGTAGTGGTCCTCTTTGTCACATACCATACTGGTAGATGACTTTGTGGCAGATGAGCTCTATATAAAGTGCTTGCAAGCATGGTAGGGTAGCCTTGCCATGTTGGCCTTTTGGCTCAGTGGGTGAATCACTACTGCAAGAGTGGTTTGTTACACTCATTCTTGTGTAAGTTGGTGTTTAAGTTCTCTTGATATTTTCTGAGACTTCCTATATGACAGGATTGACATTATCAGGACTACTCAATTCACAGCCTCCTTTCATGCAATCATGATGGGTTGGAGTCGTATAATATATGAACCTTGTAACTCATATACAATTATTTTTATTTTGATCATTGGACAACTACATGGGTGACAGGTGTATGATGAGTGTACAATAAGCAGGTGATGAGCAGGCAATGAGCAGGCAATTCATTTCATGCTCACTTTCATTTGTGAAATCAATCTACATATTGGGGAAGTTTTTTATGCCATCTATCTTATTTATATAATGTTTATTGTTTAGTGATTTTATTTTTAAAATTGAAATCTACATAACTGTATCCCAAAATGTTTTACAAAGAGGGGGGCTTATTATTTAATATGTAACTAAGAAATTTTCATCTCAAAAAAAGGAGTGCTACTGTTTAAATGATATCTCTTATTGTTGCATTTGTTTTTTAATATAGATATTGGAATTTATATTTGCACTATAAAGTGCCACAAGAGGCAGACTAATATTTTAAATGTCTAATTTGATTTTGGAAATACATTTAAGTGGCCCTTATATTGTGAAGCCACCCATATATTCACAGATTTCTCAACCTTTGGCTGGGACTCATCCTCAAGCTGGTTCTCACTATCCTCCTCTTCCATCGGACTATCCTCTCCACTTGACATCTCATTCTCTTCCATCAATCAGACTGTTGTCCCTATCCAACATCGCAAATGTTGACCATTTGCCTGCTTCATCCCATACCTGCTGGAGACGCCTCGCAATCGCCTCATCCTTGGCCAATAATGTATTTACCTGCTGCATGTTACGATTTCTTCTTATTGGACCAGCTTTTCTTATCTCTTTGATTGATATCATATGCTTTTCACTGCACATCATTATTTCGTTCATACCTTGTGACAATAATAACTACTATATGTCATATTGATCGCACCATTCTTATGCCATATGACACCATTCTTAGCTATATCTTTCATCTTACGTTTTATTGCATCATTCTTTGCGATTATCTTTAGCTATATTAAGAGGCTCTTTGTAGTAGTTAGACTTCAGTCAATTATTACATAGCTTGCCAATGAACCAGTAACAAGCCTAAGGTTCCTCTTATCTACTCTTTCAATAGCTTACCTTGAAGTATCGCCAATCACACAGAGAGAGTCTCTCACTGCCAATGTCAGGACTTTGTTAAGTCCCAGTAGCTCAAAACCTTCCTGCAAGTCTTGTGATACTAGGCATAACCTTCGTAAGCAAAGAGAGATCATAATACTGCAGATGCAAATTAGAGGAGCCAACTATAGCATTCATTGGTAGTGGTCATTGAATGGGTGCTGGAGTAGATTTTGATTGGGTTTGGGCAGCCGAACTGGCCTTTTCAATAACCTTTTTTGATGAATGGCCAGTTGTCACTGGTAGGGGACAAGAATTGACACAGATGAAATCATACTCAGCATTCCACCTTATTATCAATGTCTGCAGTTTGGACAAGACCTCTTTCTCTGGCTTCCATTCCTTTTCCAGTCACTTCCAAAGAACCATGAATGCACTGATGAACAGACAGGGCTCGTTCAGAATGGACACCCATTCAGGACCAATCTGCTGGCTCTTCTTGAAGAGCTCTTTCTGGAATGCTCTTCAACAAGAGGAAATGAACATATTTGACATTGCACTCACCATGATAACCATCTCCTTCCTTCTGTTCCCCATCAATGTTATGATTGTCCCATCAACAGCAGTGCAGACAGCCATGTTGAATGCCTCAATTTTTCCTTGGAGTTGACAGGCCTGTTGTTCTGAAGGGTTCATGATGGCAAAGTGATCAAAGGGGATGTTGAAATGCAATGGAAGTAAGGTTTGAGTAGAAGACACTGCTGTGGTGCACACATTTGCAAGCAGTCCAAAATCCTTTGCCAAGAGATAAAATTTGAAAATCCCTTTTGATGTCACACTAAATTATAATTAAATGATAAAATCATTCTGCAACAAAATTTGGGTGAAGTATGACATTTGATTTAACTTTGAGTGTCAATGAAATAACCCTTGAATTAAACATTTGGTGGTATGCTAAACTCAGATGAAAAGAAACATGTTATTAGGATTTTGGATCAAAAGGTCACATTTGAGGTGTCAAGAGAAGTGTGACAGAATAAATCAATTACTATTTCTTTGTAATGACTCCAATTGATAAATTTGATGATAGATTTCCATTGTTGTCAAATCCACAAATCCAATATGACATTTGTGGTAGCCTTATGAGGAGACATTTCCAAAATATATTTGCATTTTTTGCCAAATAAAGCATTTACAAATGGTTTTAGTATTGATTTAAATGTAAACCAAAGATGTATCATTTTGATAGAGATGAAATTGTTCAGGTGCTCAGTTCATTGATGGTAACACACTCATCTCAAACACTCTCCCCTCCCTCGGGCATCATTTTCTACCACCCAGACACGAAAAACGCGACCATAGGGTCGCGTTCTTCATGTCTGGGTGTCCCTCTGCCCTTCCCTCCACCTCCTACCACCCAGACACGAAGAACGCGACCCTGTGGTCGCGTTTTTCATGTCTGGGTGTCTCTCTGCCCTTCCCTCCATCTCCTACCAGACACGAAGAATGCGATCTTGTGGTCGCGTTCTTCGTGTCTGGGGTGTCCCTTTGCCCTTCCCTTCATCTCCTACCACCCAGACACGAAGAACGTGACCTTGTGGTCTGGGTGTCCCTCTGCTCCTCCCTCCACCTCCTACCACCCAGACACGAAGACCAGACCGAGCCCACACGGGCTCGTTCTGGTGTTCGGGCATGTCCCCTTATCCCTTCCTTGTCTCAAACACCACAACATGCCCGTGTGGGCATGTTCTGGTGCTCAGGCTCCTCTCCTCTCCCCCTCTCTTCTCTCTTGTGTGCTGTTCCCCACTCCATCATTTCCCCAGTTCTTCCCATTCTAGTATTTACCTTTTTAGTTAATTTCTATATTAGGATAGTTCCCTTTTTTGTATTGTATTTAATTTTATGTAAATTTAAAATAAAGATTTTACTACATTCTGATCAGAACTATTTGGAATCTCACCAGATTTAATCAAATGCTCGGAATCCGCTTGGAAATTAGTGTCCAGCTCGGAATCCAAGTGGAACCAATCAGAACTGACTGGTTCCGCTTGGTATCTGTGGGGCACAGAAAAGTACTGGTCTTCAGTGGTCTGAACTTCTCTGTCTCCCTTACTTCGACATAGTGCATTGTATTATTGTGGACTTTATGCACAACCTGTTTCTTGGATTGATCAAGGAGCACTTCACTGGTATCCTTGGGATCAGACTTCCTGCTTGTAAGGGCTACTACAGTTGGATGGAACATGGAGCAGGATGTGGTACTAGCAGGGAATCCGTGTGTCAGTACATGTAAGGTACCGAGTTATGTGGCACACCAGCACGGCACTAGTGGAAGGCAGTTCAGAAGCAATGGCAGGTCAGGAGCAGTAGGTGTAATATCAAGGGGTGAACTGGGAGCAGAGGCAGAAGGGGAAATGGAAGGGGTTCCTCTTACAATCACCCCCCCTCTATATGAGTATCAACTTGACGTGGAGGAGAGTGAAATCGGGTGGAAAGGGATCGAGGTGAAGGCCAGAGTGCAGATGCAATGTGGGGCTCCCAGGTTCTTAGTGTGGAACTCTGTTACCTTCTCTGGGGCGTGGTTGAGATTCTCTGAGTATTTCCAGGTATTTTCCTCTATCCCGTAGCCTTCCCACTTGACCAGGTACTGGAGATTCTGTTGAAAAATCCTACTATTCAGGATTTTTTCCACAATGTACTCCTCTTTCCCATCTACAAGTTCTGGCAGTGGTGGCAGGTTCTGACGTCTTCCGATGATTGGGTTGTTGGGAGCAGGAGATAACTTCACAACATTAAAGACTGAGTGAAGACATTTCATTGGGGGGGGGGGAGGACCAGATGGTTCTGACATGTCTTTCGACCAGGTAGGGGCCTAGGTGGTGGTGTGAGAGCTTCTTTGATGGGCAGGTGGTCTGGATATCTTTGGAGTCAAGGTAGACCATATTGCAGAGAGAGAAGAACAGTCTGGGGGAGCAGCGGCAGTTGTAATACCATGTCATATTGTCTTTTGCCTTAGCCAGTACTGACTTGGCTTCCTCGAGGGTGTCCTTCATCCAATCCATGAATTTGTTAACCGCTTCAAAGTGGGATGGGGTTGATGCAGTTCAAAGCCCATTCAAGGGTGTCGGCTGGTATTGAGGAGGAAGGGTGTCTGCTGCATGGACAAGTGGATGTGATTGTGGTAGGAGAACTCCACCAAGGGAAGGAGTGTGTACCAGTTGTCCTGTCTTTCTCTGACAAAAATCTGCAGGTACTGTTCCAGTTTCTAGTTGACCCGTTCCATCTGTCCGTCTGTCTGCAGGTGGTAGGCAGTAGACATTGTGGCTCTGATTCCTAGCAGTTGGTATAGCTCCTTTATGGAGGTGATGACAAATTGCGGTCCGCAGTTGGACACAAATTTCCATAGTCAGCCATGGAGTTTCCAGATGTTCTGAAGGTAAAGGTTTGCTGCTCTGGTAGTGGTGACTGTGGTAACTGTTTCAATGAAGTGGGAACGCTTGCCTACGGTGTTGACTGCCACCATGATGGAGTCGTATCTGCCTGGTTCCAGGAGTTCCAAGATGAAGCCTATGCTGATGACATCCCAGCATTCCTCTGGGATCAGGAGTGGTTGGAGTTCCCCGCTTGGTAGGCAGCACTGTATCTTAGTGCAGAGGCACAAGTCACAGTGAGGAATGTATAGGCCTACATACTGTGACATGTTCAGCCACCAGTAGCTTCAGGAAATGAGCTCCAAGGTTTTGAAGCAGCCTGGTTGTCCAGCCACCTTGGTGTCATGGCAGAGTGAAACTATCCTGTGGTGGAGGTCGGAAGTGTCTGGGACATAGATGCAACTGCAGTAGTAGAGGAGGCCATTGTGTTCTGACCATTCCTCAGGGGAGCAGGTGGACGACCTTCATAGTTTCTGCACAGCTTGGGTGACAGGTTCCTCTTTTGGCTGCTTAGTTCCTTGCCTATCCTGTTTCAGTCCAGTGAACTGCAGACCCTCCAGTGCATGTACTGCAAAGAGTTTCAGAGTGAGGAGCATGAGGTCAGAATTGTCATCGGTGCTGGTGCCATGGTTGGATCTGCGAGTGAGTGCATCTGGCTTACCCATTGACTTTCCAGGTTTGTGGTGGAGTGCAAAGTTGAAGTGGGAGAGGTAAAGAGACTATTGGGCTTGCCTCTGGTTCAGTTGCTTGGCCATCATGAAGTACTCCAGGTTCTTGTGATCCATCCAGATTTTGCCCTAATGTTCTGCGCCTTCGATAAAGTGCTGCCACTCTTGGAGGGCTCAGATAATTACCAACATCTTCTTGTTGTGGATCTCATAGTTTCACTTGACAGGAGACAGGGACTTGAAGAGGAAAGTGACCAGGTGCCACTTTTCATCTTCTGAAGATACCTGGGAGAGGACTGCACCTGTTGCAAAGTCAGAGCTGTCAGTTTCAATGTGAAAGGGTTTGGTTGGGTCGGGAGAGATGAGAACCAGAGTGGAAGTGTGTAACAAACCATCCTTGCAGTAGTGATTCACCAACTGAGCCAAAAGGCCAACATGGCAAGGCTACCCTACCATGCCTGCAAGCACTATATATAGAGCTCATCTGCCACAAAGTCACCTACCAGTATAGTATGTGACAAAGTGACACTTCCCTTCAACCTAGTGAATGCGGTGCACTCGGCTTCTCCCCAGTGCCAACCAGAATCATTTTGGGTCAGATTGAAGAGCAGGCAGACGTGTCCTGAGAAGTCTCGGATGATGGTCCTCAAGATCAAACTCATTCAGTGGCATGCTCGATTGTGCTCTTGGAGGGTTTTCTGGATCATAGAGATTGGGGTGGAAAGTAGCAAAGGTACGTCAGGCAACATTTCACTACATTCCTTATACTCCCCCTTGCAACATGTGGCTGACTAATTCTCAGCTTTCCCTCTGGCATTCTGAGTGGCTGAAAAATATTTGTGATGGAGTAGTTACTCCTTCCAAATTTATGGAAGTGCAGGGGTCATTACATGTCAAGCTCCTGCTCCATGTTCCCCTCTGTTGGTTCCAACTCTTCTGCACTATTCAGCACCCTTGTGACAGATCCTGGTGCTCCTCTGCTGATGATTCATCCAAGTCCCATCATTGTCGCTCATCTTGCCACACTCTTCTGCAAGCTTGGAAAACCAATCAACCTCCCTTGGCCCCATTATACAAGGCCGAAACCTGTTTCTCATTGGAGTTGATAACCAGAGCCGTTATTGACCCTTCCACTTCATGCGAAATATGTTGAAAACCTTGCATAGGCTCCTCCATGCACCATGCACTTCAAATCCACAGTCTTCATTTAATGTATTAAAAGGGCTTAACTATCTGGATACACTCTATACAATGATCCTGACATATGCAACAATTTCCAGTCTACAATGAGGCAAATATTGGGTTCCTTTGAGTCGCTATTGGTTGACATGTTGAACATGTGTTGACTTGGTTCCTCCACTCACAAAATCAGAGTATATCTGATGTTTGTCCAGCAATGATTTTGATGATTTAATTGCTTGGTGGAATGAATACTCTCTTATGGCTACTCTTTGGACTGTTGTAGGTGATGTGTCATTTTGTGGGGACATAGTGGATTTATGGTATGAATTAACTATATTGGAAGAAATCAATGTTTTCTTATATACCATCTCTTTATTCTCCCATAAAACACCTTGGTTTGAGAATGGCAGGTTGACAGATTGGATGATTCTTGGATATTTGTATCAGTCCCTTGTTGTACAACATACCTGTTCGATATAATGTAGCTATTTCTTTTCCTCTTCCTAGCAGGTTTTTCTACTGTAATATCAGAAGTAAAAACTTTGACAGACAAATAAATACTATCACCATCAAAGGAATCAGGTTCAAGAGAGGACAAATGTGAACTTGCACCAGTGGCTGGAAGGGAAGGGCAAGAAGGCAGTGAATCATGATCAGACAGCACAAGAGATACCGATGAGGAGGCAAAATTTGGACAGTCAAAAAGGATCAGTGAACTCTATTTCAGATGGTATAGGTTCTAACTCAGAATCTACCTCAGATTCTTCATCACTTATACACCCAGATCTGGAGTAAGACTGTTTGTCTAGAATGGTTTGACGTGAGGCACACACAGCAGAAACACTAACAATTATTCAAAACTGAGAGAAAGAAAAGATGGAGATGAACTTACACTCATTTTCTGTGTGTAGTTAGAATGACAGTCCCATTTCCACAGTACTCCAATGGCCCGATGGCAACACTATTTGTTCTTTTTTGTACAATGCCTTCAAATAGCATAGATGTGCATTTGGGTCCAGTAATCTTGATAAGCAAAGGATAGCTGTGACATACTTAATCAAAATATTGAGTTAAGCAATGAAAGGTTCTTACTTCTGATCCAATGTATTATTTGCACTCATTACTAGATGGCTCGGAAACAGTGAAGTCACTGACCAAATTGATGAGATGAGAAATTAGATCCCCATGCAACCTTGCTATGCCTGCATGGGCACTTATTTGGATCACCTGTATCAAAGAGTGTCTCATAAACATCACAATGAAGAAATGTCCTAGAAGTCTCTGAAAGCAGTCCTATTCAGCAGAAGCACACATTAGACAGTTGGAGAATTTGAAATAAAACAAAGATGTGCTGACCTCATTTCAGAAACATTGCTGTAAGTGGATCAGATAAGGGTTGTAGCTTCCAATCAGGGTTGAATTCCTTCCATTTTGGAAAGCCAAAGATTCAGTGTCCCAGATTGAGTTTTTTGGATGTAAGGGCATCACAGATGAGGGTAGGTTCAAACACATCATAAAGCTGTACCACATCACTGTGAGCATGGTAGTCATCGATACTCAGAAGTTTACTCTGAGGAAATGTCAGAAAGGGAAATATAAAAGAAGAATAGAGTACCTCATAAGCATCTCTGAGCTTAGTAGCCATATGGGGTGTGAGCATAACATGATCCTTGGCATATATATACAACCATTTCTTATATCCTAATCTCTGTTGAATGGTTGGAGCCAGGATACCATCAACAAGGCAGGATTGTAGAAGTGAGCTAGTCAAATCCTGAGATCAAATGTATCATGTATAAATACAATATGAGACCTACTCCAGCTCTGTCTGAGATTTGAATGTGTAATTCCATAGTGCTTCACAGAGATGAGCAGTACATGATGGGCTGTCAAATACTTCTGCCTCTGTGAGAAAAGGTGATACTCCTATGAAATGTGACGTTAAAACACTGAGTATATAAGTCCACTATTGACATACCAGCATCAAAAAAAATCTCAGATGCAGTGTAAACCCAAACACCCCCCCAAACTTTACCATCTGTTCTCATGGCTTCACAGGCTAGACTGTTGTAGAGCATATATGCCCTTGTTACAATCCATTTTGCAACCACTTGAAGGAAGTTTTGGTATGAATGGTATACATCACAGGGAGGTGACAGAAGTAGAGTGAGAAAAGTCATCCAAATGGGCTGAAACAAGCCTTTAGCTGCTTTGGAAACAAAACATTTATAAGGGCTTACTTGATCTAATGAGAGAAAGCGAATAAAATGATGTTGGAATTCAAACACAAAACCAATATAATAGCCACGATCTTAACACAGATGATAAGATTAAAGTATGCCAAACTTCAATATTACTCCACCTTCTAATGTGTTCGTTGAACAGTTTCTTCCCAAATGTTCTGAGTGAAAATTTGAACTGATGTGTGTGTGAGATATGCAAGCTTGATCATATAAGAAATCAGAACTTAGTGAAGACACTGAAGAGCAAAGCAAACACATACCTGAAAAACCAGTGCTCCCAGATGTAAAATAATAGCATGATTGATGTAAATAACCTTCACCAATTTCAACATAGTAATGGCCTGAGATGGGCAAGGTGGTTTTTTCTTGGATTCTTTCCACATATCTGGCCATAGACGGGTTTGGGCATTGTTAGTGCCCCTTTTGACTTTGGATTTGGCATCCAGTTTATAAACCATGCCATTGTGCTTCTTGAACTCCTTTTCCTTTTGAGTAGCATCAGACCAAAGTCCAATCAGATTGAGTTCAATTCCATTGTCTGTGCAGTGCTAAATGAACTGGAGAAGAATGAGGTAATGTGTGACACACTCTTGCAGTTCAGGCATAAACAAGGACAACGAACAGGGAAGATGTTCTCGGATGCAGCTTGCATGATGCAAAAAAATTGAGTGGAACAGGCTGGTCTGTGCTCAAGGTGGCACATGTACAGGCCCCCGATATGTAAGTTTGCCTTTGGTGTGCATTACTCATCTCCAAGTTCACTGCATCCGTGGTTGCCCTTTCAAAGAAGTTGTGATGAACGCATTGTGTACCTGGAGAGAAGGAAGCAATTATCTGCCAATATTGGGCAGCAGGCACTGAAACTTCGCCCAGCCAGTACCACTTCAGTGACTAGGGAAAGTATCCGTGGGGTACATTGTATATGGATCAAGGTCAATTGTGGGTTGGTTTCAGATCTCATCCCATAG
>Ga0307508_10006355_pt1 | contig 11118 bp, 8 predicted proteins | sample 9_EM_MG_FD_203089 | JGI IMG/M metagenome (GOLD analysis project Ga0307508, IMG submission 203089) | Populus trichocarpa ectomycorrhiza microbial communities from riparian zone in the Pacific Northwest, United States - 9_EM | ecosystem: Host-associated > Plants > Roots > Unclassified | place...
GCGGTGCGGGCCAAGCCTGCGCTTCAACTCACGCCACAGGGGAGCGAGGAGATCCGGCTCGATCGAATCGGCGCCCTGCCTCGTCGTTGCGTACCGCGACCGCTCCCAGGCGACGAGCCAATCCGGCCGATAGACAAGATATTGCGAATAGATCCGCGCGAGCCGATCTGCGAGCTGGAAGCGCCTGCGCCCGAGCACGCTTGCATCGCCACACAAAAATGCACCGAGTCGGATGGTGTCGATGCCGTGACGGCTCGGCTCGTCGGCGAGAATCGCGTGGATTGTCCAGCGCAGGCGCGCTTGTCCATAGTTCGGCAGCGACACCGCGCGCCTGCCAAGCTGTGCCTGCGCCTGCCTGTCGATCCACGCGCTCGGCAGAAGCACGTCGAGATTGGCAACGACGCCGCCGCTTCCGTAGCGCCGCGCGAGCGCGCCCGACAACCATTGTTTGATGCCCGGATGCGCCGCGATGATCGTCTGCGATTCGAGTACGTCGTCGGGCCTCGTCGCCTCGAGCATCTGCACGAGCGGATCGAGCAGCGCATCCATCCGGCTTGCGCGGAAGATCACGAGTCCCCGGACGACGTCCTGCGCGTTGACTACTGCGCGCTCGACATTGCTTTGGGTCACCGAAATCCTCTCCTCTTCGCGGATGTCCGCGCTTGCATGACAAATATGTGAATCGAAACTTCGCATCGCCGCTCGCGCGTCGCCTATTGAACCACGCTGCCATCTCATGCGGTGAGATAAGGCGGTGAGGCGATGCTGGGGTTCGCCGAATGCTGTGCGGCGCGGGCTTGCGGTGCGCTTGAGCTGCATGGCCGAAATTCGAGCCCGCACCCGTCCGCAGCCGGATTCGTCGGCCCCATTGCAGCGAACGGCAGCCACCATGAACGAATGCGGGCGATACCGGCCCCTGCGCACTATCGCTCATCGCTCGCGCCGCATCCCTCCCGAGAAAACCGTGTGAGGCTCAGCGCACTGAGGCATACCCTCCAGAAACGCCACGTGGACTGAAGACGATCTGCCAGAGCTGAGCGCGTCGTGCGCGGAAGGTCGCGGCAGAAGCGCTCAGGTAGAACCGCCACATGCGAAGGAAGCGATCTCCATAACGCTCGCGCAGTTGTGGCCAGTGGCGCTCGAAATTTTCGCGCCAGGCAAGCAAGGTCCGGTCATAGTCGGTACCGAATCCGTGCCAGTCCTCGAGCACGAAAACGCCCTCGTACGCCGTGCCGATCTGCGCGACGGACGGCAGCATCGAGTTGGGGAAGATGTATTTTGCAATCCATGGATCGGTGTGATTCGTCGTTACATTCGAGCCAATCGTGTGCAGCAACGAAAGGCCGTCGTCTTTGAGCACGCGCCGCGTGACTTCGAAATACGTCCGATAGTTTTTCGCGCCGACATGTTCGAACATGCCGATCGAAAATATACGGTCGAACCTGCCTTCGACGTCACGGTAATCCATCACCGCGATCTCGATAGGCAGGCCGGCACAAAGCTCACGCGCGAACGCCGCCTGTTCTTGCGAGATCGTGAGTCCGACGCCGCTGACGCCGTACTTCTCCGCAGCGTATTTGAGGGCCTCGCCCCAGCCGCAGCCGATGTCGAGCACGCGCATTCCAGGCTGCAAGCCGAGCTTTCGGCAAACGAGGTCGAGCTTGGCCGCCTGCGCGAGATCGAGCGTGCGCGCTTCGCGCCAGTATCCGCAGCTATACACGAGGCGCTTGCCGAGCATCGCGCGAAAAAGATCGTTGCCCAGGTCGTAATGCACCTCACCTACTGCAAACGCTCGGCGGCCGCGTTGCATGTTGACGAGCTTGGCGCGCAAAAACAGCGCCGCGTCATCGAGCCCCGAAACTTCCTCGTCCAGATGGGCTACCAACACGAGGTAAAGGAAACCATCGAGGTCTTCGGCATCCCACCAACCGTCCATGTATGCCTCGCCCAGTCCGAGCGTTCCGTGCTCGATCGCGCGCGCGAAGAGACGCGGGTCATGGACATGCATATCGCTCGGCGAATCGCCGTCCACGCGTACGCCGGCGATCGCCAGCAGGCTTTCGACGCGCTCGCGCGCGCGTCGATCGGTGCCGCGATCGGTTCGAACGCGAACGCGGGATTTGTCGACACGCTCGAGGGTTTCGGGTTCGCTGTCTTGGCGGAGCGGCGTAAGCATGAAGGACTCCTATCGAAATGACGGCAGCTTCGATCGTCCCAATTCGAATTTCGTGCCAATCGCACCGTCGACGCATTCCGCCGCGAATCGCGGTTTGGCGTAGCGTCTTGCATGCAAGCTGCGATGCCGATCGACGGCCAGGCCGCAAATCGCACGAACCAAATACCGCGCACTGCAACCCACGCCTGCGCCGACCTGCCCCGGACTAACGCCGGGTGGGCTAGATGCCGTCGAGCAACGCCTTGAGCACCGAGGGCTGCACCGGCTTGACGAGGTGCGTATCGAAACCGGCAGCGATCGCGCGCGCGCGATCGCTGTCCTGACCGTAGCCCGTCATAGCGATCAATTGTGCGGATTCAAGCTCAGCCAACGCACTCAATTGCCGCGCCACGTCGAAGCCGTCCATACCCGGCAGACCGATGTCGAGGAGGATGACGTTGGGCAGATAGTCGAGGGCGACATCCTTGACTTCGTGCCCGTTGTTGACCGCACGAACGTCGTGGCCCCACATTTCGAGCAGCGCGACGGTGCTTGCGACGAGATCGACGTTGTCGTCGACAACGAGGATGCGCAGGCGACGGCCCGCGGTGTTCGCTGCGTCAGTTTGCGGCGCAGGGCGAGCGGGGTCGTCCACGAGCGGAAGTCGTAGCGTGAATTCGCTGCCGCGACCCGCACCTTCGCTTGCTGCGACTATGGAACCTCCATGCAACTCGCACAGGCGGCGCACGAGCGCAAGCCCGACACCGAGGCCGCCGGCCGAACGCGCCAGCGATTGATCGTCCTGGACGAACGCTTCGAAAATGTACGGCAGAACATCGGCGGCGATTCCCTGTCCGTCGTCCCTGACGCGCACCACCACGCAATCGCCCTCGCGGTCGAGTGCGAGCTGGATATGCCCGCCCGGCGGCGTGTACTTTGCCGCGTTGTGCAGGATGTTCGAAAACATTTGGGTCAGCCGGGTGCTATCGCCATCGACGTAGAGCGGCATCGGCGCGAGCTTGACCTGCAATTCGTGTCGACGCTGCGCGATCAGCGGCTGCACGCTTTCGATCGCCATGTGCAGACTCGGCGCGAGCTCGACGATCTCCCTGTTTACGATGATCTTGCCCTGGCTGATGCGCGCAGCGTCCAGCAGATCGTCGACGAGGCGAACGAGGTGATCGATCTGGCGGCGCATAACCGGCACGAGTTCGGCGACGCGCGATGCGACGCCGCTGTCTGCTTCGAGCAGGTGCACGGCGTTTCGAAGCGGCGCCAGCGGATTGCGCAACTCGTGCGCAAGCATTGCGAGGAATTCGTCCTTGCGCTGATCTGCTGAGACCAGATCGGCGGCGTGTTCGCGCAACTGGCGCTCGAGATCCTTGCGCGCGGAGATATCGAGCGCGAAACCGACGAACTCATCGAGCGAATCCGCGATGCGCGCGTAGCCCACAACGACAGGAACGCGGCGCTGGTTGCCCTTCGCGAAAAACTCTTTTTCGTAGGCCGCGCAAAAACCGGTCTCTCGCATTTTCGCGAAGGCAAGCGCGTCGGTCTCATGGAATTCGGCGGGCGTTTGCTCGACAAGGTTGAGCGCATCGGCGGCGACGTCGGTATAGTCGAAGCCGAGCATGTCGAGGAAAGCGTTGTTCGCCTGCGCCACGCGGCCTTCGCTGTTGAAATTCAGAATCAACCCGATGACATTGGCATCGAGAAGCACGCTGAGTCGGGACTGGCTGACTCGAAGTTCGTGATCGAGCCGCTGCCGCTCGGTCAAGTCCATCCAGCTGTGGATCGCACCGACGATCGCGCCATCCTGGTCTTTCACGGGCGCGACGTTCACGATGACCGTGAGCGGGTTGCGTCCGCTGCGTTCGATAATCCAGGGCTCGTCGCGGACGAGCTGACCTTTCAGCATCACGCGATTGAGCGGCACGAGGTCCGGCGGCGGCTCGCGGCCGTCAGGAAGCAGCTTGCGATACACGGCCTGTGCGGGCATGTTTTCGGCAGCGCCGATCCAGTCGCGCATCTGCCGGCTGAATACGACGATCGGGAAGTCTGGCGCTGGACCCGTCATGCAGATGCCGATTGGCGCGTTGTCGAGGATGGTCGTCAGGGTTCTCTCGGCGATCAGCGCAGAGTGTGCGCGGCGCTCGATTTCTTCGGCCGCCGATTTCAACGCGATTTCCGACTGGCGGCGATCGGTCGAGTCGTGGAAGACGAGGACGGCACCTTGCACGACACCTTGCGCGTCGTAGGTAGGCGCCGCGCTATCGTCGATCACGAATTCTCGGCCACCGCGCGCGCGCAGAACCGTGTGGTTCGCCAGACCGACGATCTTGCCCTCCGCCAACGCACGGGTCACCGGATTCTCTGCAGGCTTTCGCGTCGTCTCGTTGACGATATCGAAGACCTCGGAGAGCTCACGACCCATAGCTTCCTCGTGAGGCCAGCCGGTGAGAAGTTCGGCGACAGGATTGAGCAACTGGACGCGACCTTGCGGGTCTGTGACGATCACCGCGTCGCCGATGCTGCGCAACGTCGTGCTGAACCACTCGCGCTGCGCGTGGATCTCCTGTATTGCGCGGGCACGCTCCCGCAGGTCGCGACGCAGAAGCAGCGCCGCGAGCGCAACCAGCGCGAGCCCGATCAGCATTCCGACAAAACGATTGATCTGGCTCACGCCGTATAGCGCGCCTGCTGCCGTATCGCGTTGCACCTGAAGCGCGTACTCCGCGCGCCGCATCGTATCCGCGGCACTGCGGATGTCGCTCATGAGCATCATCCCCTCGTCACGCGCGATGATCGCGTCGGCCTCGCTGCGGCGCCCGGCTTTTGCGAGGTCCAGCGTCTCGCGCAATTCGGCGAACTTGAGCGCCACGAGCGTCATCAGTTTTTCGGCATACGCGACCTGCTCGGGATTGTCGGCGATCGTCGTTTTCAATGCCGAACCGCGCGCGTCGATGACATCTTTTGCGGCCTCGTAAGGCGCGAGATACGACTCCCGACCGCTCAGGAGAAAGCCGCGTTGACCCGTCTCGGCATCTATCACCGTCCGGAGGACGTCATCGATGGCATTCTGCACGTCGCGAGAATGTGCGCTTGCGGCGGTTCCGCGAGCGAGCGTTTTCGTATTGCGATATGTAACGTACGCGTTCAGAACAACCACGCCTGCGACCAGCGAAAGCATGATCACCCAGAGCAGCCGTTTGACTGAACTCACCGCGGCCTCCCAATCCTATTGCCCCATCGCACGTGCGCTTGAGGCCCTCAGCGAACTTCGAATATCGGTCGCTCGCCACGTCTGATTGCCGATCCTGAACGAGTCGACTCAGAACGGCAAGTTCACCGTTTTGAGGGCGGCATTGCAGTGTTGCAAGTACGGAACGCCAGGCGGCCAACCGCGGGAATCGCCATTCGTTTGCTTGCGCTGGGGGCGATTCGTCGCGGATTCTGCTCGGCGGCACGCAGGCCTGATCTCTGGGCCGAACGAGATTCGAGCATGCGGCTCATGCTTCGATGATTCGCTTTGAAACTCTCGCTGCGCGATGCTGCTTTTAGTCCTGCTTTATTAGTCTCGCGCATGGCAGGGCGGGCCCGCCTTCGGGTTTTCCGCCCTGCCAAAACCTATCCCAAGAAGCCTATTCGCGCGGCTTTGCCGGCACGAATGGCGAAATCGGATCGCTTGCCGGAAAAGTTTCCTTCAACGCTTGATCGACGTTGTCGCTTTCCTTGCGCTTGCGACGCGCGCGCTGTTCGTGTGTTTCGGGCGAGTGCGTACGATTCTTGAGTTCGGGCGGGTCTTTGCGATCTCGTGCATGCATGAACATTCCCCTCTTCAATAGTGCGTCCGTGCGCTGTTTACTGGATTACGATTCGCGCCGCGACAGCTCGATTTCGCCGTCCCGTCGCTTTGCGTTAGGTCAGGAAGCACGCTTGAACTCAAGCTTGAGCGAGCGCATTTCGTTATGGTCGCGCAGCACCTGCTGCAAATGGCGCGAGGCGATTGCCCGCACGTCGGCGTCTTCCGACTTGTCGGCGGCGTGCTTGAATGCGGCGACGATACGGTCTTCGAAATCTTCGAGCTGGCTTACGTATTCGACGTTAGGTGTGCTGCTCAACTTGGCGCGGAGTTCGCCCCATGCCTTGAGCAGGGTACCGCTCATGCTTTGTCCTTCCGGCGCGTGCGCACCGCGCTGGCTGATGTGCGTCTGAAGCTCGCTCGCGATCGACGCCTTCGTGCGGGCCATGCGGACGAACAAGTCTCGCAATTCGGAGCGCGTCACCTTGATTGCAGCCTCTTCATAGAAATTCTTGCTGTCGTTCAGTACTTCGACGAGGTCTTTCAGCATTGAGGTGTCTTGGTTCATCGCGATCTCCATGAATTCTGCGCTGCTTTGTCGATACGAAACTGCGATCGCAGCGTACGCGTCTCACCAAAGAAGAGTGGCAAGGAACATGCCACGCCGATTTGCACCGCAAGGCATTGATTCGTCGTCGAACAGGGTGGTTGCTCGTTGCGGAATGCGCCATCGAGAAACCCGATTCGTGCAATGCGCAAGACCGTTGCTCGATTGCTTGCGTGCAGGGTCAGAGACGGCACGAAATGCGCGCGATGTCATGTCGCGCGGCGGAGGAGAACGAAACCTCAATCTTTTTGCCCGTTGCGTTCGGGCGGCGCTTCGTCGCCGATAAGGATGCAGATCGGGCGCAGAGACTGCACGTGTTGGCAGACGATGCGAAAGCAGGCGAGCAACGGGCCTGCGAGCAGGAGACCGACGATTCCCCACATCCACCCCCAAAGCATCAACCACACGAATACGACCGCCGGATTGAGGCTCAAGCGTCGTCCGAGGATGGTCGGTGTGATGAGCTGCCCCTCGATTGCCGTCAGTGCGAAGAACGCGCCTGGCACGGCAAGCGCGTGCCCGAGCGTGTCGAACGTTGCAAATCCGGCGAGTGCCAGCGCAAGCCCGGTGCACGCCGGTCCGACATAAGGCGCGAAGTTGAGCAGGAAGGCGAGCGCGCCCCACAGTAGCGGGTTCGGTACGCCGATCAGTGCCATGATGATCGTCGTCGCGACGCCCAGACCAAAGTTGATAAGGCTGACGGTGATGAGATAACGCGACATCTCATCCTGCACTTCACGCGCGATGGCGACGACGACCCTCTTCTCATGCAAGGTCGGCGCGATTTCGACCATGCGACGCAGGAAGCCATCGCCGGACGAGAGAAAAAAATAGACAAGCAGAAGCACAGCGGCAATCTTTTCGAGTACCCGCGGCGTGCCGGTTGCGATGCTCGATAGCAGGCTCGGCTGCGCCGAAACGGGCGCAGTCGTCGATGATGGCTGCGTCAATTCTTCGATCTTGCGGCTCGCTTCCTGCGCCTGCTTGATCGGCTGGCGAAATTCGCTGAAACGTTGTTGGATCGTCTGCAAGGTCGCAGGTGCGTGAGCAATCCACTCCTTTGCCGGTAGTACGAGGCTGAACAACCCGTAGAGCAACGCGGCGACCACAGCGACCGTCGTCAACAGGCCGCCGATGAAGCGCGGTATCCGTACCTTGTGCTCGAGGAATGTCACCACGGGCGACAACAGCAACGCGAGCAGCAGCGCCACGAGCAACGGCACGATTACTTCCTGCGCGAGATAGCAGACGCCGAGGCCGAGAATCAGCAGGATCGCGACGAGCGTCCGCTTCAGCGTGCGTATGTCGGTACCGCGATTACCACCTTCGCGATGATCAAGCTGCGTTGGCGACGCATCGTCTGCCAGTCGTTGAGCAAGATCCTGCGCACTATCATCTACGAGAATTTCCTTGATCGGCATCGCACGCCCACCCCATTGGCGATACGCAGAAAAAGCCGATGCCTGCATCGGCAGGCACCGGCATCGTTCACTTGGGAGCGCGCAGCGTGAGTACGCTTCGCATTTCCATCTGGTCCATCCGTAGACCGAACGGCCTATCCCTGGCTCCTATCCCTGGCTTCTCTCCCTGGCTCCTATCCCTGGCTTCTCTCCCTGGCTCCTATCCCTGGCTTCTCTCCCTGGCTTCTCTCCCTGACTTCCCCCTCCCTGGCTTTCTTCCCTGGCTTCTATCCCTGACCCTGTCCCTGGGCGAAACGCTGGGTACTTGAAATCCTACAGGTGGCTCTGAAATTCCTTGACCTGAGCCTTCGCGACGTCCCTCGCGATACCGTAGCGTTCCTGAATCTTCCCGGCGAGATACTCGCCGTTGCCTTCCGCGCGTTGCAGATCGTTATCCGTGAGCTTGCCCCACTTCTCGCGAATCTTGCCCGCGAGCTGCTTCCATTGGCCTGCGATACGATCCTGGTTCATTTGAGATTCCTTCTTGTCTGCCGTTGCTTGTCTGCTGTTGCTTGACCTGAGGAGAACAGATCCGATCACTCTCCGATCAGCTCATTGCGATGAGATGAGGCTCACGGTATCAGCCGCGCGAGTTCAGCGCCGTGGCATCGACGTTGTGCACGCCCTTGACGGCCTGCGCGACAGCGATCGCGCTCTGTACCTGCGCCTTGGTCTCGACCAAACCCGCTAGCGTCACGTTGCCGTTGCTTGTGGTAACGCTGATCTGCGTCGACGGCATTCCCCTCGTCGCCATCAGTTCGGTTTTCACCTTGGTGGTAATCCAGGTATCCGTACCCGTCTGCGCCGATTGCGCGGATTTATCTGTCGAGGAGGACATCGATGAATCTGCGGTCTGCGCATACGCCGCGCCGACCGAGGTCGCAATCACGATGCCAAGCATCGTCGTGCGAAGAATATTTTTCATGATTACCTCCGATAATTGACGTGAAATCATGCAGCGGTTCATTGCTTGCTATCGGAAGCTACTACAACATGCGTGCCAGCTATTCAGGCTTATAAATCAATGCTTTGATAGTGCGCACGCTGTTCAATGAGTGCAGCTTGCACTACCTTCGACGCGTGGATTTGCGAGATGCACGACGTGCGCGGCAGCGCTCGTGATTTTCATCAAAGCTCGTATTGTTTGCGCTTTCGGTACAGCGTCGAAACATCGATGCCGAGCGTCTTCGCTGCGGCGTCGAGGGACGAGCTCGTCGCGATCACACCGCGGATATGGATTTTTTCGAGTTCCTCGAGGCTCATCGGATCGCCGATGCGTGGCTGACCCTGACGCGACGCCGTTTCCGGAATCGATAACTGACCTAAGTCGATCTCTCCGTTCGGACAAAGGATCACCGCACGCTCGATGACGTTCTGCAATTCGCGGATGTTGCCCGGCCAGCCGTAGCCTTGAATGGCCGCCAGCGCGGTCTTCGTAAACCCGCGCGCCGGCCGTCGATAGGTATTTGCGTAGCGCAGCAGGAAACGTTCGGCGAGTTCGCCAAGATCCTCCACGCGCTCGCGGAGCGAAGGCATCAGCAACGTAATGACGTTGAGTCGATAGAGCAGGTCCTCGCGAAAGTGCCCCTGCTTGACCATCTCGCCGAGGTCGCGATTGGTCGCAGCGACGATGCGCACATTGGCGCGACGCGTCACCGGATCACCCACGCGCTCGTATTCGCGGTCCTGGATGAATCGAAGCAGCTTTGGCTGCAGAGGCAGCGGCACGTCGCCTACTTCGTCGAGGAAGATCGTCCCGCCTTCGGCCTGGTCGACGCGACCGAGCTTATTTTCGGTGGCGCCCGTGAAAGCGCCCTTCTTGTGGCCGAACAACTCGCTTTCGAGGAGCTCGGCGGATAGCGACGGACAGTTGACCGTCACGAATTGGTCGTTCGCGCGCGGACTGCACCGATGAATGGTCTTCGCGGCTACACCTTTGCCGGTGCCGCTCTCTCCGAGGATGAGCACGGTGGCGTCGGTGTCGGCGACGGCGCGCAGCGTGTCCAGCACTTTCTTCATCGCCGGACTGTGGCTGTCCATCTCGGCGGTACTCGTCGCGCAGTCTTCCTTTTCCAATGCCTCGATGCGTTGTTCGAGGCGGCGTGCGCGCACCTGTTTGCCCGCCGCGACGCGCAGCTGCTCTGCCGTGCAAGGCTTGACGAGGTAGTCGGCTGCTCCGGCACGAATGGCTTCGAGCGCGCTGTCGATCGACGAATACGCCGTTACCATGATCGTGCGCAGCCACGGCGCGTACTGATGCAGGATCGGCAGCAGATCGAGACCGGACGTCTCTCCCAGACGCAGGTCGAGGAAGCAGATGTCGAAGACATCTCGTTGAACGAGGTCTTCTGCCTGCTGCGCATCGGACGCGGTCGTTACACGATGACCAACTTCCTCCAAGCAAAGGCGAAATGTGCGCAGGATGCTCTGCTCGTCGTCGATGAGCAGGATGCGTGCGGTTTCTTCCGTTTTCTCAGCCATTGCTATTCCTCTTGGTGACGCGGCTCGTCCGTGGACGCCCGCTTGCTTTTTCCCGATACAAAAAACCGTCTGTCATTCCGCAATGCATCGCACGGGTCGAGCCGCAAAGTGCATGGCGGTTTTTGCGGCGGATCTGGCGAACGCCAGATTTACGGGCGACGAGCGAACTGGCACGCGTATTGAAGGCATCGGCTGACCGGAGGCAGCGAGTCGTTCGCCCGCCGACGGAGGGACCGATCGACAACCTGACCTTGCGGAGCGCGCAGATGAGCAAACACCTCGGCGAACATTATTGGTTGAAATTACGTGAACAGAACCTGCACTCATGGCTCGAGCTGAGCGAGGAAGACGTACAGGTGCTACATACCCGGCATCCGAGCCGGGATTCACGTACACGCGCATCGCGGACGCGGACGCGTCGCGACCGCGATATGCGGCAGCGGGAGGCGGACCACTGACAGGCGCAAATGAAGCGATCATCGCTGTGCAATTTACACGGCGACGGCGCCCTTGTCGGGCAATGCACCTGGGGGCCGCGCGAACGCACGGCGTATCGTCGTGATCCGGCGCAGACTTGCCCGTTGGCATGCAGATTGCCAAGGGTGACGCGGGA
>Ga0307508_10006356_pt1 | contig 11116 bp, 10 predicted proteins | sample 9_EM_MG_FD_203089 | JGI IMG/M metagenome (GOLD analysis project Ga0307508, IMG submission 203089) | Populus trichocarpa ectomycorrhiza microbial communities from riparian zone in the Pacific Northwest, United States - 9_EM | ecosystem: Host-associated > Plants > Roots > Unclassified | place...
CAGTCGCTATCATATCCTACTTTACTGGTTATGCTTGCCAGGCCTTATTGGGATGATGGGGTCCTCACGACTGTTCTCAACATCCCCCTCTATTGCCCGCCATTTCTGGCGGGACTTTGATAGTCGGCAGTTGTCCCCATTGCCCGCCCACCATTCTCTGCAGTGACCAACACAATCTGGGACGAGGGGCAGCCATAGTTGAAATCATATACGAGTCCCGGGGTGTCATCATCTTCCGTTTCTGGAAGCAGTATATTTTTAGCTACTTCTGCCGTTGCTATACCATGGTATATATCAAAAATTTTATTATATAGAAAAAAATATAAAATACATTAATTAAGATTCTACATAAGTAAAAAATAATTTCCAAGACAGCAATGAGGGTCTACCCCTCCTCGTCACATCAAATCATGTTTCCGATGTGGCAAGGAGGGGCGGCCCTCCTTGTCCCATTGAGATAGAATTTTCGATGCAGAAAGAAGGGTCTTGCCCTCCTTGTCACATCGGAATGCAGGCCGGCAGCCCGTTGTCCTGCTCATTGTGAGTGAGGCAGGGGCTGTGACTCCTCCTCGGCAGCGGCGGCAGTAGAGCGATCAAACCCTCCAAAACGAGCGCAAACACTCATTTTTGGAGGGGTTGGCCACCTGGTGGGAATTGTGGATGGCTGCTGGGTTGTCAGTACATATATAGTTGTATATTGAAGAACGTACCTTGGCAAAATAGGTGGAGCACACCTCCTTGCTCGTCGGGTTTGAGGTGTGGACATGGATAATGGTCGTGTCGAGCCCCCGCAAAGACAAATTTTGTTGTGAAGAGGAGAGGGCAGCCTCCTCGTCACATCGAAATGCGTCGTCGAAACATCTTATCTGTAGGTAGTAAACTAGCCATTGTTTTGAATAAAAAACTTACCATGTTGGACATGCGAAGCCACGAAAACGAATGCCCATGCTCATTTCCGGGCGTCGTGGGTGATAGCTCGCCGCTGTGGGGTTCACGGGTACTGGCTGGGTCAGGGGGCCAGTTTGTCGCGTGGCAGGAGGTTCTGGAGGGTATTTAGTCCTGCTGAAATACATGTTAAACAATAAAACATACAGTTTTGGGGGATGGGCACGATGGCCCACCCCCTCCACCCCCATTTCTCTATCTCGAAAATGTGAAAATCACACCGAATGACATAAAAATGGGAGGATTGACGTGACAGGGTATGGAAACCCACCCTGCCACGTCGAAAACGTGAAAATCAATGCGGCATGGTGGGTTTCCACCTAGTCGCTGTGACGATCGATACAGTAGGCTATGGAAACCCACCCTGCCGCATCGGAGATGCGAAAATCAGCGCGCAATGTGAGTTTCCACACCGCGTCGAATGATCAATGTGGAATGGTGGGGTACTCCACCAAGTCGACACGGTAGGGTGAGTTCCCACCCTGCCGTGTTGATTCTACCATTTGCTGGCAACAATTGAATTAGGATGATAGTCAGTATGAGTATTATATAGCGAAAATAACCAAACGAACCTTTTGGGGATGGGCCCACCACCCCCAGACTGCCCTCATCACACTCCCTCCTCTGTTCCTCATAATGTGGCATGGCGTGTCTTCGTTGTGTTATCCTGAAGTTATCCTGTCGTGGCCGTGCAGTTCTGGCCGTGCACCATGTGGGGGGGAAACAAAGTCGAAAACCCTTTGTATATGCTATTAAAGGGAGGAATAAAAAAGATAAAAACTACTGAACGCACCTTTGTATCACCACACTCCCCCTCTGCCTCATTGTGGTCATCGTCCTATCATCCTGTCATTGGCGGTTGTGGTAAAGAAGAAGAGCGTGGGATTCCGGCATCCCACGAGATGACCCATCTGTATAGCCGGGCCAATAAACACGGAGAAGGTCGTCCAGACATGGGCGAGAGAAAGGTCGTCGGATATATGTATGGCGACGTTGATATTTTGGATCTTTTGCCTCTACACCAATAAGCAAGGGAAATTAGTGGCCGATTGGTACGTCTGCGTCTGATGCCGACCGGGGAAAATGAACGAACCCGGAAAAGCAGTGCCTCATGATTACATCGATACTTACCTGGGTCCATACGCACGGAGCTTCACTGACAGGCATAAAGACGATTCAAAGGGAATTGCGGGAGTTTGCCAAATCTCGGCGGAGTCGCGGCTGCTAATGATGTGGAACCGGGGCCGGTCCTGGTCAATGGAACAATTCAAGCGAAATCTTTGAGGCCAGATGGCCTTCTGGACTGATCGAAATGAGCGGGGTTGGATCGTGAAAAGAAACATGAAGGCAAGATGGTTCGGATTTATCTCACTCAGCATTATTGTGAGTGCCGGTTGATGATATCTGACAGCTATAAAGACAGTAAACGATAGAAGGACATGCCCTTTGCGGATGTCAAAAAGGATATCCCCTTCTTCATAGCGGATGAATATAGGCCTGTCTTAATGACCAAAATTCGATGGGCTTAGAAGCGGGACATGACCTGATTGAGGATGCCGGACACCCGCGCAACTTCCTGACATTAACTGGTTGGAAGAGGGTTCTCCCCCATATCAAGCTATCAATCGACCCAATGAAGGCATCCCAAAATTCCATGTCCCCAAAGCACTGTGTGACATGCCATAGACAAAAGGAAGTTATATTGATCCATCCCTTTAGGCTTGGGAAGTCCTTCAATATCAGATGGTACGAGTAATGTGGCCGAGTCCGGACCGGTGCTGGAGCCGATTGGATCAGCATTAGGGCCAGTTGGTTGGTTGGCACTTGCAGCTTCAGATGCATTGAATCTTATGAAAGGCTCTTCGAACTTGAAGTTGGCATGTTTGACATCTTGAAGCAGGACCGGGGACCGGGGCCGGTTTTACACTCAATGTTCCGGAAGTACGTACAGATTTGGAAATAATGTCGATGGGGGTGGCAAATATATTGGTAACAATCAAATTTACAAAAAGAAGGAACTTATTCCCTATGGTGGCACATGTTTCCATCTTCATTGGCCTTCCGCTTCAGAACCTCAGTGGCTCGGACTGCGTGATCGACTGGATCGACGAAGCCCGGTTGGCACTCCATCGGCAAAGCCGTCGTGTGAAATTGCCCAGCTTTGGATGGCCCCCCAGGAGGAAGAGGAGGAAGCTAGTCCTGGCCATTTGGAAGAGCGGCATATTTGGGGGTTGTGGAGTGGGTGTCTGGTGCCTGGTTCAGATGCTTGGTCGGGGCCAGTCTGATCGGCTCTGTCGGGTCGAGGCATGGAGGTAGGAGTGGCCCTTTCTTGTTCAGGGCTTTCAATGGACAATTTAAATGACGATTGGCCTTGCATGTGGTCGGTGTACAGGGTGGGTGGCCTGGGTGCAAGAAGAGCGGCCTGGTGCCCTTCTGGCTTCTTGGGTGGCATTATCGATGGAGATCTCCTTGCACTCGTTCGGAGGGATGGACGCGGGGGGATTATGCGACAAGGGTATTGAATGAGTGGTCCTTGCCGGTCGTGCTCACCTGAATGGCCCGGCCCAAGACTTGGGATTTGCATCGTCCGGTAGCCTCCAATCCTTATAATCGGATGTGGTGCGCTGAATATAGGCCGAGTTGCCTGCTTTTCACCAGCTTTGCTTGCATACATCGCACGCCCACATGCCATGGTCCCTTTCGTGCTCCTGGTCGGTCGTGATTACTGTCGTGATTCTTATCACGTCGCGCCATGGCCCTGAAGTGGTGGTGGTGGTTGGTCATCATTTGGTTCGGGTTGTGGTCTTTTGTGAAAGTGGTAGATTGTTGCCATGATGTTGGTGGTTGTGTCGGGGTCGAGAATGGTAAAAATGGGGGTCGGCCCCCGGTCGGCCCAGCCAGGCCACGGCTATGGTAACTCCACTTGCCATCAGTAACGCTTGTCAGGAAGGCTAAGTCACTTACCATGAATGCCTTGTTTGAGATGGGAGTGGGATGGTGGTAAAAACAGAACAGTACCGTGCAGGTTGGCGGTGGTGATTCGCGATCGAAATGAAGCAGCGGTGTTTCTTGATTTTTGAGCAGTGACACACTTCGATAGCGGAAATCTCGGAAACAAGTGGGCGGATTTTAGACCAAGCACCGTCGCCGTCGCATCCTACCACCTACCACCTACCCCTGGCTCTCAAACATCAATGTATAGGTTCCATCCTCCAATCGTGTCGCCATTTGAGGGACTCGAGGAAGGGGGAGGGAAGTTGATTGCGATCGAGGATGGGTGCCCTTGGCTTGGTCCGGAATCTGGCCTTTCGCACTCTGTCGATGGCGTAGTCAGTATCACGGAGTGTTCGCACTTATTCTAGAGGGAGGACGGAAAGGAGAAACCGGATTGAATCTCGTGGGTAGATCGTCGGGAGTTGCTGATTTTCAAGCATTGCGAGTCGCTGTCAGGTTAAGGCAATAAGACGATCGCCGAAGATGGGAGAGTAATTTCTGGTGCGCGAACGCCCTGTCTTGATTCTGTGGTGGACCTTTTGGTTGGGGCAGGGGATTCAAGACTATCTCTCGGAGGGGTGCTGGCGTGTAGCACTCCTTATACATCCTCTTGCACTGGTACAGCAGACTTGTTAATGACATGAGATTGAGAGCTGCCCATGTCGGTGATCAATGAGGTCAGGGAAGTTGTACTTCTTTGGCGATTGGCGGGTTCGCACAATAGGATGTGCTAAACGAAGAAGTAGCACCCCAAAAAGGTGATTGAGGAATAAAGCCAAGCAAGGACTTCTTAGCCAGTAAAGAATCGGCCACAATTTTCAGTTCCAAATGGGTGGATGGGTTGACGCAGAGCCTAAACCCTGGACAACGGAAAGTCTAGTCCCCACTGGCAGCTCGAGCGACGCAAAGTCTAGCTCAAGCCATCCCACATTCCGTGGAGAGAAAGGTACATGCTGAGTGATAGGCCACATCGCGTCAATCGTCATCAAGCATTGTGCTACATTCAGTTTTGGTCAAACAATTTTCTAACAAAAACAGGTCAAAGAACCTACACCACAAAAATGTGTTTGAGGAATGAAGCTGAGGAAGACGGGGGTACACATTCGCTGAACTGGCGCTGTCGTGTGATCAGAACGCCTGTCTGAGATTCCATCCTTCTCTCGCCAATCTCTTTGTTTTACCGGCCACGAGAGGCAGCTGCAAACATAAAACACACAGTTCGATCCTCTTTCGACAGGCTTTGGAGATATTGGGCTGGAAGCCGGTCATGAGGAATTCCATTGGATACTAGGCATCCAATTTCTTCTGCAGGACATGTTCTGAAAACAGAAAGCCTTTCATTCAAGGAAGAAGTGTCATTCATAATGTACAGATGGAGTTACAAAGGAAAGGAACGACGAAGGCCATTGTCGACGCGCTGAGCCAAAAATTCGACCTTCCAAATTTGGATGACCTGCCTTCTGGGGAATAGTCGGTTACGTCGTTCCGCCACTCACTCACAGAAAATCCCGGTGTACAGGTCGTCAAATCGAGAGTCATCTCTTTTTGGCGATCTGTCACAGGTCTAGATGGTTGCTGGGTTGTTAATACATACATAGTTGCATTTTGAAGAACGTACCTTGGCGAAATAGGTGGAGCGCACCCCGTCGGGTTTGAGGTGTGAACATGGATAATGGTCGTGTCGAGCCCCCGCAAAGACACGTTTTGTTGTGAAGAGGAGAGGGCAGCCTCCTCGTCACATCGAAATGCGTCGTCGAAACATCTTATCTGTAGGTAGTAAACTAGCCATTGTTTTGAATAAAAAACTTACCATGTTGGACATGCGAAGCCACGAAAACGAATGCCCATGCTCATTTTCGGGCGTCGTGGGTGATAGCTCGCCGCTGTGGGGTTCACGGGTACTGGTTCGTGCGTGATAGCTGGTGGGCGGTCGTTGTTGTAGCGTCCCTTTGGGGTTGATGGCCGTTGTGGGGTTCACGGGGGCCGGTTTGTTGCGTTAACGTGGCAGGAGGTGCTGGAGGGTAATTAGTCTTGCTGAAATACATGTAAAAAATAAAACATACAGTTTTTGGGGATGGGCACGATGGCCATCCCCAATGCCTTTCCGTTTCTCTGTCCACCACATCAAAAATACGAAAATCACACCCAACCACATAAAAAATGGGAAGATTGATGTGACAGCCACCCACGTCGAAAACATGAAAATCGATGTGGCATGGTGGGTTTCCACCCAATCGCTGTGAAGATCGATACAGCAGGGTGTGGGTGGAAACCCACCATGTCGTAAATGAGAAAATCGACACAACAGGGGAGAAATCCACCTGTCGCTTCGAATGATCAATGTGGAATGGTGGGGTTCTCCACCGACAATGAACACGGTGGGTGGGTTCCATCCTGCCGTGTTGATTCTATCATCTGCTGGCAACAGTGGAATAAGGATGATAGTTAGTATGAGTATTATATAGCGAAAATAACCAAACGAACCTTTTGGGGATGGGCCCACCACCCCCAGACTGCCCTCTGGCCATGCACAATGTGGGGGGGAACCAAAGTCGAAAACCCTTTTTAAATGTTATTAAAGGGAGGAATAAAAAAATAAAAACTACTGAACGCACCTTTGTATCACCACACTCCCCCTCTGCCTCATTGTGGTCATCATCCTGTCGTTGGCGGTTGTGGTAAAGAAGAAGAGCGTGGGATTCCGGCATCCCACGAGATGACCCATCAGTATAGCCGGGCCAATAAACACGGGAGAGAAGGTCGTCCAGACATGGGCGAGAGAAAGGTGGTCAGATATAGGTATGGTGACGTTGATCTTTTTGCGTCTACAATAAGCCAGGGAAATTAGTGGCCGATTGGTATGTCCAGGTCTGATGCCGACTGGGGAAAAACCCATGATTACATCGATACTTATCCGGGTCCATATGGCGCTTCACTGACAGAAATAAGGAGCAGGTCCATGAGATTCAAAGGATATTGCTGGCGTTTGCCAAATCTCGATTGGCGGGGGTGGCGGCTGTTGATGATGCGGAACCGGGGCCGGTCCCGGTCAACGTATCAATTCAAAAACAATCAAGGTCGACGCGGTGACAGTATGACAATGCCTTCTTCCGGTCTTACCGAAAGGAGCGTGGTTGGATCTTGAAAAGAAACAGGTTCTGATTTATCTTACGGTATTGTGAGTGCCGGTTGGTGACTATTAAGACCTACACACACCTTTTTTGGATGTCAAAATGAATAATGTTCCTCTTCATAGCGGATGAATGTCTGAATGACAATCCAGGAGCCGTAATAGTAAAGGCACATTTGGGAGGGTTTGTATACCAGCAGCGGGACTGGCTCGGTCTCCAATCACTCAAGCGAGTGGAAATTATCTGGTCGCAAATGTCTTGATTAGAAGGAATGGGATATCCGCCATATCAACCTATAAACGGACCCAATAAAGGCTGCTCAGGCGATCATTCACACAATCCTTATTACACAAGTAACCATGACCAAAGCCAAGCCCCGTCCCGAGCCTAGACAAAAGGAAGTTGGGAAAGTCTTTCAATATCGGATGGTGCTATGGCGGTCAGGTAAGTCCTGACTGGTGCTGGAGCCAGGGCCAGTTGGTTGGCAATTGCAGCTTCAGAGGCGGAACTTATCAAAGGCTCTTCTAGACCAATTTCCACTAGAAGTTGAACTAGAAGTCGGCATGTTTGAAACCTTGAATTGGGACCGGGGCCGGCTTTACACTGGAAGGGCGAAGGCCATGTAAAATTTCTTAGGGTTTTGGGATTCCAATGCTCCGGAAGTGTAAGGGCTACTGCGGTCGGGCAGGACGCGGAGCGGAACGCGGAGCGGAACGCGGTACTGGCAGGGGATCCAAAGTGGATTAGATTATTATGTAATACTATTCTAATCACAGACATACCTGGCAGGGGATCCAAAGAGGAAAGGATAAGGATCCACCTGCAGGTGTGGGCTAATATACGAAATAATGGATATAAGAGATAAGTCCGAAATTAGGAAATACATGTAAGGTACAGCATACGTGTCGTGTCATCGTGTCATAGACGGAAGGCGGGTCGGAAGAGATGTCGGGTCAGGACGATGAGTCTTGCAACATCATGCGACATCACGCGACATCATGCGATCAGGAGCGGAAGCGGGTCGGGAGCGGGTGGCATAAGATGTCATTCGACCGAAGGCGTTGCGGAAGAGAGACGAGGTGGCGGGAGCGGAAGCGGAGGACAGACCGGGGTCGGAAGCGGAAGCGGAAGATGGGCGGGAGTCGGAAGCGTAAGGGGTTCCCCTTACAGTTTTGGAACATGGGAATAGAGGTGACGATGATGATAGTGGATCAAGGAGCTCTCAACTTGAGCATTATTCTAAACTGATCACACTTTGGTAGCAATCCAGAAGTTTTCAGCTTGCAAATCATGTTCATTGTAAAATAAATGGTTACCAGCACCCTACTCCCCTTCACATTTTGAGCAGTTGAAGCCACAGGAAATTCTCATCTGGAATGAGTAATCTCCAGCATTCGCAAGGAGTTTGCGCTTGAAGCCACTGAGTTGGATGACCTCCTTGGTCTTCCCTTTGGTGCTGACTGGCAGCTGTGGCTGTTTGGGACTTCTCTCAAGACTTTTTGCTGTCTGGACACACTCTTCCCTGGTCATCCCACCACTCCTCTTTGCTTAGGTAATCTGATTTCCTGTGTCTCTTGGACCTAACCACTGTCTGCTGGCAGTAGGTCCATGTTATTACAGGGACTTCTCTGCTTTGGTGTCCAATTTCTTGCATCCCTTGTATTTATACAGGGACTTCCAAGTCTTCTCCTGTTCTTCTTTTACTTTCTGTTGTTTTGAATATCCAAATGGGGCTCTGCCCTGTTGTTGATCCAGTTCTTGTTGTTTGTATTCAACTCCATGGCTCCAGTAAATAAATTGGATGGGTCCTGGACTATCTAAGTCTATCTTTCCCACTTTCTGTTGATATTGCAACACCCATTCTGGGGACATGCCCAAATGTGATTAGTTGTTCCTGTATTTTTGCAAGCCATGCCAAGAAACTGGTCCCCTTGGTAATGATGGTGAACCTCTCAGTGTGACTATGCCAATGTCTCAATGAATTCCTCACCTTACACACATAAAAGCAGAATGTGAGGCTCGCAGAACCCCCTGTCCACAAATTGCGATGATTCACCCTTGTCAACTGAGTTGAAGACTAATATTTTTGCTCATATTTTAACTGACAATGGCCCAAATCTAAACTCCCAGCCTAGTCAACTATGGATGTCTCAACATGAATTCCAGAGTGACAATTGTGTTCCTTGAACTTCCTTCCAACCCAATCTGTGAAGGGGCAATTGGTGTCATCACAGAAACCATTGGACGTTTGGTTGCCGAAACATCAATTGACCATATCACCTCTGTGACCAAACAATTATCTATAGAACCCAAGCAGTTTCCCTGTCTGCAGCAAAGCTCTCCCCTTCACTGTTCAGAGTGCTGAAAATCCAAACAAGAGCGTAACAACCAAGAGGGCCCATCACACCCTTGACCATGTGGAACATTGTGCAAAGTCATGTTTGGAAAGTCTTGCACATATTTGCTCCAATACAGAGTTGATGGGTCACATGTCAAGTGCCTTCAGCCTCTCCTGGGTTGGTTGATCCCTATCCACACTTTCCTGCTTGTCTTTTTTATACACTTTCTCCTGACCTGGATCTTGTTTGTCCTGATTGGATTCTATCTCATCATTATGCATGATGGGAAATTGACAATGATCATGTAGTAGTCCTCATTCTGTCTTGTGTTCAAGTTCTTTTTCCAAGGCTTCCTATGTGACAGGACTGATATTGTCACTATGCAATTTGTCCCCAGGTGACTACATGGGTGATGAGCAGGCAATGAGTGGGCAATCCATTTTGTGCCCACTTTCATATGTAAAATCAATCTACATATTGGGGAAGTTTTTTATGTCATCTATTTTATTTTATATAAGGTTTATTGTTTAGTGATTTTATTTTTAAAATTGAAATCTACATATCTGACTCCCCAATTGTTTTACAGCAAGGCGGGCTTATTATTAGATTGATAACTAAGAAACTCTCATCCCAAAAAAGGAGCACTATTGTTTAAATGATATCTGCTCTTATTGTTGTGTTTGTTTTTTAGTATAGTGATTACTGATAAAGAGACAACTTTGTCGTCATAGCTTTGCTGTTCCCAACTTAATTAAAAAGATACAGTAAAACAGGTGCTGCTCATCATCAACCTGCAGCTTCTCACAGCACATAGTAATTACAATCTCAAAACTAGTAAAAGCTACTACTTGTCAATGTAAGTACAAATGTGGCACTCTCAAGTTTTCCGTCTACAAGAAGCAGAGGGAGAATCCAGACTTCAATGGCAATGAAGGGGTTACTACGAACTGAATGAAGCAATGTATGAACAGAAAAGGCAGAGAACTCAGTAGACTGCAAGAGGCAATATGGTCGCAATATAGGAACAAATTACTTATGAAGAGGCTCAAAGGATTGAATGAGACAACTAAAAGGGAATGGCTTGCAAGATCATAATAAGGCACAGAGACAATAAGATTAGACAGAATGTATATATACAAACAAACAGAGCCGGAAAACTTTGCAAAAGGTCAGGGTAGAATCTGAAAAAGGAAAGACAGAGATAACGTGACTTACTTCTATTTGGTAGCGCAGCTAAGGTGTGATAGCGCAAGTGAGGACAATGGAGGAAGGCAATCTGAAAATTTAACGTGGTTAACCCAGCAACCCTAAAACTGCTCTCACACTCACTAGTGCTTGTGCATAATTTTGATTTGCTTGAACAACCAGGGAATTCAAGAAAGCATACTTGAGAATTGAGGCAAATGACAGCGTGTACCTAGAAAGGAAACGAGTTTGCGCTCGGCTTTTGCCGAAGCTTCTTCCTGAGACCTCCAGAAGTTCATGGTTTGCGATTTTGATTTGATGATTCACAGTTCATTCATAGCTCATTCACAAATCATTCACAGATCACTCACGCATCAAAAATTACAGCTCATTGCCCGCCGTGTCAACGACTGACATTATCACATGACCGCATTTGTCCTTGTTTTGTGAATTTTGAATATGACATGGTCGCTCATCTTCTTGATTTTATAAGAACATATAATCTGAGTATGACACGCAAAA
>Ga0307508_10006357_pt1 | contig 11116 bp, 8 predicted proteins | sample 9_EM_MG_FD_203089 | JGI IMG/M metagenome (GOLD analysis project Ga0307508, IMG submission 203089) | Populus trichocarpa ectomycorrhiza microbial communities from riparian zone in the Pacific Northwest, United States - 9_EM | ecosystem: Host-associated > Plants > Roots > Unclassified | place...
CTACGCGCTGGCGGTAACCGCCCGAAAGGTTGCGGATAAGCCTGCTGCTGAAATGCGCAATACCGCAGCGTTCCTTTGCTTCTTCTACGGCCGCTTTGATGCTGTCCTTTGGCATCATCCGCAGCTGGGCGCAATACGTCAGGTACTCATCGATGCTGAGGTCTGTATACAACGGCGGGTCCTGCGGCAGAAAACCAATCTCCTTTTTAGCTGCTTCCGGCTCTTTACGTATATCCAGCCCATTTACATATACACGGCCCTCTGTTTGGTTCAGCACGCCGCACATGATGTTCATGGTAGTAGACTTGCCGGCCCCGTTTGACCCCAGCAGGCCGATGGCCCCATGCTGGGATATCTCAATATTGATATCGCGTATGGCCCAGTTGGCGCTGTACTTATGCGAAAGTCCTTCCACTTTTAGTATAGTAGACATAGATGGATGTATGCGTTAATTAGGTGTATAGGTATCGATAAACATTACTTTGCGTGTAGTGGCGTCGGTGACTGACGCCATATAGGCAAGGGTGAAATTCCGGAACCGTTTTCCATTGGCGCCGATGAGAAGATTGATGCCGGTGGCATTATAGCTGGCCAGGAGGGTATTGGTAGCCGGATCCCTCACTTCGAAATTATAATTGCTTACCGTAGAAGTAGCGGGATACATTTTAAAGGCAGTCATGCTTTTATAAGCCAGGCCGCTCACTTCCGGGCCCGTTGTGGCGCCGGTGATACTGAAGTTTACAGGAGCGCTCCCTGCAGAAAGGTTCACAAACCTGACGCCCATAACACTGTCGGTGGAAGGATGAAAAGGTATCACATCGGTGGTAAACATGGTATCGGGGGCAGCCAGCGTACCGGTCAGGAACAAGGTATAGCTGGAACCCCGCTGCAGGTTCAGCACAAGATTGTATAAGGGCGTGCTTTTCGCCAGCGTATCGGGATAACGGTAGATGGCCAGTTTCTGCTCGCCGCTGTATGCAGACATGGCCAGCGCGTTTTTGTCGATAGTAGCATAGGTAAGCTTTAATGCGGCTCTATACCAGACAATCGGATCGGTTCCATTGAAATTAGGGAGCAGGTATGGCGTACCGGCCGGCAGCGCATTGATTAAGCTCAGTGATGCGGTGCCAGGGGGCGATATCCCCTGGTCTTTTGAGCATGATAGCATAATGCAGGCAAAAATCCATGCGGGGAGCTGTCTTAAAAATATATGTGTCATCCGTTAGTATTTTATTTTTTAATGGTCGGATGGAACCTCGCATTAACATTCTCCTGTGTGAGAAAAATTAACATGCTCGGTTTCATGGTTGATTATTTGTTTTTACGTATGCCATTACTGGATATAGCCGGGATTTTGCTGCAGCACCGGGTCTGCATCTATCTCTGAGAGCGGAATGGGATAGAGCAGCTGGTAGTCGCCGGTCCATGGCTGCTTCCAGGAAAGTACAGAAAGCACCTCATGCGCTTTGCCGGTTCTTTTTAAATCGAGCCAGCGATGACCGCATTCAGCAAACAGCTCCGTCTGTCTTTCTTTGGCTACAGCAACTATCACCTGCGCCTGGGTCAGGGATACTGGCAATGCAGTTAATCCTGCCCTGCTGCGGATGGTATTCAAATCAGTGATGGCGGTAGCTGTGCCGCCGGCAGCGCCATTGGCTGCTGCTTCGGCGCGTACCAGGTACATCTCTGCCAGCCGGAATACCATGTTATACTCTGTAGGTGCGTTGTTGCTGTAATTGGCCTGCCCCACTTTATACTTATAGGGGTAATAGTTAAGGCCGGCGCCCCCAAAGCTGGTGCTGTTTACCCACGCCGTACGCCTGTTATCGCCTGTTTCAAACGCATTCAGCAGGCTCGTGGTAAGGCAATAGGGCGCCTTTGCCGTTGCCAGCGGATTGGGAAGGAAACTAAATCCTTCTACGGTAGCATTTTTGGTCGTTATGTCGTTGGTACCCTGCTTTAACTGCCAGATAGCTTCCCTGCTGGTGCTAAGGAATACATTATTCAAATTGCTTTCCAGGTTATATACGGCCGTGTTATTGATCACAGCGGTTGCCTGGGCTGCTGCATTCTCATATTCGCCTTTATAGAGATACACCCTTGCCAGCATTGCCGTGGCAACCCATTTATTGGGAATAATCCTTTCTTTGGCCGAATCGGCGGTAAGCACCGACTGTGCATCTTTCAGGTCCTGTATGATTTGCAGGTACACGCCATTTACCGGCGTCCTTGCCATATACCGGACTTTATTAAAATCCACTGTCTGCACAAGCGGCACATCGCCGAAAAGATTGACAAGATAGAAGTAGCTGAATGCCCGCACAAATTTGGCTTCTGCCGTCAGCCTTTGCCGGACGGTATCGTGCAATAAGCCCGAAGTGGATGCCGCGATCCCTTCTATCACCGCATTGGAATTATAAATGGCTTTATAAGCAGTGGTCCACATCGTACCGGTATAGCTGTTGTTGGCTACCAGCTGGTTGACCGGGAAAGTCATCATGATCGGATCGCTTATGCCATAATAGAACAGGTCATCGGCCGACATGCCGCCAAGAATGGCTGGATATCCATTGCTGAAAGACAGCCTGCCGCCGGCCATGCCCACGTATACGCCTGCCATGGCGCTGTTTGCCTGTGCATCGCTGTTGAACTGTTCGGTGGTTGTAATGCTGTTGATTGGCTGTGGTACCGTAACCAGTTTCCTGCATGACAGCTGGCCCAGGCAGATAACAATGCCGAAGCATACAGGCATGATTGATATTGTTTGAATGCGCATATTATAAAGAATTAAAAATTAAGTGAAACCCTGACTGCAATTATCCTGGGCTGCGGAAGTGACAGCGACGACACTTCAGGATCAAGACCTTTGAAGCCCGTGATGTTTATTAAATTAGAGGTGTTCACAGAGATAGTGGCCCCCTGCATATGCAGTCTTTTGCAGGCAGCATCAGACAAAGAATAAGCAAGCGCTACAGCGGCAAGTCGTATAAAAGAGGCATTGACATAGTAGCCATCAGACTGTGCAAACTGGCTCTCGCTTGTGGAGCTAATACTGGTTAACCTGGGATAAATCGTCTGATCGCCCGGTTGCCGCCAGTATTTACCAAGAATTTCTGTGGGCGTATTGCCCATGCTTCCTGCCGTACCTGCAAAAGCCCGTGGCGCCAGCATGTTTTTGTACTGGCAATGCAGGGTTAATGCGATACGCTTGTATGTAACCGTATTAGTGATACCGCCTTCATACTTTGGTGTGGGGTCCAATGCCACGTACCGGTCATCATTCAGGGTACCCGGAGGTATGCCCGACATGGCTGTAACAAGACCATCGTGGTTATAATCTTCAAAGCTGCGCCTGCCGTTTTGCGGATTGATACCGAGATAATGGAACAGGTATTTCGTATTCAGCGGTTTGCCTATTCTTTTTGTGGTATAAAAGGAAGAAAATTCAAAACCAGGATAGCTCAGCAGTTTATTCTTGTTGATTCCTATATTGAAGCCGAACGTCCATGAAAAGGTCTTCGACTCTACCAGTCTTGCATGAATGGTTCCTTCCCAGCCCTCATTGCGTACATTGGCGGGAGAGTTGCCAATTACTGTAGTGAAGCCGCTAAATGCCGGGATAGGCATATTGGTCAGCTGGTTATTACATTCATTGCGATACCACGATGTGGTGAGCATTATCCTGTCTTTCAGGAATCCTACTGTAAGATCGATGTTTACTTTACGGGTTTCCTGCCACTGGTAATCGGGGTTTACCGCCTGCGCCGATGTCATAGGCGTTACACCATTGTATGACTGCTGTTGTCCCGCATAATCATTGGTAACCGTCCACCGCGACAGGTACTGGTAGCTTGCACCTGCTTCCGTACCGGTAAGGCCATAGCTGCCATTCAGTTTCACAAAGCTCCACCACGACGGCAGCAGGCGTTTCATCCAGCTCTCCTCTGAAGCAAGCCAGGCGCCGCCAGCCGACCAGAAATTGCCATATTGCCTGCCCGGACCGAAATTGGAAGACCCTTCCCTATTGCCCGTCAGCTCCAGTATATATTTATTCCGCCAGTTATAATTGATACGTGTACGTACATTCGCATATCGTCTCCTTGCTTCCTGCTGCCCCGAGCTTACAGAGGCTGCACTGGAGATGGACTGCAGCAATGCATCATTGGTATAATTGCTGCCTGCCAGTGTAGTACCCTTCGAAACGGAGCTCTGGTAGCTGCTGCCGGCCATTATTTCGAGCCGCCCGCCACCGAGAGAAAATGAATAGTTAATCTGCGGATCTATGTTCCAGTTGTTGATGGTGGTGAATCCAAACCCTGTATTTCCAAGGATGCCGCTAAGCGGGTTCTGGGAAGCGATAGGATTGTACCAGAATGCGTTAGACTGTCCATTGCTGTAGCCGCCTTTGAAACTTAAGGTCAACCCTTTTACCACATTGTAGCTTACACCTACCCCCGCATTAATAAAACTGGTAACGGCGCCGGAAGTCCTTAGAATAGTGTAAAAAGGAAAAGCGTTGCCCTGGCCTACTTTATTCCACTCTGTATAGTTAAGCGCGCCTTTGGCATCAAAAATAGTTGGTGCATTGGGAGGCAGGACAGCCGTAAGGCTGGGCATCTGGATGGATTTCGTATTGGTATAGCTGTATGTAGTGCTTAGGTCAAGCGTCAGTTTCTGGTTCGCGCTTTTGTGGGTAAGATTCGATGACAGGGTGGCGCGTTGATTTTTACCATCAAAGTTCGTAAGCTCCTTTGCCTGGGTATAACCTCCCGATATAACGAAAGAGGTAAAACGATCTCCACCTGATAATCTTATATTAGCCTCGGTGCTCTTCGACCAGCTCAGTATTTCCTTTTGCCAGTCTACAGAGCGTGTCGTGTCCCAGCCCAGCTCAGGCGCATTGGCAACAGTGTAAGCAAGTCCATCATTTTTCAGGGCCTCCCTGCGTATTTGCAGGTATTGCGGCGTGCTGAGCATATCCCATTGTTTGGGCGCAGTCATTATCGATTCCTGCAAGCCCACTTCAAACCTGGTTTTTCCCGGTTTTGCTTTTTTGGTGGTAATAAGAATCACCCCGTTAGCGCCCCTGGCTCCGTAAATGGAAGTGGCCGCCGCATCTTTCAGCACCGTAATGCTTTCTATATCGGCAGGGTTGATGCTGAACAACGGGCTTTGCCCTCCTGCATAGGACATTAATCCTGCCTGGAAAAAACCGGTAGACCCCCTCTCATAACTGGTGGGTGTAAAAAAAGAAGCATTGATATCAAGCACCGTAAGCGGCACCCCGTCTATTACATACAATGGATCGGATACCAGTGACTCGTTAATGGTATTCCTTCCTCTTATTTCCACTTTCACCGGTGCGCTGAGGTACCCGCTGGTAGGCGTTACCAGCATACCGGGCACCCTTCCGCTAAGGGCCAGCAGCGGGTTCATGACAGGCTGTTTCCGGAGCTCTTCACCCGATACCTTCACAATATTGCCCACTGCAAGGCGCTGGCTGGTTTTTCCATACGCCTGCACTACTTCTTCATCCAGCATATTGACGGCGATAGTAAGGGAGACGAATATTTGCTGCTGACCGGCCTGCAGCTGTATTTCACGGGTAGTGTAACCGACAAAACTGGCGATGATGGTGGCTTTTGAAGCCGGCACGGGGATGTTGAATACGCCTTTTGCATCGGTGATGGTGCTCCTGCCCGTTTCCTTTACCGTTACGTATGCACCCGAAAGGGCAATGCCATTGGTATCCATTACAAGGCCGTGCACAAGCTGCGGGGCGAAAGGCTGGGTGGTGTCTGCCGCCGATGGCGCGGGCGCCGGCACAGACTCCTTGCGCGATATAACAATCGTTTTGTTTTGAAAAGAGTACCGGAACGGCTGCCCGTTCAGCACGCAGCTAAGAAATAAAGGCAGGGAATAATTTTCTGCCCGGATGGTTACCGGCCGGGCGTCCTTTAGTATTGCCTCATCGAAGAAAAACACATACCCCGTTTGTTTTTCCACGGCGGCAAAAACTTTTTCCAGCGGCACGTTGTTGCCGGAAAAACTAACGGTTTGTGCATGTACGCGGGCGGACACCTGCAAGCAGGCGCCCAGCAATAAGATAGATGTTAGTTTCATCACTAACAGTGTTTTGGTGATGCCGTGGCGCTTCTTCCAGGCCTGCCGGCTAAAAAGAACCTTAAAATGCATAGATTTGCATGGTTTGGGTGATTGAATAAGCAGTCCTGTCGGGACATGTTTCATAACAGGTTACCCAGACGCCGCCGGAAGTGCTCCAACACTTCCGGTTTTGTTTGAATACCCGGTGGCTATATGGGAAAAGGTTCGTTTGGTATTAATGGCCGGTTATGGCGTGACAATCAAAGTCTTTCCGTCTATATGAAATTGGACGTTTACATCCTGTAATAATTGGATCACCTGTGAGAGTTTCAGGTCCCTGGTTACCTTTCCGCGAAAGTACCGGTCCGATACATTGCCTTCAAACTTCACGTCGATGTCATACCACCTGGCCAATTGCCTCACCACGGCCTGCAGATTGACGTGGTTAAAATCGAATAGCCCGCTCTTCCAGGCCACAGCCTGGTTTATATCCGGGTTGCTGACCAGGCTGATTTTTCCGCCCTGGGCGCGGGCCTGCTGGCCCGGCTCCAGTAGCTGACCGCGAACGGGCTCACGGGAAGGAGCAGCTGTACCGGCTACAACTCTTATACTACCTTCCAGCAAAGTAGTCCGGGTATCCGGTTCATCGGAATAGGAATTGATATTAAATTGTGTACCCAGCACGTCTACCTCCATGTCTTTTGCTTTTACATGGAAAGGCATGGATGGGTTCTTTGCGATTTCGAAAAAAGCTTCCCCGGTAATGTCCACCGTACGGGTCGTGCCCGTAAATGCAACGGGAAAGCGGATGGAGGAAAGGGCATTGAGCCAAACTTTCGTACCATCGGATAAGGTTAGCAGAGGCGATTGCTCGCCCCTGCCGGTACTGAGTGTATTATATATCAGAGCCTCAGCGTATTTTTTTATTGCCGGCGATCCGCTGCCGATATAAGTAACGCCGCCTTGCTCCTGCTGCACCGTTGTTTTGCCCTGCACCGCCAGCTGTCCGGCCCCGGCGCTATCGATGGTTACCTGCCTGCCATCTGCCAGCGTTAATACCGCTTTTGTTGTTCCCGGCGCCACATCGCCGGATGACGATTGACGGTTGGCTATCCCTTCCGGAATGGTTTGACGGCTATGATAAAATACATACCCACCCACACCTAATAAAAGGAAAATGGCGGCGGCCCATCCCAGGCGGTAGCGGCGGAATAAGGGTACCGGCGGCTTATACTCTTCCTCATTCCGGATGGCCTGTTCCAGCAATACCCTCAAATGTTCCGGCATCTCCGGCGAGCCTGGCAGGTTGCCCGGCTGAAGACGGCATTGTGAATATACCCGGTGAAATTCCTGCAGGCCGGCCTGGCTGTACCATTGAAGGAAGGCGATGCCGTCTTCTTCCGAAAGCGTACCGGCCCCGTAACCTTCCATCAGCGCTATGATTTTTTCGTCTTCCATATATTCGGCTTGTTACTGACAATCGAAGAAATAAAACGGACACCCTTTCTTTAATAAAAAAATAAAAAGAGAAGGAGAAGGAGAAGGATGTCCCCCGTATTTTGCCGGAGGGCTTCTTTCACCGATTCAAGGGCTGCATACAAATGCTTTTTTACCGCCGAAACACTGATCCCCATTTCGTGGGCTATATCCCCCAGCGACATACTTTCCTGTGTACGCAGCAGGAAGATCCGCTGCTTCTGTTCGGGTAGCCGGTTGATGGCCGCAATGGCGGTTTGATAGTATTGCTTATATAAATAGTCCTGGTCGGGAGACGGGCCGGTATTCCGCACAGATTGATCGAAAAGGGATTGCATGACCCGCCGGCCGAGTTTTTTTCTTTTCAATTGATTGAAGAGAAGGTTTTTTGCCAGCGTATAGGCATAGTCCTCGAACGACCGGACCAGGACAAGGGATTCCCTGGTCTTCCAGATTTTCAGGAATGTCTCATGGATGGCTTCCTGCGCATCTTCGTGGGATTGTGCGATAAAAGCGAGCGAAGTATACAATTGCGGATAATAATAACTGTAGAGACGGCCATAAGCAGCCTGGTCTCCATCGGCGGCGAGACGGACGAGGCTCGCTTCATCGGGTATCCGGACATTCGGGTTATTATTAGAAGGGAGCAGCGGCAAAATCAGCAGTGTAATGGTTACCCGCAATATAGACATTTTATATTGGAACTTTCCCGGCATAGAACCTATGTTGCTAAATATCAGCAGGTTTAAATTTTTCTTTTCCGGCGGGAGTCCATTCCATCGTCCCGATTGTCATTAATGGTTTGGTTCGGCGCCGGGGAATGATTTTTGCGAACATCTTATGCCGAATAGCAGGTATCCGGTATAAAGCAAATAGCATGTATCCGTTATCTACATCCGCTCATATAGCGCCCTTACTGGAAGATGCGGCCGGCAGGCAGGTCGTTATGCTGGGCGAAGCCTCGCATGGCACCCACGAATATTACTCGTGGCGGGCGGCCATTTCCAAAAAACTTATCGCGGAGCAGGGCTTCAGTTTTATCGTCGTAGAAGGCGATTGGCCTGACTGCTATAAGATAAACCGGTATGTAAAAGGATATGCCGATGCCGGCGACAGTATCGAAGAAATATTAAAAAGTTTCGATCGCTGGCCTGCCTGGATGTGGGCCAATTGGGAAACAGCGGCTTTTGCAGAATGGTTAAGAGAATACAACAAGGGACTGCCGGCAGATAAAAAAGCAGGCTTCTATGGACTGGACGTATACAGCCTCTGGGACTCCATGAAAACCATGCTGGATTACCTCGAAAAAGAAGATCCCCTCGCGGCAAGCGCTGTAAAGAAAGCGGTGCGGTGCTTTGAGCCGTTTAACGAAGACGAACAGCTGTACGCCCAATATACGCTACGCGATCATGGCTGTCGCGACGAGGTGCTGGCGCTCTTAAAAGAGGTGAGGATGAAAGCGCAATTCCTGGACGGTGACCGGGAAGCAGGATTCAATACAGAGCAAAATGCGCTGATTGCTGTAAACGCGGAGAAATATTACCGTTCCATGATAGGCTTTGACAATGAAAGCTGGAACATACGCGACCGGCATATGATGGAAACGCTCGATCGGCTCATGCTTTTTCATGGCCCTGCTGCCAAAGGTATCGTGTGGGCGCACAATACACATATAGGAGATGCCCGGGCCACCAATATGAGTAAGGCAGGCATGGTGAACATCGGCCAGCTGGCAAGAAAAAAATATGGCGAAGACCATGTTTATCTCGCAGGTTTCGCCGGCTACGCCGGAACGGTCATTGCAGGAGGACAATGGGGCGCCGTTATGGAAGAGATGGAAGTACCCGAAGCCCGGGCCGGCAGCATAGAAGCCCTGCTGCACCAGGAAAATATGCGGGCGGGTTATATTCTTTTCAGCCAGGAAACCTACAGCATATACAAAACCGCCGTTTCACACCGGGCCATTGGCGTGGTATACGATCCGCAGATGGAGCAATTTGGAAATTATGTGCCGTCCATTCTTTCCCGGCGTTACAATGCGCTTATTTACTTTGACGACACCCGGGCCCTGCACCCGCTGCACCTGCACCCCGACCGGCAGAAACTGCCCCAAACCTACCCATTTACCGTGTAAAGGAGAACCAATAACCACCATACAGTTATTGGTGGCTGTTATAATTGAAACACATTTTATAATAAAAAAATACAGGGTATGAAACTCTTTATTGATACGGCCAACCTCGACGAGATAAAGGAAGCCAACGATATGGGCATCCTGGATGGCGTTACCACCAACCCCTCCCTGATGGCTAAAGTAGGCGTCAGGGGCGAAAATGCCATTACCGATCACTACAGGAAGATTTGTGAAATGGTGGACGGCGATATCAGCGCCGAGGTAACCACCAGTGATTTTAACGGTATGATTGAGGAAGGAAAGCGGCTGGCGGCCATTCATCGCAATATCGTCGTCAAGGTGCCCATGATTAAAGACGGGGTTAAAGCTATTAAGTGGCTTACCGACAACGGCATCAGGGTTAACTGCACGCTTATATTTTCTGCCGGCCAGGCATTACTGGCGGCAAAAGCAGGTGCTGTATATGTTTCGCCTTTTATAGGCCGTATCGATGACAGCGGCTGGGACGGAACCATCCTTATCAGGCAGATAGCCGCCATTTTCTCCATCCAGCAATATAAAACACAGATTCTCGCCGCTTCTATCCGCACGGCCAACCATATTGTGGAATGCGCCGAACTGGGCGCGCATGTATGCACCTGCCCGCTGGCGCCGATACTCGGCCTGCTGAAGCATCCGCTAACAGACATCGGTTTGGCTAAATTCCTGGAAGATGCAAAGAAAAGCGTGTGAGAGCGATAATACTCCCCCTGCCGGCGACCGGATAACAGCTTAAGCGCAGCAAATGAAACAGATTACCTTATCCATGATACTTTATTGTGCCTGCTCAGCGGCACTGGCGCAGAACAGCCATCTTTTTCGCTTGTATGAAGACAACGATTTTATCAATATTACCGGCAACGGCACCGACAAAGGATATACCAACGGCACCAGGCTGGACTATTTCTTCCGCAAGCAGCAGCCTTCGCGTTTTTTTATAGACAACTGGTTTCCCCGCGCAGGCTCCAACGCAGTTAATACATTTAATTACAGCCTCACGCAGCTGATGCTTGTCCCAACGGATCTTTCAAAACTGCTGCCCGATAAAAATGACTGGCCCTACTCCGGCGCTTTATTTTTATCGCACGGGCTGCAGTCTTCCAACGCGGCGAAGCAATTTGCCCTGCAGACGGAAATAGTGGCCGGGGTAATAGGCCCCTTATCATTGGCAAAGCAGGCGCAGACCTGGGTGCACAGTATTATTGGTTACACCATGCCCATGGGTTGGAAATACCAGATGCCCAATGATGTGCTGTTAAACGTAAACCTGCTGGCCGAGAAAATGCTCTGGCAGCCAGGCAAAGCATTTGAATTAGTAGGTGGCGCACAGGTACAGGCGGGCACCATGCTTGATGGCGCTTC
>Ga0307508_10006358_pt1 | contig 11116 bp, 16 predicted proteins | sample 9_EM_MG_FD_203089 | JGI IMG/M metagenome (GOLD analysis project Ga0307508, IMG submission 203089) | Populus trichocarpa ectomycorrhiza microbial communities from riparian zone in the Pacific Northwest, United States - 9_EM | ecosystem: Host-associated > Plants > Roots > Unclassified | place...
GCGCCCCCCCCCCCCCCCCCAGAGGAGGACGAGCGTTTGGCCGCGTACACAGAATTACGGTATGGAGATGTGTATGTGCATGGATGTCTTTATCTATTGGAAGAGAAAAAAAAGACCTCTTTCGGATGAGGGATGAGGCGAATGTTGTAATGAATTGTGGAATGGTTGGAATTGAGGAATGGTGGAATGTAACCGTACGGATTGAGGGGTGCAAATCGCGGTTTCCGGACACTGACACGGCACCCTTCATCCATAAACTTATCCGATACACCGCTAAACTAATCACTACATATATGATGGATGGCTTATGTGCACATGGCTTGAGCGGGATGGATAGGTAGAGTGTGTTTGGGAAAACCCCCACCCAGCCCGTAGACCGGCCTCCAGTGACTGGGCGGGCCTACGTCTCCGCAGTGTATATATATACCTATCAGACATGAACTGTGGTCATCGTCACGTTCAATCGAATGACTGCGTCGAAACAGTCAACTTCACCTACACCAGCCATCGACCATACGGTGCATTTTAATCGTCATTCTTTCATCAATCGCACGCACCCCCTACCCCCCCACCCCTTTTCCCCACTATACACACAACGAAAGAATGCTCAAACAAAAATGGAAGACTAAAAGCCGAAAGGAAACCGAACAAAAACACATACACTACAAACTGGTCATCAAGGCATCATAAACCAACTTTCCTCTTCCCCAACACAAACACGCCAAAAGGGTAAACAAAAAAACCAGTAGTACAGAAGGAGAAAAAAAAAGCAGATCAAAGCCTGGATATTATTCCTCAGGCTCTTGCTCAATCGGGAGTAAAAGACGAAGAACAAGAAAACGGGGTATTGCGAAACATAAAAAGACCCCAACACAAATACGCCGGAATGCAAGTCTTATCCCCCCCAAAAAACAACGGGACTAAGTGGATAAGACAGGACACCAAACCAAAAAAAAGGAACCTAATCACTTCATTACATCACAAAAATGCACCCGCCGAGGGGCTAGAAGGCGGAGCCGCCTTAATCCTTTCGATCAGCTCCACTTCGCGCAACAAGAGGGTATCCTATAGTCCTCTTCGAGGCGGAGTTGTACCGGTTGCACCACCACTGACCTGGCGGCCCGATGTCTTGCGGACCCCCCCAGTGGCGGCTGCTTGTCGGCGAGGACTGCTTCGGACCTTGGTGCCCAGGAGTCCGTTGCCATTTCTCTTCTCAGCGGCGGCGATAGCCGCGACGGTGTGGCTGACGGTAGTAGTCGTGATGGTTGTGGTGGTTGCTGTCCTCTGCTTACCAGGGACCTTGGCGGAAGACCGGCGGTGTAGGCGAATCATATACTCCTCTTCCGTCATGCCCGACTCGATCGCGCGAGCGAGGTCATCCTCGTCAACCTTCGTTGCCGCCGATCTCTTCCGTCGCACAGGCGAGGCGTTGGCGTCGTTCTCGTCCGCGACCGGAACCAGGCTGTTGTCGTAGACCTCCGAAGGAACACGTCTTGCCGAAGGCGTGGACGCGAACCGGCTCGATGTCTTTCGTGGCTGCCCGGGTGTGGGTGCGGGTAGTGCAGCCGACTGCGCATCGTTGTGATTGCTGTCGACTTCACCGAGGATGGCTCGTCGCGACGGAGTCAGAGCGCTCGAGACGCGCTTGCCTTTGGTCGGCGTGCGGATGATGATCGACTGGCTGGTGGCCTTCTCGAGAGCAGCGGCAAGGATGGTGTCCTCGAACCACCACTGGCGGAACTCATCCTGATTCAGATGAAGCCAGTGCTGCTGAGGACCGACGACCATACCCGGTCTCATAAATCTCATGTAGGCTATGACCTCGTTCGCCGAGAATCCGTACCGGTAGATCAGGTATGCACCGATCAAACATCCCGTCCGTCCAAGGCCAGCCTTGCAGTGAACCGCGATGTTCTTGTTGTGGATGGTAATCGTCTGGTGAGAAATGTTGACGAACTTGCGGACCAGATTCAATGGTGGGCACGTGCCGTCCTCGAACGTCATGTCCATATGCGTTATCCCGAGCGAGGTGAAGTACTCTGCTGGGTAAAGAGGCGAGTTCAACCGCACAACGAGACCGATGTCACGTTGGTAAAAGTGCAGGAGCACATTCTTGAACGGTGTGGGTATTGCGCAATTGTAGATATCCTCTTCCTCGGTGGGCAGGACAGGTTGTTTCTGTCCGGGTGGAGGCATTTTGTGTTGCGGCGAGGCAAATGCTAAGAAATTGGGCGAAACCCAGTTGAAATCACCCATGTCTACCCTCTCATATTTTTCGTACCTGTCCATCGCCATCAGTCAGCACTCGCACACCGGCAGACAGGGGGAACAAGCGGCAGAACTTACTCATCAAGACAGAACTCTCTCAGGTTCACCAAACCCTTCTCCTTCGCCTTCCAGACACCATAGACGATGTCCTGAACATTGAGGATAAAGTCCGCCTGCGAGTAACCAGCATCGCGAAACGGCATCAACGGTGGATCGCACATGGCCAGAGGGCTCAATGCCAGATGCGGAGGCCAGTTCTGGACTAATACCTATTCTCGCCATCAGCGCTGGACTCCGAGAGAGAGAGAGAGAAAAAAAAAAGCAGGATCGGGCTGTACAAACCATGTAACAGGCCAACAGACAGCCAGCGTTCGCACGCGCCTTTCCATCGGGCTTTGACCAAAACACAACGACTCTCCCCTCATTCTTTGGGTCTCCCAGGATATCATGCAGCGTGACGGCGAAACGGTACAGGTGCCCGATGTGCAATGGGCCGAAATCATGATGGAAGGCATTGTACAGGAGCGCGTCGTCGACCGTGAAGTACACAGGTTTTAGCCCGGACGAGTTGACGATCTGGTTCGGCTTGCGCTTCGCGGGACTGCGACTGCCGGGTCGCACCACTTCGGGCGCGATGATTTTGTAAGGGTCTGGGATCACCTGTGGCGGGAATGGGGTCGCGGAGGTGGGAGGTGATGTGTAGCACGCCCAGTATAACCGATCTGCAGTGACAATGTCGTGTGAGCGCCGTGCGCGGGATATACATGGTGACTCGCAAGCCAGGAGAGATGATACGTACCGGAGATGTACTCAACGACGTTCCCAAAGGGGACTGGAGGACTCATGATCGGGGTATCGGAGGAGAAAAGCGTACACTATAGTATTGGGTGGTGGGTACTCGGAACAAATAATCGAAGTTGATCAAAGACCAAAAAAAAGAGTGCCGAACGCGACGGCAGAGAGGATGGGGGATGAAGAAGGAATTGAGTTCGCAGGAGAGCGAGTGTTTTTGGGCGGCGGCGTGAGAGGAAGAGGTGGGAGTGCTGTTGGTACACGAAGAAGGTGATTGTAGTAGCAGAGTACCGATGTAGCAGCGGGCTATCAGCGGGTTTATAGAAATGCGGGTTGGTTGGAGTGAGTTGTGATGGTGGTGGTGGCGGTGGTGGTTGGGTGCGTGCAGCTAGGGAATCACAACAAAACAATGGCGACGCGGACGGGAGTGAAGAGGAGTGATGGAAGAATGAGGAAAGTGGAAAAGAGATTGTAGCTCGAAGATACTATCGCTCTGCACGGAAGTCTGTAGCCAGCAAAGTCACAGCAGAGAGGGGGGATCAAGAGAAGATCTCTCTCTTAGCGTCGGTTGGATTGTTGATGGTCTTGTCGGTGCCACTCTCTCAGGGAGGTCTCTCGCGCTGAATTTTAACATTTCGCTGGGTTTGTTATGTTGTGGTTTCCCTGCTGCACAAAAGCAGTAATACCGTCCGCAAGCGGTTAGGGACTCTCGCAATCCGTAACCACGGCAACGAAGTGCTGAATTAAACGGAAACGGAAGCCATAACATACTTATTATAGATATGTAGAGTACATAGATAACAATTCTCATCCATGTCTGAGAACAGACAAGCTTCGATGTGCTTTAGTTATCATAGCTAGCGCGGGAGCATGTTGAGCGGTCGGCTATGAAGGATCAGATGGGTATCTAGAACAGGCAGTGGGGGGATATCCAGGCAGCGGATCTGATTGGCAGTATCGGAGATCATCGCCATTATTATATATACATTCATCGTCATTTCAGCCCCACCTTCCCCGCCATCCCATTACTGCAAAACGAGCTGGCCAAAATCAAAACAATGGATACCGTGCAGACGCAGGACCCGGCATTCCCGCACTCGCTGTTTGTCCCCCTTCCTCACCTCAAAGTCTATCATACTACCCTCCCCCCCCCCCCTTTCATCCCCACTGACGCGAGCGTCCCACGGCACGCAGGACAATAACGCTTCCGCTCCCGAGCGCGCGTCTAGCGCAGACGCTCTCGCGCAGTCTCGCGGTGGACGAGGAGCTCTCGCCGCTGGTCCGCCGCGAGTTCACGACCGTCGACGACGCCACCTTGGTTGTCCACTACAAGGCGACCACGGCGCGGATGCTGCGTGTCGCCACCAACGGCGTGTTTGAGAGTTTGAGAATGCTGCTCAGGGTCTGCGAGGAGCTCGACGTCGGCGCTCTGGGTTGAACTGAGGGGGAGGGGACGAAAAGAAAAGTAAAAATTAAAAATTGCACGGCTACGGTTTACTTGCTTGCGATGGTGCGGGAGGGGAATAAGTACTTAGTTAAGTATGTACTTGGGAATGGAATGTCCGCCAAGTATGTACCTATGTAGATACACAAGTAGAGATACTGGGCCTCGACATGGTCACTCCTCCACCAGCGCTGCAAACCTCTCGACCGCCGACTCGGCATCCACTCCCGTCGCACCGCCGATGAGGACGACTTTCTCTCTGCTCTTCGCGCCGGAAACGATCCTGCCGTCGCTCCTTCTCAACCCCAGTGTCTATGTTCCCGTCAGCTCAACCCACAACACCCCCAACGTAGACTCCTCCCATTCACCTTGGTCACAAATCTAACCACCTCCTCGTTCGCAGCGCCATCGCGCGGAGGCGCGTGAATACGTAGGGTGATGTTCGTGGCCGGGTCGACCGCAACAACGGAGGTTGTGCGCGCGTTAGGTTTTATCGTCAGTAGCAGGCGCAGCGTCGAGGGCGTGGGTTTGGTTATCGACATTGCGGGGGCGATAGGTAGGGATGATCGTTACTTGGGTACGTTTGTGAATGCGATTGTAACATCGATAATACGCAACTATAAGTACTCCGAAGAAAAGAAAGATGATTGAACACAATCGGCAATCGCCACACCAGCCAAGCGCCTAAGCAAAGATACAGTAAAAGCAGTACAGGAGACCGAAGCCCATCGAATCGTCCCTGGATCAAGCAACCGCCTTAGCCTTACCTTTGCCCTCGGCATCGACCTGCTCTTCGTCTTCGTCTTCGTCCTCCCCTTCCTCCTCGGCGATGTCCTCCATTTCCTCGTCGCTGCTCATGAACTCGTCGTCCTCGTCGTCCCATCCGGCAAACTTCCTCTCGACGACCTTCTTCTTTCCCTCCGCCTTGGCCATATCCATCGCCCTTTTGATGCCGCTCGCACTTCCCTCACCGCCGGAGCTCTCGCCGGAGCTCTCCGCCTCCTCCTCATTGCAATCGTGCAGGAGTCCGGCCTCCCTGAGAGCGCCCATGACGGCCTCACGGGTACGTTCCTTCCCCTCCTCGAGGGCCTCGATCCACGCGTGATCGTCGAACCGCTTGTTTCCTGCGCCGTCCTCCCGCTTCTCGGCGGCTTCGACGATTTCCCTCCAGCGCTTGAGGCGGATCTCCTTCTCTCTCTTTTCCATCTCGGGCTTCACCTCCAGCCAGGCAGCAAGGGCTTTGGCCTCCTTGACGGTGCGCATGCGGCGGCCGTCGAGGTTGCGGCAGGAGTCCGAGTTCTCCTGCGACTTCTTGCGACTGCTCATGCGACCGCCGGCGGCGCGCAGCTGCGAGCCGAATCCACCCTTGCCGCCGCATAGCGGGTGCGACAGGCGCAGCGTCAGTAGGTCGCAAGACGCAAGCGACGAGATCGGGTCGTGCGATGAGGGGCGCAAGAGATGTCCGGACGTCGTCGTCAGGATGAAGGCATTGTGCTCCGGCAGAGCGAGGCGCGCCTGCAGCTCGCTGTAGATCGTCGAGATCTGGGTGGTGGGTGTGAGCGGTATATTGAGGTTCGGAACCCCGGCGAACGTCGTGATGTGAGTGTTGATCATGGCTGAGGCTTGTGGTGATCTTGTCCTGGTGGGTGTGAATGAAGAGTGGCGGTGAAGTGAAGTGAGGTGTGGCAATTCAAGGTGATAGTAGCAAAGGGGCGCCAAGCTCTGTGTCACACGCAGCACTAGCAATAAATACTCTGGAGTAGAACGCTTCGACTATTCCAGATCCGGTAGATCCATCAAGCAGAATTTCCCATGAAAAAATCATAACAATCAAATTGACACTATTAGATACAACTACCCCCCACATCTTCAGAAGCAGTACCTAGACTCCAGTGACCGACAACTCGATTGTCAAGTGGACGGAACTAAAATTACAACGTGCACCGAACACCCAGAAACTCTGTCCTGATGGACCACCCTAAACCCTCTACCTAGGCCAAACGGAATGTAGAGTGCAAGTGTTTACGCCGCTGGAAACTATCCACAAACCCCATCTACGGTCTTCGTGCCCTCAGCAGCGCGAACATCCAGCAGCTCACCCTCCGCCTCTGTCTGTCGCGCCGCCGCCGCCGCCGCCGCAGCGGTATGCTCGTAGCTTTCGACCACTTTCTCGGCCGCAATCTCACCACTCCAGTACGCGCCGCTAACACTGCCGAGACCCAGTATTGGAGCGGTATGCTCGCCGGCGAACCAGATGCCCCTATCCGGCATGCCCTCCCTGAAGGCCTCGATGTCGCGCTCACCATCCTCGAGGCCGACCTGGAAGTTCGAGTACGAGCCGTAGCCGGCGAATTCATCGTTTGACCAGTCGGTGCGCAAGATGCCGGCGGGCTTGCAGTCGGACGACTCAGCCTCGTACCCGCGGAGCCGCGAGAAGTACGGCTCAAAGAACTCGGACAACTGTTTGAATCCCTCGTCGGTGTCCGGCGAGGCGAAGTTCTCACTGGTGAGGTGGGCGGATGTCGGGCCGAAGATGTAGAACAACAGGGTTGCCTGCGCATACGGCTCGGGCAGATGCGCGAGGGAGAAGCAGCACATGTGCCATTGACTCGGGTTCGTTTCCGGCGCGTATTTGGGCGTCAGGAAAGTGAAGAAACCGGGGGACTTCTCGTCGCCCAACCAGTACGCTCCCGGGAAACGGATGTAGACTTTCTCGAGGTGGCCGTAGCTCAGAGAATGTATGGACTGTTGTATTCGCTGGGGCAGCGGCGGGTCAAAAGTTATGGCCGAGCGTTTGAGACATCCGAGGGGTATTGTGACGATCAGACTGTCGACTGAGCATGACGAATTGGGGCCCGCCAGGAGTATCCGACGGTGGCCAGTGAAGGGAGGCTTTGTCACGGTGACGGAGGTTATCGGGGTGGAAAGGTTGATCACTCCGGCATCTCGCGCCGACGCCGCAAGGACATCGACCATCGGTTTGTACGTGCTCGCCACGAACAGATTCGCTGCTTCCGAGTCAGAAAACCACCCTCAAAAAAAAAAAAAAAAAAAAAAAAAAAAAAAAAGACACAAAACGCAACTCACGTCCTTCCACAGGCTCCTCGAGGAGGAAGAATTTCAAACTCTGCCTCGTTACGCTGGACCCAATGAAAGATCCCCACATGTGCAGCATGCTCAGAAACAGCTCTTTCCTCTTTTCGTGTCCCTTCCATCGGATCCGGCTGCTCTCCGTTCTCGACATCGCCGGTCTCCTGGACGCGTCGGCTGCCTCTTCGGCCGGTAGACTGGGCCCGAATATCTCGTCCGCCCTCTCGACGCCATAATCATACAGCGACTTTCCCGACGGGATGACAGCTTTGTGCTCCTTCGAGTAGTCGGTAGCCTGGTCGATGAGCTGCCACAGCGAGTCCTGGAGCTGGTCCGCCTCGCTCTGCGGCAGCAGCTGTCCGTCAGGATCCATGACCGGACAGCTCTGCTCGAAGTTGTGCAGCGTCGATTTCGCCAGCTCGGAGAGGGGTACTATCGGGTTCCCGGTAGTGCCGTGGATCCAGTTGGGCCCACTATCCGCCGTAAGCCCTCCAAACTCGACACAAGCACGCGAGAGATAGCTGGATAGACCCACAGATCGACCGCCCTCCCGAGCCTGTCGCTCGAGCAGACACGCCCGCCGACGCGCTCCCGCGCTTCAAATACCGCGACGCTGTAGCCTTTGTCGAGGAGGGCCTGGGCGGCCCGCAACCCTGCGACGCCGGCGCCTATTATCCCTACGAGCGGGGCATCGCTGCTAGGAGCCGACTTCAACCCTGCCGGATTCGGACCCGCAGTGCCTTCCATGTTCATCCGGTGGGTGCGAGTGCGAGTGGTGGTCGTGACGGTGCGGAGCGGCGAACGGAGGATGTGAGCGATGTGGCGCGGTATGGAGCGACAGTTGGTTCGTAGGAACGGCGAAGCTCGCCTTACTTATATCTATCTTTTTTTTTTTCTCTTTTCCTCGCGGTAGCGGGGGTTAAGTAAGGAGAAGGAACTGGAACTGCGGGGAGAAAGCGAGGGAGATAAGACCGCGTGATGGGATCAGGTGGAGCTGGCACAAAACACCCGGCGGAGGACGGAGCTGCAATATATACGACGCCACGAGCTGGTGTGGGTAACCAGTAACATGTAGCGGCGGCAGTGGTATTAGATCCCCCGATAGGTGCGGTTAGATCGGAGAAGATCAGGGCCAAGTCGGCTTGTTCGTCCGTCGTCCTGAAGAACCGACCTCCGGCATTTGGCCGCTCCTCCAACCCGTCTATGTAGAGTAGGTATGTACTTGCAGAGAATTCTCTAGAGCTCGGCGATGGAGTCGACAGACGAGGTGCTTTCCGCGACGGCAACTCTACATACATACATTCCGATTATTTCCCGGTAGCTAACCGCGGGTGCGGCCAGCGCCGGGTTGCTGTTCGAGGCTATCTCCGCGTCTTTGAAAGCGAACCCTGAACTCCAACCCGATAAGGCGATGGATGAGTCAAGCGCACTGCGAGGCGAGTGACACACAATGCTGACCTCGCCCCGTCATGTCGCTTCTGCAGATGGCATGACGCCGCAAACGAGGGATATCTATCTATCTATCTATCTAAGAGTGCAGACCGGAGCTCGTTCCGACCCCACTCGAAAAAGAAAAGCAAGGCGGGCGGGAACCCGGTACCCGATCGCGGGAGAAGCCCTGCAGCATATGTACATAGATAGATAGATATGATGTAGATACAATTGCGCATGCTTGGCCGAGCCCCGAACAGCCGGCCAGCAGTGCGACCATGGCGAGTGATCTTTAATGACGGCCAAACGTGGAAGTTAGCCCGCCAGGCGCCTTGAAACAGCACGCAGGCCGCTTCTGGCTAAGGGCTGTAGCCCTCGGTATATGGTATTCTGGAAAGAGGAGAGAAATGAGTGGGACTCGTAGGAACCACTCTGCACTTCGGTGACCACAACCTTTACCCTCTGCTGTGGACTATTTATTCACAGTGGCCCTTGGTTGCTACATATATTGTAAGCTGTAATCGTGGGGAGTTGCGAAGGATGGGTAAGCTTGGCAACAAACTCCCACTCCCTCCTCGGTCAACTTCCACCTCGCTCCCTCCCTCAATTCACCACAACACATCCTCTAGCGCCGTGCGACGAACACCGTAGGTCCGGCTGTCGAAACAATCGTGGAATGTCCTCGACTGATATGCTGGCATCTTGGATCCCATCAGGGCATAAAGATCACTAGGTCCAGTGTGTCGCACGCATTGACCACCACAGTTTGAATCCCCACCGATCACTCGTGAGTTCCCATTCCTCCACCAGCACGGAGACGAGAGGAGGTCTCCGGAAACAATCCTCAAAGTCAACAGGGGCCAGCTCCCCAGCGCCGACGGGGAGACCTCCTACCCGGTCTCCTCCGTCCAAGTCCGTGGCCTCCCCCGCACGGTACGGATCTTCTTGGGCGACGGTGCCTCCACCAGCCAGCCAGCTAACTAGTCCACTCTGGGAGAGGCCTTACTTTCTTCGACCGCTCCGCGGTGTGCTATCCGGGAGGGGCTTGTTGAGGTGGAACAGGCCTCGACCCCGGCACCACCGTGCGGCCTGGGTTCTCTAGCTGCAATTCCATCCGTGGGGGGGTGGGGGGGGGGGGTTTATTCTTTGCTTTTGCTTTCGGCGCAATGGATATACCAGCAATCTACCCATCCTGTGGTGGACTTCGGTCCCTTCTTCCTTGCTGCATAGATACAGTCCCCATCCATACAGATAGCTTTGCTTTCGCTGCTGTCAAGCCCGCCAGCCCCGTCCTTGACTACAATCTCACTCGTCGATATGTACTTGGGTACATGGCGGCCGCTTTCGGTGCCGGGCGGAGAGATATGCAAGATTCTCGCTTCGTGGCCGTCGACACGTAAAACCACCTCGGACGCAGCCAACACACCCCGACCAAAAGAAAAAGAAAAGAAGAAAAAAGAAAAAAGAGAAAGCCCCACGCGGGGGTCGAACCCGCAGCCTTAAGATTAAGAGTCTTACGCTCTACCGATTGAGCTAGCGAGGCGAACGCTGATCGGCGTCGCTCCATTTCGCACCTGAGCGCCCGAAGCTATATACACATAGATAGCCAGTACTTATCACTCACCACATCTTTCGACCGAGTGCGACCAGAGTGATTGCGCATGACGCACCGTCCCGCTTCTCCACTCCACTCCACTCCACTCCACTCCACTCCGCGAGATCGAAATTCGGACCACGAGTTCGTCCGGTCCGGTCCGTCCGTCAGATCTCGTCCGAGTACGACTTTGCATCGTTTCTCTTCTCGGCGCAACCCGGGGGGGGGGGGGGGGGGGGGGCCCCCGGTTTTGTTTTTTTTTCTACACAATTTTCTTGTTGGTTTCAAAAAAATCAAATCAACATATGAGGTTTGTTATTCTTAAGATTTCATATTTATTCTTTTTATTATAATTTTTTTATTTTAAAAAATTTATAAAATTAAGGATTTTTTTTATTTCATCCCCAATAAATTTTTTAACATGTCAGATTTAGTTTCTATTATTTTAATTACTATTTGTTTTATTTAAGATGGGGTTTTAAAAAAAATTTTCAATT